>Ga0137419_10000057_pt1 | contig 27984 bp, 13 predicted proteins | sample CZODoug3_1_2_16f_FD_108279 | JGI IMG/M metagenome (GOLD analysis project Ga0137419, IMG submission 108279) | Vadose zone soil fungal communities from Angelo Coast Range Reserve, California, USA - CZODoug3_1_2_16fungal (Illumina Assembly) | ecosystem: Environmental > Terrestrial > Soil > Vadose... | reverse complement strand
ATTAGTCGTTGAACCTTCTTGATTTTACTAATTTTATAATTAGTTCATTTAATCAAGCTTGGCTACAAATTAACTGATTCAGTCTTTCTTGTAATTTATCCGGTTTTCATCTTAGTCAGCTTAGATTATAAATTACTAACTAAGATGGGGCTTAATACTGTTCATAATAAATCTAATTCATTAAATTTTATGTCGGCGGGGATATAATAAATATAATTTTTCCGCTTTATTCTCACTATTTAGATAGTGCGGCTTTGCCGCGTAATATTAACTAGATTGATATAAAAATTAATATTAAGAATAAACACCGGCGCTTTGCGCCATATAACATACTCGGTTCAAAGTGAGGTTGGACTTTTTCTCTTAAAGAAGATAACTGTTTAGCACCAATAGTTAATATTCATTGATCTTTACGATCATAAAGCACTCCTACATAAATACCTAATTTAATATTAATAATTGTAGCTAATCTTTCAACTTCTTCTTTTGTAAAGCTATTAGTATAAATTCGCACTCTATTTCGACCTTTATCGAAATTACCATCCGTCACTATTAAATAAGCTAAAACTACAGAGTTAAAATGATCTGAAAGATTCTGAGGTATTATTTTCACATATTTACCTGTTTTAGTATTCAATTTATAAAACATATCATGGTATTGATTAAAAATAGTTAAACTTTTTGTTTTTAGTCTATAGTTAACATAAATTTTATCTTTAAATTTTAAATTTATATCCTTAACGGGGCGGCGAAGCCGCCATATAATCTTTAAATAGAATACCTATACTTTCAGCAAAATTTTTATATTTAGTTCCGGGCGCGAAGCGCCCATTTCAAATCTACTATTACTAGTGGGAGAAAATCGAGAAATACTACCATCTCCTAACATAATACCTACTAAGATAAAATGAAGGTTTTCAGGTAAAATTTGTAATTTATTCTCATTTTCATTAATAATTGAATTATTCATTGTATTATTAAAAAAATAATTTCCTTTTGGAACCTGTATTATAAAATATTAGATTAGATTTAATATATATTATTTTCTCATTTTTTAATTTAGTATATAAATTAAAAAAGATTGTTAAAGAAAATAAAATAAACCCAACTCGCGTACCCTTTTAATCGGCGAACAGCCGAACCCTTCCAAGCTTTTGCACCCAGGGGATAGGATGAGTCGACATCGAGGTGTCAAACAGCTGGCACAATGTGTGCTCTCACCAGCTATTAACCTGTTATCCCTAGCGTAACTTTTATCGATTGATCCCCGTCTATTCCATAATATATCGAGGGGTCACTATGCCCTACTTACGTATCTTTTAGACTTCTAAGTCTTTCAGTTAGGCAGGCTTTCGCCATTACACTCAGCACAACCCTTCACTGGTTGATTGATTTCCATTCAACACATCTAGCTCTACCTTATTCAAATAAAAATTTTAAAAATGATAAGAATAGTTAAATTTTATTCTATGTTTCTGTAAGTATAACAAATACAATAAAGTATTTGCTATTTATAAATATTTTTTAAATCGGATGTACTTTGCTACTTTTTTAAAGACGACCGCCCCAGTCAAACTGCCAATTAGTCAACTCTCCCTCTAAATTATAAGGTAAACAATGAGTCAATTCTAATTCAAAGGTTTCCACAATTAGTCTATCGACAAGCCTATTCACTATTAAAAAGAAGTTGTATTCATTGTGATAACTAACTACAGTAAAGCTGCATAGGGTCTGTTGAGGCTCCATCTTGTTTTACAACAATGACATCCTCTAAGAACTGTACGTGCGACTTTCATCGCATACAGCTCAAGCATTAAGTTTATAATGTTTATTATTTATTAATGCCGCTTCGCGGCATAATTAATTATTCAGTTAATTAGATTCTCGTTTAGAATTAATATTATATAATATATTTTTAATTAAAGTTAGACCATCTAAAGTTTTATGAGCTCCGCTATTTTTTAATTCTACAATTGTTTTTCAATCTAAATAATCTAATTGTTTTCTAGTTAGCATAGGATATTTATTAACAAATTGAATAATACTATTAGTATTTCTAAGAACATATCTATTTACAGAACGTGAATTTATACATTCAGAAAGACTATCGTAATAATATTTAGGTTTTATATAACCTCCATTAAAGAATTTTTTTAAACTTAATAAAATAGCAATATCGTGATTATTTTGGCCTAATTCTAGAGAAGAATCACAACCTTGATAAACTTTACCCCTACTTTTTTTTCAGAAAAATAGGTATAAAACACAGATTCACCATCTAAAAAAGTTTGAACTCAATGAGCAGGTAATTCAAATTTGGTATCAAATTCACCATTAGATAATAAGGTTAACCCTAAAGAAGATTTACAATGATTATATTTATCTTCAAAGGATCGTTTTGTATTCATTTGGGAGGTTAAATATCAAATTTGTTCAATTCCTTTAATTGTTTTATGCTCTTTATTTTTCATAATGATTGCTATCTCTTTTCAATCTCTAAAATTTAAAAATTTAGAAGTTAAACATGGATAAGTTTCAAAATGAGGGATAATTTTGTCTAAAATAGCAGATAATCCATTAACATGATACTTTTTTGTATCTGTTTTTCTATTATCTATTACTACACTTCCACATCCAAAATAATTTTGAAGTTCATATAAAACTCCTTCTGAATGTTTCTTTTGTGTCACTTTAAACTCTAATTTTACACTAGGATTTGTTAAGTCATTTCCGCTGTGCGAAATATAACAATTAAATCCACCCTCACCGTCCACTAACCCAGTTACTTGTCAAGGCATTAAAGCTGCATTGTGTCTAGCTTTAGTAAAATCTCTATTTATTAATTTGTTTTCCTTATTTATAAAATTATTATTATTAATTAAAAATATAAATTTATTTTTATATAAAATATTAGCAACTAACAAAATATATTGGAGCATGTTTAGCTTGTTTTATTAATTTTATATTGAATTATAATCTTATTTTTCATTAATTTATTAAAGTTTTTAATATGGATCCTAACTATAACTAAAGAATTAAAATTTAATGGCCGCACGGTCAAATAATAAAATAATAAACCCTTAACACTAATTCAAAGTCAGCATCCTTTCAGATTAGTTAATTAACCTATTCTTATCATTACAATAAGACTTTCGCTTTTTTGAATTTCCTATACCCACTAAAAGTTATTTTTCTTTACAGAAAAACCTCCAATAAATTATATTTATTAATTATATTGGTTAATATTGGGTTTACCTAGTTTTTACTAAAATACAATAATGATATCTTTAGAATTTCACTATACGTAAATAGAAATTAAGACCCATAAAGAAATAAAACGGGAAGTTTTTTCTACATTCAATATTTACGCTTCAGACATGAATTCATATTTTATTATTCTTAGATATCTAGCTCTATATATTTATTATTATTTATTATTTAAATGAATTTATAATTATATAAACAGGCTTCATGCATGAAATTACTTTTTAGCATGCTGTTTGAGCTCAAATAATGGGTTATTAGGTGCTTTTACATCACATTATAATAGTAAATTTTCTAGTCGCAATTTATATTTACCTCCAAGATAATTTAAGTTTCCCGTCCCCCTGGAGGTAGCGGGCATCTGCACCCGCAATTCAATTTCACTGAGCAAGTTGTAGAGACAGTGAAGCCATCGTTACATTATTGATACCGGACCACATTTAATGGCCAATTTATTTTGCTACCTTAGGATCCTCATAGTTAAGACCGCTATTAACCAGAATTTCGATTAATAACAGTTACCATTACCTTTCTTATATTAATGGCATTGGGCAAATTTCATTCAGAATACTATGATATTTATCATTGCTCTGAATTGTGTTTTTATTAAACAGTCGGGGCTTCCGATTTTATTACACCGTATTAAGATTCAAAATTTATGGGAAATTAAAAATTTAAACGGTTCCTCTTATCGTCAAACTTATGCATGGCTAGTCAAATTTGTCATACAATTAAATAAACAAATATTATCACTCTCTATGCTTATTCATGTTTAATTTTATTTCTAAAATTCTATTTAAGCCTTCGATAGTTAGATGCTCTTTAGCATCTATCATCATAGCTACCTTTTTAAAATCTGAAAAATCTAAACTTTTTAGTCCTTGTACGGGGTACTTTTCAAAAAAAGGAATAATTACTTCAATTAATTCAGAAGTTTTTGTAATAGCAAGAGTTACAGTGTCATTAAATTTAGATACATGCTGATTTTCCTGATTATGCATTACTTTAACTGCCGCTTTGCGGCCTAGATTTGTTTCAAGGCGCGCAGCGCAGTAAGTAACCAAACCTTTAAGAACTTCAGCATCTCTAATATTAAGATTAATTGAAAATCTTAATGAGACTCTGTGACTTGTATCTGATTTCTTAATATTTAAATGGAAAGAACCATCACCACTTGTAAAACCTGCAACCCAAAAGGGATCAGGTATACCCTTAAATTTAAATTCAGGTCTACTTACACAGGCAACGTTTGGAAAAGCATCCTTTAAACTTTCAGAAAGACCTCAATTAAGAGAGCTTTTTAAACTGATTAAATTTAAAAGACCCTTTTCTGTTAAATGTTCTCTTTGCTTAATGATTTCAAAGCATTGTCTAAATATTAAATAATCAGAAGCTTTTTCTGTTACTAGAGGGTAATTATCAAAATGATTTACAATTACTTGTAACTCTTGAATTGATTCAACTACGTATTGAACTGAATTTATTCCATTTGTTCTTATTTTACCTACCTTTAAGGTGTTTTTAATAAGTTCTAATATTGCAATATCCTTAATATGTAATTTTATTACAAAAAGAGGAGATGTTCTTCATTTTAATTTTGATTTGGCGTCGGGTTTTATTGCAAAGGAGAAACATCCTTCAGCATCTGCAAAACCAGTAATAAATCAAAGGTTTAATTGATTATTTAAACCGGTTTTACTTAAAGTAGAATAACTTTGTTTATTTTTATTTAATTGGTTAGAAGGGATTTTGATTTGATAGTTTCTTTCGAAACCCATTAGAGTACACCTTAAGTGCAATGGCTTTTTGCACCAACTACCGTCTACTCGTTGCTCTTTTACAGACTCAAAATCTGACTTAGATCCGCGATAACCCATTTTGTTTTCACTCATCTTATGACTTGTTACCGTACATGAGTAATTACTTCATCCACTTATTACCTTTCGATAATAGCTTGGTATCATAAGTTTTAGGGTGTCCCCGGAGTTTGATAGTTTGACCCACTTATGTGTTTTCCCAGAACACAATGCAGGAGAACTTGCCGAGTTCCTTAACAACTTTTAGCTCTACGCCTTAGTATACTCTACCTACGAACCTGTGTCGGTTTAGGGTACGGTAGTTGAATTTTTTTGTTGTGATTATTTAATAATAGATATATTAATTGTAAAAATAAAAATACAATTATATAATAAACAAAATAAAAAATTATACTTAATTTCCTGGTCAAAAATTTTTTTTACTCCATAAATGACTTTCAGTATATAACTCATCAGACAAATACATTGGTATTGATCCTTAGAGGCCGCATTAACTTAAGGTGGTTTAACCTTTCCTTAAAACCCTTTCGTATTCGGCGAGAAGTATTATAACTTCTTTTTACGTTACTCATGTCAGCATTATCTCTTCAGTTACTTCTAAACAATGAAACACTGTTTTTCTTTAGTTATACTGAATGTTCTACTACCTAAATTTTTAATATATTATTTTTCAAAAAATAAACAAAACTAAAATATTAAAAATTAACAGGATATCGGTTGATTATTTTAGACCCGTTACATTTTCGGCGCCACACTCTAAGCGCTGCTACGTTGTTACATTACGTTTTTTAAAAGATAGCTACTACCAAGCTCACTTTACAATGCTGCATTCAAGTTGCTACTGCCTTAATTTCACTAAATAATCATTAGGGACCTTGATCCATGTTCTCGGCTGTTTCCGTCTTGACTTACTCAACTTAGCATGAGCAGTCTGAATATCTATCATCAATTTATGTAATTCCGAGATTCACTTCCATTGGCAAGATTTTCGAGGTCCCCTCAACTTAAACGCTTAATAGAAATAAATTATTTCTAAAATTAATTGGGAAATAACGTGCTGTACCTCCATAAATTTTGTATAGATGTCATACTTATATATGTTTCGTAGAAAACCAGCTATCACCAGTTCAGATTGGCATTTCACCGCTTTCCAAAACTCTTCGGAGAATTATGCAACATTCAACCGTTCGATCCATTATAATCTGGCTTTGGAAAGATCAACTGGCTTCGGGTCTAATAGAAGTAACTATTCCCAACACTAATAATCAAGTAAATAATACACTTTATATTTTATAAATAAATTTATTTAAGGGCATTATTATATTTCTATTGCTATTATATATTTAATATTATATCAAATCAAAATATTAAAAAAAGATAAATATTTATTTATTAATTTTTACCTTATAGTCTAGTCGCTTTCGCTAGGGCTTTAAACCTTGCTACTCCTATTAACTTGCTGACCCATTATGCAAAAGGTACGCCGTCATTTTATAATTTAAAACTTCGACTGCTTATAGGGTTACTAATTCAAGATCTATTTCACTAAGTTATATACTTTCTTTTCAACTTTTCCTTTACAGTACTTTTCACTATCGCTAAATTTATATACTTAGCCTTAGAGGATGGTTCCCCTATATTCCAACAAGTTTTCTCTCATTGTACTTGATATTTAAATTTATTAAATTTTTTCTACAGGTCTGATTACCTTTTATTTTTCAATATCTTTTTTTTATTTATATATTTTTATATTTCGAAATAATTTTTAATTTTTAGGCTAATCCGATTTCACTCACCATTACTTTCGGAGTCTCGGTTGATTTCCTTTCCTTTCCTTAATAAAATGTTTTACTTCAGGAAGTTTATATTTGTAAGGTTTTCCTTAGGATCGCCACATTTGATAAAACCAATTTTTTTTATATAACTATGATTATATAAATAAATTAAATTTTTGTGGCTTTTGGTATATTCCTCCTTTTTTATAAATTTGCTAGTTATCCTTAATAACCCCTTTGAAATACTTTGATGTTAAAACAAAATTGTCATCGATACTTTTATAATTATTTTTGATTTTTTAATTATCTTTTTAAAACAACGCGGCGCGCCGAAGGCGCCGTAGCAGCCCGGCACCACAAAAACCGCGCGAAGCGCGGGCGGCAATGCCGCCCGCGAGGCGAAGCCCCTTAAGTATCTATTTTAGGTTTAATTATATAATTTTTAATAAAATAATTTATAAAAGAGGTAGAATTAGTTTAAAGGTAAAATACTGTCTTGTGGCGACGAAGTTCAGAGTTCGATTCTCTGATTTTACCCTTAGTTAAAAAACTTCGCGGAGATAAAATAATAAATAATAAAAAATTATTTTTAATTAAATATATATAATTAATAAATAACTAAAAAGTTAAGTTATCTAAAACTGAAATTAAGCTTATTTAATATTAATTAAAATTATTTTTGTTTAATATTCTCATCAAAAACCGCGCTGAAACAAAACAACGCGCCGCCGCTTCGCGGCCCCAAAACAAACAAAAAACGCGCCAGAGAAAAAATTAATATAATTATATATAATTAAAAAAATATAATAAATTATAATTAAATAAAATTTAATTAAATTATTAAAAATAAGCTAATAAGTCCAGCTGCTAAACCAAAATATATTATATCTGTTAAGAATAAAATAATTTATGGAAAGATAAGAGAAAATTAAAATTTTTAGATAGGAAGATAATATAATTATATTAAACACTTAAGTTTTGTTTATACTATTTTATTACTTAAAAATAAGAAAATAAAAATCCTATATAGGTTTAAGAATATTTAGTTTATCTCAGAAAAGTAAGTAATTAGGAAAAAAAAGTAATTTTAATACTAACAATTATTATTAATTAATACTTAATAAAAAAAAAAATAATTACTGGTAAAAAAAAATAAATTATTAAATAGAAAATAAATTTAATTTTACTAAAAAAAAATAATATTATTTGATTATTAAAAAAACAAACTTAGTCTTGTAGATAATAAATCTAACTTAATCATTTATTATATTATGTAATTCAATTATTATAGGGCGGCGGCTGCTTCGCAGCCATTATTTATATGTAATATTATAAGCTGATATAGTTTAATTGGTTAAAACATACCACTCATGACGGTAAAAAAAAGGTTCAATCCCTTTTTTCAGCTATCTAAAATAATAAATATTTATTAAGGCGGCGAAAATAATAATTACAAACTATAATTAAGGTTATTTATAAAAAACTATAAGTTTTACAAAATTAAATTAGTGTAAAATTTTTGTTTTTTTAAGGGGGCGCCCATAAAAAATTTTAATCTTAAGGGCTGCTTCGCAGCGTCGCAAGTTTAAACTAGTATTATTATATTTATCTTGTTTAAGGGCGCTGCGCGCCATTTATAGATTTAAAACAATTATAAGGCGGCGAAGCCGACGCCTCAGATGGCGCATAAAATTAGTTGAGGAGGCGAACCCTCCTATTTTAGGAGTGAACTATATTTCCTTATGATTTTGTAAATGATCGCCAAATAAATAATTTGGTGCGCGAAGCGCCCTGAATTTAAATATTTTAATAAGATCTCTAATAAAAAATCAAGATATTTAAGAGGCGCCGCCTATTAAATATTGTAATAATGATTATATTATACCAAATCATTAACAAATTTAATATTTTAATTTTAGAAAAATTTAATATTCATAGATTTCCTACCTTATCCGCTTTAGCATTAGGGATTAATAGAACTAATTATTTAATCCCTATAATAACTGGTAAACTTTTTTTAGAAATTAAAAATCTTATACTGGAGGTTCTACAGATAAGGCTGCGAAGGCGCCTTCGGCGCGCCCCCTAAGGGACTAATTATTTGAGCTCCAACAGTAAAGAAAAATTGTGATTTGCCTAAAGGTAACTTTACTTAGTTTGAAGGAGATATCAGAAAAATCGATTCAAAAGCTTTTGGATTCTTTGAAGTTGAAATTATTGCTCCACCGGCCGCGCGCGCTTCGCGCCGTCGTCCTATAATTCAAACTAAAGTGCGCGCCTGGAACTGGTCTACGTACGCGCTTTCAGCGCCCATTAGGTACTTGAAAAGAGACATTTTTTTCTGAAGAAATAGAGAATGGCGGCGCGAAGCGCGCAATATGGATATAAATTCAATATAATCAAAGGTTATCTATTTGAAAAAGCTAATATATTTTCGGGAAACATTGATGTTTTATATGAGATTAAACGCGCTTCGTGCCATTCAATAGGGGCTTCGCCCCCAATGTATCTTATATCTAAGTTATTTTTGATTTCACTATATGGAGCCCCCAATTATTTCTGAAAATGGCGGCGGCTGCTTCGCAGCCATTAAATTAGTTGAAAAAAATTATTTAATTAGTGAAATAATCAATTTAGATAAAGGCGCGAAGCGCCATTTATATCTTATAATGCGCGAAGCGCCCTTGAGACTAATGAATCAAAATTATTTGAAAAGTCTAATTATAATATTTCAATTGGTATTGCTTCAGCAGTTACTGCATCTAGTAGGGCTGCGAAGCAGCCGCCGCTATGACTCTATTTAAAATTAATGATAATTTATATTATACAGATAGTATTTATATTGATAAATCTTTAGATAATAAATGAATAGGAGTGGTCAATGAAAACTTGAAAATATTTTTAAGGATGCGCTCCGAGTCACTTCGCGCACTGTGCTTCGCACACCTAATAAAATTGAAATTACTAAAGTTAAAGGTTTTAAAAATCATATTAAATATAAACAATTAAAATCATTATTAAGTAAAAATAAAAGTTTATTATTAGATCAAGAAAAATGATTTAAATCTACTGGAAAAGGTAATATTAGTATTAAAAAAAAAAATAGCCGGCGGGCGAAGCCCCACCTACTGAAAATAAAAGACAATTAATTTATATTTATCTTAAAAATAAAATTATTGATACTAAACCATTTAAAATAAATTCAAATAAAAATATTATTTAATGGTGCACCTATAATTATATATATCACCTTAAAGATTATAATTTAAATTGGGATAAATATTAACTTGTAGTTAAAATATCAGTTCGCGGCTTCGCCGCCGCTGCGCGCAATCTTACATATTAAATTAATTATATAAACAAAAACTTTCATAATATAAAAGTGGAGTTTATTATATTGCCGCTTCGCGGCGCTGCCATTATTCAGTGTAATCAATGAGAGACAGCACCGTTTTAAAAGTCTAAATTTTTAATTCTACTTAGAAAAATTAATTATTTCTATAAAAAAAATAAGTTTTTAAGATTTATTTTTAGTTTTTATTTAATATCGCTTCTTTTAACGCGACGGGCGCTCCGCCCCGCGCACAAAAAAAACAACAACAATAATAGGTATTTTTATCTAAAAAATTTAAATTAAGGGTAATAATATTTTGTGTCTAAATTTAGAATAACTTTACTTTTAAAAAAACTAAAACAATTTTATTTTTTATTGTTTTTTTTAAATAATTAAAATATAAAATACGCGCTGCGCGCCAATAAAATAAACTATTGGACTTAAATTTTTTATTTGTTTCTATAATCAACTTAACTTTTGTTAGCGCCCTATCATTTTTTTAGATTTATTTTTCTATTCTCATGCAGGGGCGAAGCCACCCTTCAGCAACCGCGCTGCGCGCCTTATAACAACACCTCCCGCTAATCCAGTAATTATTTGTATTATCTAAAAATTTTGTGCTCCTTAGAATTATTGAGGCCGGTGCCGAAGGCGCGGCGGGGCATACAAATATTAAATATAATTTGAATAATTTTTAGATTTGCGAATAGTGAATAAATATAATTTGAATAAATTTTAGAATTCAATAGTGAATAAATATTAAATAAGATACAGGCGGCGGCGAAGCCGCGCTCTATATAAATTTTATTTAAAATAAATTTGTATACTCATAAGTTATATTAAATGCGGGGCTTCGCCCCCTCCAAAACTATACTCTTTATATCTATCAATAGTTTTTATTACAATTAACTACGCAATATAAGCATAGTGGACGGCGGGCGCTTCGCGCCCAGTTGAAGTAACCACCGCCGGCGGCAAAGCCGCGGCTATTTTATATTTAAGATAAAAACTTAGGCGCCTTAGGCCCCGCGCGATTCGAACTAATTTTTATGCCTTGGATAGGTATTATTTTAACTTATAAATTATAGTCTTTATTTACTAATTACATTAAAAAAAGTATAGTTAGTTATAAAATAAATTTTTTAAAAAACGAGCCCTTCCAGATTCGAACTGAGACCAACCTAAATGACAATCAGGTACTCTACCTATTAAGCTAAGGGCTCTAAATTTAATTAAAACGGATTATTTATAATTTTATATATGTATATTTATTTATATAAAATATTTTTTGTTTCAGCACGTTTTTATTGTTATTTATTTTTATTGTTTTATTTCTGTGTTTGTTATATTTATTAGTTATTATTTAATAAACTAATATTAATTTAATTAAATTTATTATTAAATAATAGGATATTAATAATCCTCCTTTTACGAACAAATTTAAAATAATAAACAAAAACAAACAAAAAAACTAATAAATTTTAAAATTAAATAAAAATTTAGAAATAATTAACCGTTAAAAATAAATAATCAAGAATATATAAATAAATTTAAAAACGGCGCACAAAAATAGAAAAAAATTACTATCTTTTATTGCTTTTATTTATAAGGTTATATTATTAATTTAATTAATATATACTATAGTTTTTTATTTATTATAATTAAAAATTAATTTTTATTACTATATATTATATATAATTAGAATATATCTTGATTACTATTAAATTAATAGTTTTAGAGATAAATTTATTTATAAAATTATTGTTAATTTTAATTATTTATTATTTTTATATTAGTAATATTTATATTTATTATTAAATAATTATTAAATATAAATTATATTTATATTCATTATAACTTTCTTATTTTTTAATATTTTATTTTATGTTTTTAATTAAAAATTTAAATTATTAATAATATATTTTTTTTTTATATTATTTTTTTTTTTAAAAAATTAATCTTTTTCTTTTTAATTAAATTTTATATTTTATAGATATATTTATCTCTTTTATATATTATAGTTATTTTTAGGCCGGGGATATTTAAATTTATAAAAAATATAATTAAATTATTATTAATAGTTTGGTATAATAAAACATATATTGTTATAGCACTAATTATTATTAATTTAATATTTTAGTTATTATTATAATTATATTAGGTATTATTATTAATAATATTAATATAAATTATACTTATATTAATACTTATACATATATAAATATTAAGGCCAGGCGGCTGCTTCGCTGCCCCGGTTGGTTAAAAAGGAATGGAATTAATAATATATTAAAGATCAGAAGCAAAATTATAATATATTAAAATATATTATAATTATTATAATATTTTTAATATTATATTGTATATAATTATATATTTTAATATAATTAAAAGGTTAACATTTATTGATTTATTATTGTAAAGATTAGGGCTGCTACGCTGCCGCCGCCGGCGGTTAACAAAACTTTAAATAAAGGGGGGCGGCTGCGTAGCTACCCGCCGGCGCTAATGCGCCATATTAATTATAATAAAGATATTATTACTAATTATTATAACTCCTTTATTTTTTTATATAATTATATTATTTATTTTTAATATATTCTAAATATACACTACTAAAATGTTCTAAATCTTGAATATAAATATTCAAGAAATATATACTCAGGATTAAAGTAAATATTATCACTAATATAATAATAAGAATATTTATTTTTAGAGATTTACTATATATTTTAATTATATAGTATATATAATTTTTTATTTTTAAATAATAATATTCTGAAAATAAATATGAAAGCCATTTTAATTCTATTTCTCTATCGCCGCTTCGCGGCACAATTAAATTAGAAATTAAACAAAGTACTAATAATAAAACCGCTAATAAAGTAATTATATTTAAACAATATATACCACTTATTATTACTTCAATAGGATTATCACTAAAGAACATAGAGAATATACTATTAGCTTCCTCATTAGGAGATATTATTAAATATTGATCTAAGCTTAAGTCACTAAAAAATGGGGGCGAAGCCCCGTCTAATTCGAAATTATCTAAATTTATATTATTATTTGCTGTATTTGTAGGAGTATCTGAATTAACACTCATGTTATTACTCCCTGTAGGAGCTTTAGAATTAACAGGGGGGTTATTAGTATTAGCTGTATTTGTAGAAGTATTTGAACTACTACTCCCAGAACCTGGATTAGATCTTCCCGCATCTGCAGCAGATTGAGCCATTCTTTTACCTATTACACCAGCAGCTGCACCTAAACCTATAGCTGCAACTTTAGCACCTAAAGGTGCAGTTTTAGGCATCAACTTAGCTATACCTTTTACAGCAGCACCAGCAACAACCCCATCACCAAAACTATCGCCTAATTTACTTAGCGCAGCTATACCTTTATCTATTATTTTTTTATGAGGATCTTCACTTCCATCACTACAATAAATTGTTTCGAAAGGTAAAAATAATAAAAAGAATAAAATTAGAATAATAGAAACAAAAATAAAATTATAAATTTGCCATTTAACTATTATTTCATTATCAGAATACTTAAAACCATCCCAAATATATGAGATAATAGGATAAAAAATAAATAAAGAGAATATTCTGGTTAAAATATCATGATCATTTAAATATTCAAGGCGGCGAAGCCGCGGTAGTAATAGAAGAGCGGCTCTGCCGCCGTTCATCATTAATAAGAATTATTTTTTTGCTCTTGTTTACACGCCGCAAAGCGGCCATTAGAATAACTGAAATTAATTAATATAAATTATTATTTATATAATATTTTCATTATAAATATACATATATTCTTATATTTATATAATATTTTCATTATAAATATACATATATTCTTTTATTAAAGATTGCACGTAGCGGCGGCGAAGCCGGGATTTATATTCCGCCTTATTAATTTATTTAACATTAAATAAATTTTGTTTTTTAATTATTTTTTGTTTTTTAAATTAATTTTTGTTTTTTAAATGGCGCGCAGCGCGTTTTTATATATAATAAATTTTTCTTTTCTTCGCGCCGCCGCCGGGGATTAAAATTAAAATAAAATAATTAAAAATTAAAAATTAAACTAGTTACAGCCACGTGTAATGAATTTAAAAGAACATTAGGAAATATACCTAATAAAACGGTAGGTATTAGTAATGCTAATAAAAGATTAAATTCTCTTCTTGAGATATCTTTCACTGGTTTTAAGTGTGGTGAGTATACACCATAAGAAACTCTGTTATATAATCAGATTGAATAACAAGCACTTAGAACGATACCAGTTGCACCTAAAGCAGAGATTATAGGACTTCTATCTCAGATACCAATTAAAGATAATTGTTCACCTAAGAAATTTAAACTTAAAGGTATACCCGTATTAGCTAGTGTAAATAAAAAGAATAATAGAGTGAATAAAGGCATATAAGTTACTAATCCTCTAATATAATTAATAATTCTTGTACCAGTTCTTTCATAAATTACACCACCTACACAGATAAATAAAGCAGGAGATACTAATCCATGAGCTAAAGCTAATAATATAGCACCTTCAATACCTTGAATAGTATTAGAAAATAAACCTAAAGTTACTACAGCCATATGTGCAATTGAAGAATAAGCAATTAGAGCTTTAGTATCTTGTTGAATAATAGTAGCTAAAGAGGCATATATTAAAGTTATTATAGCAATAGTTTGAACTAAGGGTGAAAAATAATTAGAAGCATCAGGTAAAAAATTTATTAAAACCCGTAGAAACCCATAAGTAGCGAATTTTAAAATTGTAGCCGCTAATAGTATAGAACCCGCTAAAGGACTATCAGCATGAGCTCTAAATAATCAACCAGTAAAAGGTCATAATGGTGTTTTAACTGCAAATGCTAAGAAAAAACCAATTCATAATATTTTTTGACTTTCAAGATTTATTTCAGTTAAAGAGATTAATTGAAAATCAGTAGAACCTACATAATTATATATATGAAGAATAGATAATAACATAAATAATGATCCAGCTAAAGTATATAAAAATAATAATAAAGCAGATCTAATTCTATTTTCACCAGCACCATATAATAATATTACTATAAATAATATTGGTAATACACTTTCAAAAAATATATAAAATAAAAATAAATCTAATACTACAAACACAGCTATTTGTAAAGTTTCTAAAATTAAAAAAGAAATTAAAAAAAATTTAAGATTATTATTAATATTATTATAATTAGATAATATAGCTATAGGTGTTACAAAAGTAGTTAATATTATAAAATATAAAGATATACCATCTATACCTAAATTAAAATTATTAAATTCATATACAAATTGATATTGACTACTACTATTATCAAATTCTAATCATAAATATAAAGAGAATATAAAATTTATAATTGATGTATTTAAACTTATTTTTTTCATTGTGTTTTGATTAGAATCTGAAAGAAGAGAAATAATTAAAGAACCCAACAATGGTATTAATAATAGTAAAATTATCATTTTTTAATGAAGAATTAAATTTTTTAAAAGTTAGAATAAATCACTGTTAAGCTTATTATTTTTTGTTTTTTATTAAATAATTATTTTTTTTATAATATTTAATTTGTTATTAATTAATTTAATATTAATTTTTTAATTATTAATAACTAGGGCGGAGCCCCTGAAAAATAAAGAAATAAAGAAAAAAGGGGATGAATATATATATATTTATATTATTTATTATAAATTAATTATAAATATTATTTTTTTTTATAAAAACATATACTTCTTTTATACCAAAATAAAACAAAAAAGTTTTTTAAATTACATATATGGTAAATAAATTATAATTAGAATAAATATAATAATAAATAATTATATAAACATATACTTCTTTTATACCAAAATAAAACAAAAAAGTTTTTTAAATTACATATATATATTAAATAAATTATAATTAGAATACAAATAATAATAAATAATTAAATTTAATTGTATGGCGCGCAGCGCCCATTTATTTAATAATAAAAAGATTATCAAAAATTAATTTAAGTATAAATTTTTATTTTTAATAATAAATTATTCAATCCAAAAAAATAAATTTATTTTTGTTTTTTTGAATAATTACCAAGGGCTGCTTCGCAGCTATTAATAAATGAATTTTGTTATTAAATAAAAAGACTAATTTAAAAGATAAATAAAAAATTAAATCTTTTAAATAAATTTTAAATAAATAGCGCGACGGCTGCGAAGCAGCCCTTATAATTATTTGAAATAAAATTTGATATTATATTTAATAAGATACAATTATGTAATATAAATTAATTATTCAAATTTAATTAAATATAAAAATACCGCGGCTTTGCCGCCGGCGGGGCGAAGCCAAAACTAAAATTTTAATTAACACGGGTACTGTCGGATTTGAACCGACGACTTTAATAAATAAAGTACTCGTTTTCAAGACGAGGGCCATAAACCAGACTCGACCAAATACCCTTTTTTATATGGCGCGCAGCGCGTTTTTAAATATATATAATAAATATCAATAGTGATATTAATAGAGCGCGGCTTCGCCGCCGCCATTATCTAATTTAAATTTTTTATTTATCATAAATAAAACGGTCACCGCCGCTTCGCGGCAGCCGACGACTAAATATAAGACCGAAGGGACTCGAACCCTTAATAAAATCCATTATGAGCGAACGGCATTAACCAATTATGCTACAGTCTTTATTTATAATTTTATTTTTTTCCCTTTTTTATTTATTATTTTTTTATTATTTTAAATTTTAAATTAGAATAAATTCTAAACAAAACAAGAGTGAGGTGATTTGAACACCTACCAATGATTTTGAAGATCATAATACTAGCCCTTATACTACGCTCTTAATAAATAAAATAAATTTAATTTTTTTTAATTATTTAATTTAGTTTTTTAATTATAAAAATTTTTATATTATTATAATATCTTTCTTTTAATTAAAAATTATTTTTTATTATAAATATCATTATTATTAAATATATAATAATATATAATACATATGTAAATATAAAAAGGGTTTAATTACAATAAAAATAGACTACTACAGTTTAATTTTAAATAAAAATAATAAATTTATGTGAATTAAAAAAGATTTTTGTTTTTTACTAGGGGCTGCGAAGCAGCCGCCGCCCGTCTATAAAGGCGCTGCGCGCCGGGGATTAAATAATAATTAATAACTACTAATATTAAATATTAGGATTTATTACTTAATTTAGTAATAAACATTCTTATCACTTGTTGGAAAGTGAATAAAGGTAAAATATAATTAGAAAATACATAAATTAAAGCAATTAAAGTTAAAAAAGAAAAAGATAATTGATTAATGAAATAAAAAGGAATTAATTGAGGCATATTAATAAAAAAAAAGTTTTTCTCAAATTGAAGAGAAAAGTCTCTGTACGTATACTGAAAATATAATACAATAAATAAAATGAGACTTTGAGTTTAAATAAAAAATTAAGAAATTAAAATAAAAAAGAATTAAAATTAAAATAAAAAATTGTGGTGGCAAAGCCGCCACTTCGTGCGGCGTAGCGATTAGGGGATAAATTTACTAAAAAAAACAAAAATAAACTTTAAAATTTAAGAAAGCAGAAAAAATAAAGTTACAAAATAAATTATAATTAATCGCGCTAAAGCGCCAACTAATAAAGAATTATCAAATAATAAATTAGCAAAAACTAAAAAAATAAAGGTTAAAGCAGCAAGAGTAAAATAAATAGCATAAGTAGTAATAATACCTGTATCTAATTTACTAATTTTATTAGCTAAATTATAAAAGTTATTACTTAAACCATACGGTCCTACCATTTCAATAAATCCTCTATCTAAAATTTTAGAAATATTATATCCTAAAATTAAAAAATTAGAAATAATAAATTTATTATAAATTATATCTATTAAATATTTTCCATTTAAAAAGGTATATATTTTTATTCCTAATTTATTTGTACTTAATTCAATTATAAATTTATAGCTAAAATGATATAAAAAGAAAGCTAAACTAGCACCAGCTAAAGATAATAAAGCAGGTAATAATTTTATAATAGTATTTATACTAAATTCTGTATCTATTAAACTAATATTATTGGGGTTTATATATAAACTGTTTCCAAAAAAATCAGTTCCCATACCTATGAATAAATCAGAGAAAAGATAACCAAAAAATATACTAAATAAAGCTAATGTGAATAAAGGAATAATTACAGATAAATTAGCTTCATGAGAATTAATATAACTATTTTTATTACCATTAGGTACAGTTAAAAATACTAAAGATAATAATCTAAAAGAATAAAAAGCAGTTATACCTGCTGTTATACTACCTAAAATATATGCATAAGTTCCACTTAAATTATACTGCCCATAGGCTAATTCAATTATAAGATCTTTACTATAGAAACCAGTAAGTCAAGGTGTAGCTAATAAAGATAAAGAACCTACTAACATAGCAGTATAAGTAAAAGGTAAAAATTTAATTAAACCCCCTAATTTTCTTATATCTTGTTGATCAGATAAACTATGAATTACAGCACCTGCACCTAAAAATAATAATGCCTTGAAGAAAGCATGATTAATAACATGCATTAATGCTACATTGTATTGACTAAGACCAACAGCCATTACCATATCAATTTATACTTTTACTTTCATAAAAGCTTGGAGTATATCATTTATAAAATACAATTTATTATCTCGACATGCTAGCCGGTATTTTATAATTTCGCGTGTAGTCTCTGAAGATCCTAATCTTATTTTTACCTTGCCTTAACTTTTAAATAAGGTGCTTCGCACAGTAAATATAATTAGTTTTCCTGCTGATTGTCTATTGGTACATACTTAAAATTTTTACCGCGCGGAGCGCATTAAGGTATTTAAGTCTTTAAGACTTTCCAGCACATAGCGTAATTTTAATAGGTCATATGTAATAACTAAAACATAAACTCTAATGTAACATATTTTTCTACTAGCATATAATGGCTAGTATTTTGTTTTTTAAATTAGCTCTGTTATAATGCTAGTTGTAAGTATATGACTTTTATGATTTTGATGATTTTAACAATAATTTAATATTTACACTGTCTATAGTAACCTGTAGAGGTAATTTTTTATCTAATTTCAACCGTATAGCATCTATATTTTTTATATTCAAGGCTCTCATCATTACACGTATACCATTAAATTCCATCATATATTTTCCTGTGTCCCAATCATAACAATAAACACGTTTTTTATTAGCACCTAAAATATGATTAATTTTCGTTGTTTCAGATACAACTTTACCTTTAAGAGTATTACTTATCTTAAGTTTTGTTTCTTTGGAAAGTTTAGAACCAAATCTATAGTGATTAGTACCAGTAAAAGGTTGTAAAATAGTTTGAATATTGTATGATGGATTAATAATTTGATATCAGTAATTTTCTCTTTCAGATAAAAATTTTTGAGATACCGTATCTTTATCAAAAGTCTCTAGAATATAAAAAGTAAAATTATTGGTTCCATATTTAGATAAAGATCCACAGATCGCCATTTTTGTTTTATTATCATTAATATATTTAGTGGACAAATACTTACTAAGTCTTAAATATAAATTCACAGATTTACCTACATAACACTTATTGTTAATATTATTAGACCATAAATATATTCCTGGTATTTTTTTATACTTTTGTCTGATAATTCTTCTACCCTGCGGAGCAGAACTAAAATCATTATATTTATCTACATAAGAAATAGTAGATGAAAAGTTATCCCTAATCTTTTTTAAAGATTCTACTTTAGGATATTTAGAATCTAAATTTTCAGTACTAAAAAAAGCAAAAGAAGACAGAATAAATATAGAATTGATTGTATAATTAAGTTTATTGTTAAAAAAAAAAGTATCAAGGTCCGCTGTCCATAAGCAGAAAGAGAGAAATGTTATAATTAAAATTGGAAAATAACCTAGTTGACTTATAGTACTAAAAGCAATAATTCTTTTTAAATCATTTTGTACTAACCCACAACTAGCAGCAAAGAAAGCAGTAGTAGCACCAATTAAAGTGATTATTAATAATGAAGTGGGACTATATTCTAATAAATGTGAAGATCTAATTAATAAATATAATCCAGCTGTAACTAAAGTAGCAGCATGAATTAAAGCAGAAACTGGAGTTGGACCTTCCATACTTCCTACTAATCAATTATGTAAGGGTATTTGACTAGATTTAGCCATAGCACCTGATAATAATAATAAAGCTATTATTGTAATAGCTGTTTCATTCATAAATGGTGTTATACTATATATTATTGAATAATCTAAAGATCCAAAGATACTTATTATAGAAAAGAATCCTATACTTAATCCCATATCACCTACTCTATTTACATTCAATGCTAATATTGAGGATTTATTTGCTTGTATTCTGGTAAATCAGAAATTAATTAATAAATAAGAAACAACTCCAATACCTTCCCAACCAACAAACAATACAAAATAATTAGCACCTGATAATAGTATTAGCATAAAGAAAGTGAATAAAGATAAATAAGAAAAGAATCTTTGGTTATGCATGGCCATCAAATTTATCGTGCAATTAAATATTAGTTATTTCTCTACCTGTGTTCATCCCGGATTTTATTTCTCGAATCAAATTCAATCCTTCAAGTGTTAGATGGGAACCCTCATTCATTAGTTTAGCTATTTTACACCAATCAAGATAATCAAATAGTTTTACACCAAGCAGAGGATTTTCTTCAAAAAAAGGAATTATTATATTAGTTATATCCGAAAATTTAAATATTGTTAAAACAACTGCAGACTTTCCAGAATATTTGTATATTTTACCTGAGCCTAAATATTTTATTAAATTCTCCATTAATTTAATATCTCTTTCGTGTTGGCTTATTCTAAATCTTAATTGTACTCGAGATCCTATTTTATTTGTGGACTGCTGGGTTATTCTAACATCAAAATTTCCTTCACCTGTGACAAATCCTGCAATCCAATTAGGATCGGGGATGTTTTCAGTATTAATTACTTGTCTTTCAACCGGAGTAAAATCATTAAACTCAGATTTTAAGAAATCAGATAAACCTAAATTCATTGATGCTTTTATATTAACTATTTGATTTAACCCCTCGATAGAAAGATGAGCTTTATTGTTCATTAGTTTTACTGCTTCTTTAAACAAAATAAAATCTGCTGCTTTCTGAGTTAATAAAGGGTATTTTTCTAAATAAAGTATTAGGTTTGTTAAATCTTTCTTAGAATCCACTGAATAATTTACTTTGTTCAGAGTTGGATTTATATGTATTGAACCCATCCCCCCAAAATTTTGTTGTAATTGTAATAATAAAGGTAGATCCCGTTTATGCAGACCCATTTGAAATTTGGATTGAACCCGTCAACCTAATTTACGGGTTTCATTTCTATCAATTATAATACTAAATGAACCTTCACCGTCAATAAGACCTATCCAAAACCAAGGATTAACATGAGATAAATATTTAAAGGTAGAAAAATTTTTGACTTTTAATTGTTTAGAAGGGATTTTGATTTGATAGTTTCTTTCGAAACCCATTAGAGTACACCTTAAGTGCACAGAGTTGTATTTTTCTATGCACCAACTACCGTCTACTCGTTGCTCTTTTACAGACTCAATTATGAAATCTGACTTAGATCCGCGATTGCCCATTTTCTTTTCATCTATCTTCTGGCTTATTACCGTACATGGGTAATTACTCCATCCACTTATAGCCTTTCGACTATAGCTTGGTACCATAAGCTTTAGGGGTTCCCCGGAGTTTGATAGTTTACACCCAATAAATGTTTTCCCAGAACATTTAGCAGGATCTTCTTTCATATAATCCGTAGAGAAAATATGAATCAAAGAAGAAATAAATAGTACAGGTATAAACATAGAAACAGTTAATTGATCAAAAAGGAATTCTCAAGCTAAATTAAAAAAATCAGACTGAATTCAATACCCTAAATTAATATAGATAGGATCATTACTTATACCCACTTGATAAAAAGCTATAGAACTTAAGAAAGAAGAGATTAATAAGCAACTACAAGTTATTATATGACTTCCAGTTACTCCTATCTTTCTTCCAAGAAATCCAGAGACTAAAGAACCTAATAAAGGTAAAAATAAAATAGCTAAAAACATAATTAATTAATTAAAGAAATATTTCCTCTTAATCTAAAAAAAGCAACAATAATACTTAAACCTATAACAGATTCAGCACCAGCTATAGATATAATAAAAATACTAAAAATTTGTCCTATACCATCATCAAAACTAAAACTAGAAATTAAAACTAGTAAAGTTACAGCTAGTAACATAATTTCTATAGCAATTATCATTAAAATTATATTTTTTCGATTTAAAATAAAACCTAATATACCTATTAAAAACATTATTATTGGCATATTCATATTTGAAGATATTATTGTAATAATTCCTTTGGGTACCTGTATTGTATTATATTTTATAACGGGCTGCTACGCAGCCGCGGCGGATTTTTCGAAGGAATTTTGAATTTAATTTTATATTATTTAATATAATATTTTTAATTAATATATAAATATATATAATAAGATTTATTATACTTATGGCCGCTTTAGCGGCGGAGTTTATTTATTTATTTTATATTTTTATAATAAAAATAGGCGCTAAAGCGCAGTAATATTATTATTAAACTAGGACAAATTTTCAGTTATTAGGATTTAAAATTAAATCCCGCTTCAAAAATAAACAGAAGCAAACAAAAACAATCAAACAACATCTACAAAATGTCAATAAGTTATTCCAGCTTCGTGACCTTGATGATGAGCATCAGTTAACTGATAACCACATAATCGTACCAAACCAAAAAAGATAGCTAATGTCCCCATTATTACATGAATTCCATGTAACCCAGTAGAAGCATAAAATACTGTACCATATATAGAATCAGACATTGAAAATGTACAATCTATATATTCATAATATTGTAGCATTGTAAATATAATACCTAATACTAATGTTAATATAGTTCCTCATATAGCTTGACTTCTATTTCCTTCCATTAAAGCATGATGACCATATGTTATAAAGGCCCCTGAACTCAATAATAATAAAGTATTTATTAAAGGTATTGAAAAGGCATCTATAGCTATTATTCCTGCTGGTGGTCATACTCCTCCTATTGCTATACTGGAACTTAAACTTGAATGGAAGAAAGCCCAAAATACACTTAGAAATACAAAAATTTCGCTTATAATGAATAATATAATAGCAATAACTATACCTCGTTGTACTTCTTTTGTATGATCTCCTATATATGTTCCTTCTATTACTATATCTTTTAATCAGAAGGTTATACCTAATATTGTTAAGATAAATCCTAACTCTAATAAGTAATTACCATAAGTATAACCATGCATATACATTACACCTCCTAACATTAGACTTAATAAAGAAAAACTAACTAATATAGGTCAAGGTGAAGTAGAAACCATATGATAAGGATAAGATTGATAAGTTTGTCTAATGATTTTCATATTAGATTCCATATTTTTATTAAAAAATACCGGCGCTTTGCGCCTCTCATGTTAATACTGAAGGAAATAGTTTTTTGTAACTCTATTTATATAATAATATTATTAAATAAATAATAATATTTATAATTTTATATTTTTTTTTTTTATTTTATTTTTTAAATTTACATATTTATTTTTCTTTATTAATTAAAAATTTTTTAATTAAAAAAAAGTTTAGTTTTTTAACTAACTAAAACTTTAAACTTAAAACTTTAAATTTTAAACATATATTAAATATGTCAAATTTAATATATAATTATATTATATACAAATTTTGTTTATTTTATTCTTTTAATTCGTCTTTTAAAGGGCGCTTCGCGCCGGGGATAGATGTAGAATATTTAATTAAATTATTATAATTAGATTATAATCTATTAAATTATTAATTAATTTATATAAATTATATTATAAAATTAAATTTAATTAAAGGCGGCGGAGCCGCATATAAATTTTAATTCTTTAGTCTAATATAGAATAACCAGCAGTAATAGTAATACTATAAGCACCTCTTCTATTTTTATTAGACACTCTAGAGAATTTAATTAGTTTTGCTGTATTTCTAGTTAAAGCTCCTCTTTGAATTTCTTTATTTTTAACTCTTCTAAAAAATTTTTGAGTCATAAATCTTCCAGCAAATCTTAATTTTATACCCGTAAGAACAGAAGGTATAATAGGATCCATTTCATTTTTTCTAATTTTTAAATTAGTATCTCTAATAATATAACCCATATGATATATAAAATTTCTAAATCTAGCATATTTAACAATATTAACCATTAATCCAAATAGATTTACTAAGATATTTCCATCTAAATAAGGAGCATATATTCTTATTAATTCTAATTCTACCGGTTTTTTAAAATACTTAGTTAAGCTTACAGCTAACTTTTGTAATATTTTTTTATTATATATTAAAAATTTAGAATAATATTTAGATTCCAATTTATTTTCCTCAATATATGGTGTTCAATAAAACCAAACTAAAATTTTAATTTTTTTATGTGAAAAAAGTAAAACTGGTTTACCAATTATACTACTCATTTTATTAAATCAAGATTTTAAAAGATAATAAATATTATCAAGAATTAATAGATTATTATTTTTATTAAAACTATATACATTATAACTATTGTTAGCGCGCGAAGCGCCACTTAAACTTATAGTTTTCATAAAGTTATACGTTCTAAATATTATTTCTCTTCTGGGCTCTGAAGGACTGCTTCGCAGCGCCCAATTATTATTTTTATAATTAAAAAATTTTTTTTTATTAATTAAATCACTATCCGGCGTAGCCGATTCATAAATAAAATTATCAACAGTAGTATTTAATATTTGTAATACAGGGGGCGTAGCCCTTTTATTATTATTAGTATTATTGTTAGCTTTGTAATTTTTTAATTCTAATAGTTTTAACTCTTTATTTAAATTTGTATTTTTCAAATAATCTGAGACATTTTTACTATATTCTATGAAATACTCTTTACCTTTTTTGAATCTAGCTAAATCTATTTTGGGTCTAGTATTAATCATTTTTTGTATATTTATTATTGTATCTATACTATAATCAGGGGCTCCCCCTTCTTTAATTTCGGTTTTTAATAAAGGTAAGGCTATTAATCGACTTATTTTATCATTTCTTTGGCTAAAATGGCTTTTCTTCTTCATAATTTTTTTAAATTATTATATTTTTATATTTAATATGTGACAAAAACTAATTTTGAATAATTTAATTAATTTAATATTAGTAATTATTAACAATTCAATAAATTTTAATATAATAATATATTATATTTATTTATTTATAAAAAATTTCAATTTCATTTCCATTTTAATTTTTTATTATTATATATATTTTTATATAAATTTGTAATTGTTATAATTTTTACAGATAGATAAATTATTATCTTCTACTTTTATTTTTTTAATTTAATAATTAATTAAATATATTATTATTTTATTATTTTTTTAAGTTAAATCAATTTATTTCTTATATTTTTTATATTAATTTTTTATTTAATACTTATTTAAATAGTATTAACGCGGCGGCGCGAAGCGCCCCGCCGGTATATATTTATTTTATATATATTTATAACAAGATATTAATTATTTAATAGAAAATAATATTAAACCGCAATCAATTATATATACAATATATTATATTTTTTATGTATTATTATATATATTTTTAAAAAACAACAACAACATTAAAAAACAAAAATATACACTTTATTTAATTTAATATATTTTTATTAATTAATTAAAAATATCAAAATTAATATTATTGGGCGCAGCTTCGCCGCGCCTTCGGCGCCGCTAAAGCGCAGTAAATAAAAATAAAGTTTTAAAAAAGAAAAATTTAAAATCGGTTTTTACCAGATTCGAACTGACTCTAGCTCCTTGAAGGGGAGCTGTACAACCACTTATACTTAAAAACCTTAATTATTATTTATTATTCCGCTGCGCGCCGTTGATAATAATAATAATTTATTTTAATATTTGTTTTTAACCGGCGGCTAAGCCGCCGCCTATAAACAATATAGCGAGTTAGGAATTGAACCTAATCTAACAGTTCATGAGACTGTCGTGCAACCGTTACACTGATTCGCTTTACATTTAGCATTTATTTGAATTAATTATAAAAACAAAAAACCGTGCCGGAGGGCTTCGCCCTGCCGCGAATCGGCCTTGAATTGATTTAATTTTTAGAATTAATTATTAATTAAATTAAATAAAAATTAAAATTTTTTTATTATATTATAATTACTACTTTTAAGTAAATTAATAATTAATAAATTAATATTTAAATATTTTAAAATAAAAAAAGCTAACTTTTCTTTTTAAAAAAATAAAACAAAAAATAAAATTATATAATTAATAAATACTTTTTAATTTAAATAATAATAATTTAAGTTATTAATAATAAAAAAGACTTCTAAGGTATCAAGAGGAATTGAACCTCTGAAAAGAGTATTAACAGTACCGCGCAATAACCACTCTGCCATGATACCTAAATATTTTAAATTTTACCTTAACATAAATAAAACGGCGCGCGGCGAAGCCGCACGCGCCTGAGGCGCCCCATGGTAGGCGCGATTCGAACACGCTATATATCTCCCACCCAAAGGGAGCGACGAACCAATTTGTCATCTACCATTTATATTTATAATATAACTATTCTTTTAGTTTTTAAATATAAATATCACCACAAAAAAGTATAAAAATTTAAACTAAAACAAAAGCTTAAAACTAGACTATATAAAATATAAGATAAAATTATAAAATAGGGGGCGCGCCGAAGGCGCCTTCGCAGCCATTTAGAATTGAAATAATATTAACTCATATAAGTATAATTAAGTTCTAAGGCGCTTCGCGCTATGTAAATTTTACTGTTTTATTGAGCAGTAAAGGAATCGAACCTTTTACGGCGTAAACCAATTCTTTTACAGAGAACCACCATTACCAATCGGATCACCTGCCCTATAGATATAATACAAGATAATAATATCTTATTATATAAGATTTTATTAATATAATAATATATTATTAATATTTAAATATTTTTTTTATCATAAAAAAGATTAAATTAATATTTTTTAATTAATTGAAAACACCTGGACTTGAACCAGGACTTTCTCCTTAAAAGGGAGACACTCAACCACTCAAGTTCTGCTTCCTAGCTAAAACGCGCACCGCGCACTGAGTCGATCAGATTCGAACTGATATAAGCCACCACCAAAAAATGGTGTTTTCCCAAATTAAACTACAACTCAAATTAGTTTTACAAATAATAATTATTAAATGAATAATAATAGGTTTTATATAAAGAGCTGCTTCGCAGCGCCGCAATAGAAATAAAAGTGCCGAAAAATGGAATTGAACCAATATTTAAATCTTACAAGGAATTCGTTCTACCAATTGAACTATTCCGGCTTAATGATTTAATTATTACTTCGCGCAAGGCTGCGAAGCAGCCGCCAACACAAAAACAAAAAATATTTTTTTTAATTATTTATTTTTATTATTTTAATTTTATTTTTTATATTATTTTTTTAAAAATAGAAATGCCTCGAAATGGAATCGAACCACTACTATTTTGATCTTCAAACAAACGCTTTAACCATTTAAACTATCGAGGCTTCTTGGAGAAAGATAGATTCGAACTATCATAATTGTATTGCAAATACAAGTGATTACCATTATCAGATT
>Ga0137419_10000056_pt1 | contig 28417 bp, 15 predicted proteins | sample CZODoug3_1_2_16f_FD_108279 | JGI IMG/M metagenome (GOLD analysis project Ga0137419, IMG submission 108279) | Vadose zone soil fungal communities from Angelo Coast Range Reserve, California, USA - CZODoug3_1_2_16fungal (Illumina Assembly) | ecosystem: Environmental > Terrestrial > Soil > Vadose... | reverse complement strand
AAATATAAATATAAATATAAATATAAATATAAATATAAATATAAATATAAATATAAATATAAATATAAATATAAATATAAATATAAATATAAATATAAATAATTAAAAATAAATAATTACAAATAAATTTATATAAGTATCCTAAAATCTAATAAAAATTAATTTGTTTAATATTAATAAAATAATAATAAAGTATCCTTAATTTAAAGTTAAATTTTATAATCAACTTCCTCTTTTATAAATAAATAATTTTTTAAAGACAAAAAACAAAAAATTTTATAATATATAATATTGATTTATTTAAATTTATATATAATCAATCTATAAGAAGAAACATATAAAATTAAAAACATAATTGGAATATTTTATTAATTAAATAATATCAGATTAATGTGTAAAATTTTTTATAAATCCATTTACATTCAATTCTCTATATTACCTAAAATAAAATCTATAATAAGAAACATATTAAAAATAAAACTCATATTTATTTAAATAAATTAATATAAGATTAATTTGGATTAATTTTTAAGAAATACAATATTTTCTCTATATTCCCTAAAATAAAATAAAATAAAAAAAAATAAAAAATAAAAATAAAAATAAAAATAAAAATAAAAATAAATATATAAAAATAAATAAGAAAGGATAGGAATAAAAAATAAAAATAGCAATAAAAAAAGGAATAAAAATAAATAAGAAAGGATAGGAATAAAAATAAAAATAGGAAAATAGGAAAATAGGAAAATAGGAAAATAGGAAAATAGGAATAAAAATAAAAATTTTAAATAAAATTAAAAAATAAAAATGAAAATAAAAATAAAAATTTTCTTTATAGAGGAACTTGTGTTAAATTTTTAAATAGTTTATTAACTCTTAAAAATTATTCATTAATAACTTTATCATACTATTTTATGTTAATCTTTTAAACTTTTTTATATATATCTTTTTCATCTTTAGTTTTACTTATTAAACTAATTAATTTAATGTTATAAAGTCTTTAGAAGTGAAATCTAATCCAAGAAATGTTTTTTTAAGAAAATTTAAATAAATGGAAATAATAATTAAAAAAATATCTCAAACATTAACAATTTCAACTAATAAAAAATTAGTAAATAATAATTATATTACACCAAAAATCTATTCATATTTTAATATATTTATAAATGAATCAATAATAAAAAAACACTAAAAAAAATTAAATTATTAATTAAAAGATTTATTAAATAGTAGACTTGATCACAGACTACTCCATTCCAACTCCAAATTAAAGGGAGGAACTAGCTAAAGGAGAATTAATTATAACTAATTATTTATAAATAAACTAAGTAATTAATCCTTTATGTTAAAAATAAAATTAAAAATATAAAGAAAAAAAAAAGGAGAAGCTTAATTTAGAATTTAACTACTTTTATTTATATAATAATTAAAACTTAATTAAAATAAAATTATTAAAAAAAATTAACTCTTTATTTTAAACAGGTAAAAAAATTCAATTGCGGATGAATAAATTTTTATTCGAATCTAAAGAGAGTTAATAAAAAGGTTAAATAAAAAGAACAGGTATAAAAATTTTATTAATAAAAAAAAAAATAATTATACTTTTTTTTTAATATATATAGGTAATATTAAATTTATAATCATTATAAAAAAGCCAAAAAAAAGTTTCTATAACAAGAAGCGTATGAAAAATTTTAATCAGAAATTAAGATAAGATCAGTTAAACTATCAGATTTAGGTGTAAAATAAAGAATATCTTTATGTATATATTGAAACAGCTAAACATTATATTAAAAATACTAAAATCCCTATATTTATAATATTAATCTATTTAATAGTTAATAAATAAAAATAAAAAAAGAAAAATAAAAAATAAAATATACATAATAAAACTAATAAAATTAAAAATTTTTTTTTAATAATTTAAGTTTATATTATATATAAATAATAATAAATTATCTATACCTAAAAATATATTTTTTTTAACCGTTTAGGACCATTATTTTTTCATCCTAAAAATTAAATCATTTTTAAGAATTTAAGTTTATTTGTTAATATATATGAAGATAGATCATTTGTTATCTTATTTTTTAAATTTATATTAAAACTACCAAATATTGAATGATTAAAAAAATTTAATTAAACCTAAAGTTATAATAGTAGTAGTTATTAACATTAATAAACTTATATTTATTTTTTCTCGCCTTCGTCAGTTCGTCAGAGACGGCGCTTCATAAATACCATAAATTTTCTTGATATGGTTTTAAAGAATTAACATAAGATAAGGGCTCAAATTTATTATAATTTTTATTTAAAAATAATGATTGTTATTTATTATATAAAAAAATTTTTTTTATCTTTTTCGCTTTTCGGCGTAGCGCGTAGCTTTGCACAGAGAAAGACCTATACTTAAGATTATTTAATTATAGATTAAAAAAAAAATATAAAGAAATATATAAAATAATATTTTATAAATTAGATTATTTATACTGTTATAAAAAGATTTAAGAAACAAACAAACAAAAAAAAACTATAAAATTTTTTATATTTAATTTAAAATGTAAAAATATAAATTTTATAATATCCTTTTTTTAGTTAATAAGGTTACTGCGCAAGCGCGCAAGCGCGCAAGCGCGCAAGCGAAAGATTTAATAATTAATTTAAAATTTTAAATATTTTTCTTTAAAGGAGGTTAATTAAAAATATGAAAACTAAAATATTATTTTATTATTTAGATATATTATAATTTATTGAATATAAGGGTTAAGTTTACAGATGGTTCTGTAGTAGACCTGCAAAGTTTATTTTTTAATGGTTCGATTCCATCTTAACTCTAAAATTAAAAAAATTTATTTATATATATAAAATGTCAAAATATCGATTCGATTTGTGCAATTATAATTCAGAGTGCAATAAGTATTTCTATTTTATATTTATATTTATAAAAAAAAAAAAGAGATTAAATAATAAAATTTATATGTTAAATTATTTTTTATTTTAATATAATTGTTATTATTTTTAACTTAATTATTTATAATTATTTTTTATTAAACTTTTTTATTTTCGTAGTTTAATGGTAGAACAAAAATCTTCTAAATTTTAAATTTGGGTTCGATTCCCAACGAGAATAAATATTAATAATAATGACTTATTGTCTTGGTTAACTTTTATAAGAATAAAATTTTTATTTATCGCTTGCGCATTAAAATTATAATATAAAAAGATAAATAATTTAAATATATAAGTATTATAACTAAAAGTAGTTAAATTTATATATACAATTATTTATAAAAATTTATATAATTATTATTATTTATTACTTATAAATAATAATTTATTTATTTATATAAATATATTTTATATTTTTATTTTTCTTTTAGCTTTAATAAAAAATTATATATAATTTTATTTATAATATAAATTTTTTTAATATTTATTTGTTTTATGTCATACGTTATAATGTTTTTTTATTATTAAAAGATTATATAAAAAAAATATTTAAAATTAAATTGTATATATAAATTAAAACTTTTTTTTTAGATTAAAATTAAAATTAAAATTTCAATTAAAATTAAAGATAAGAAAATATTATTATTATATTTATAATTATTTATTGTCACATTGTTATATTTAAAAAACTATTTTTTATTTCTCGATTTCGCTTACGCGGAGGTAAATAAATTTTAGTATAATATAAATTTGTATTTAGTACTTTAATGCTTTACTACTTAAATATTTTATTACTTTATTACTTTACTGTTTTATTTCAAGGTTACTTTGTATTTTATAATTTATTATTTTTTAATTTAAATCTTTTTTATTTTCATAAGGCTACGCGCTATATCGAAAATAATATTAATAAAATTCATACGCCGGTGTGCTTATAAATCTAAAGTAATAATAATTTTATTTATTTTTATAATAATATATTATCCTTTTTTTTATTTATTTTATAAGTATATTTAAATTAGGATTTATAATATTAAATTTAATGTTAAAGAAAGCAACTTTATTTTATTTTATTCTTGATATTTTATCTTGACTGTATTAATAATAAAATTAAACAGTATTTTTTAATAATATTTAATATATTTAATAAAAATATAAATTATATTTGTATATTATTATTAATTAATTAATAATAAATTTTTTTTTTATAAAAATGATAAATAACAATATAATATCAAATATTTCAGATTTACTTCTTGGATTAGTAGATGTTTTAACCATATTATTGCCAGTATTATTAAGTGTAGCTTTTATGACAATAATTGAAAGAAAACAATTAGCAGCTATGCAAAGACGAGTAGGTCCTAATACTGTAGGTTGATATGGTACTCTTCAACCATTAATTATTAAGTGGCATTTATATAAAAATTAATTTAAATAATAAAAAATTAATATATTGTCGTATGGCATAACAAAAAATGAAAATAAAACTTTATGCTTGAATAACTAATATATTTTACAATATTATACTTAAATAAAAAAATAATAAAAATTTGTATAAATAGTTAATAAGCAGAATAAAAATAATATTCTCAACGATTATATAGTTTTATTTACTATAATTTATAAAGTAAAAAGATAAAATCTAATTATCTAATTATTAATTTGTTAATTATTATTTTTAAAATAGGGCATATTTCTAATTTCTAATTTTATAATTAAAAATATAGATTTATATTTTATTCTAAAACTTTTTTTTTTAATTCTTTAATAGGGCCATTGTTGCGAAAGCGCAAAGGTTTTTTTTTATTATTTTAAGAAATATAATAATAACTTAAATTATTTTTAGATATTTGTTTCTGATGCATTAAAATTAATACTAAAAGAAACAGTTATACCTTCACAAGCTAATAAAGTGTTATTTTTTTTAGCACCTGTTTCTACTTTAGTTTTTAGTTTATTAGGTTAAAATAATTGTGTAACCCTAGCTTAATAAAAATTTCACTAAATGCTAGAAAATATTTTATTTTATTACTAGCAGGCTAAAATAAATCATTAAATAAGCCTTAGAGACTATACGGGGAAAATAATATAAAAATAAGAAATAGTCTATAATATTATAATTTGTATCTTAATTCCTATATAAAAATTAAAATTTTTTATCTTTTTTTTTTAGTATATAATATTTAAATTTTTATTATTCTGCGCAAGCGACAATTTTAAAATTTTTTTTTAAATCTATAAATTATAGATTATTATTATAATAAATGAAAAGTTATAATTTAATATTAAATAAATAAAATAATTTTATCGCTTGCTGCGCAAGCGCATAAAAATAAAATGTTAATTAGTAGTATTTTAATTTCATATTGCTATTTTTTTTTCAGATGTCTTATTGCTTTAACATTATATAAATAAATATTATAAATAATAATACATAATAAATTAAGATTCAATTTAAAAATAAATTTGTGGGGTATAATACCTTTTGGGGAAGGTTTAGCTATTACAGATTTTTCAATGGGTATTTTATATACTGTAGCATTATCTTCTTTAGGTGTTTATGGTATATTATTTGCAGGTTGATCTTCAAATTCTAAATATTCTTTATTAGGTTCTTTAAGATCAAGTGCTGCTATGATTAGCTATGAATTAATTTTAAGTGCTTGTATTCTTATAATTATTTTATTAACTGGTACACTGAATTTCACATTAATAATTGAGAGTCAACAATCAATTTGATTAATAATTCCATTATTACCTGTTTTTATTTTATATTTTATTTCTATATTAGCAGAAACATCTAGAACACCTTTTGATCTTCAAGAAGCTAAAATGATTTGGCTTTACATATTCCTATATGCTGGAAAAAGTTTAATATTTATATATACAATTTGATTGTAAAAATTATAAATATATATCTTTATCAGCAAATTTTATTTTTAAATTTTATTGACTATACGGATTGGATTTATTGTTAACTGAATAAGAAATAGTCAAAATTAATTTTATTATTATTTTATAAAAATAATTTACTTTTTGGAATTACACTTAACTTTATTTTTTTTTTTACTAATTTATATATGTTTCTTTTTAATTTTGTTTTACTTATTATATACTTATTTTGAATACATAGATAAATTTATGGTTATTTATTATTTAATGTCTATTTTAATATATTTTTTTTACCTAATTATCCTAATTACTTTTTTTGTTTGAAAAATGACTATTATATTAGCGTTGATAAAATTGAGTGGTAAATTTGGTAAATTTGCTTATATAAATAAAGTAAATGATAAACGATATTTATAAAATAAAAATATGTATGAACTAATATTAGATTATTTAGCAAATAAAATATTAAATTTCTATTTTCAACAGATTAAAAAAATAGAAAAGAAAATTTCCGTTTTTTTTTAATAATTTATTATTTACACTCATGCTCATTATATTTAACCTTAAATTATAGAATTAGAGATATTTATTTAAGATTTTTTTTTTACAATTATTTTAGCTTACTTGTATTGCAACTTAATTAAAAAAAAAATTTTTTTTTGTCAAAGCTAAAATAAAAAATACGTTAATTAAATTTTTAAAATAACTCTATATTTGGACAAATTAATACTCACGAGTAAATTGAGAAACTTTAATTTTTTTAGTAAACCTGTAACACTTTATCCTATATTTGATATAAAACATAGTTTAAAAATATTATTATTTAATAAAAAAGGAAAAGCAATAATTTTATATTTTATTAATAATATTTTTATTTTTATAGTTAAAAAAAATAATGTTAAATTAGCTAAATTTATTAATTGCTTTTAAGTAAATGTTAGTCTATATTTAAAATAATATAAATTATTTAAAGATAATTATTATATAAAATAAAAGTAAAATATTTAGGAATCAGAATTAGTTTCAGGATTTATGACTGAACATAGTGCAGTACCATTTGTATTTTTTTTCCTTGGTGAATATAGTTCAATTGTATTATTTAGTTGTATTTCAGCTATATTATTTTTAGGTGGATATAATATGCCAGAATTATTTGTAAATAATAGTATTTTTAATATTCAATCAATTATATTAGGTATTAAAACATGTTTATTCTGTTTTTTATTTGTTTGATTTAGAGCTACACTTCCTAGATTAAGATGAGATCAATTAATGGATTTATGTTGATTAAACCTTTTACCTATAGCTGTAGCTTTTATTGTATTAATACCTAGTATTTTAGTAGCTTTTGATATTGCACCTTATTAATTAAAATTTTTTATTATTTATTTAACAATACTCATAAAAAAAAAATATTAGCATCAAAATATTAGCTTTTTAACCCCCTTATATTTAATAGTATTATTATTTTAATGATATTAAAAAAAATATTTAATTATATTTATAAATACAATAACGGTTAAATTTAATTATGTATATAAAAGTATGATAATAATTAAAAAACCAAAAATATAAAAAAATAAAAATTAAAAAAGGATAAATAACAAGATAAAATAAACAAATAAGGTTTTAAAGTTTAAAGTTTTAAGTTTTAAGTTTAAAGTTTTAAGTTTTAAGTTTTAAGTTTTAAGTTTTAAGTTTTAAGTTTTAAGTTTTAAGTTTTAAGTTTTAAGTAAAGCCTCGGTTGCTTAGTGGTCAAAGCGCTAATCTGAAGATTTAGAGATGTGAGTTCAATTCTCTCTCGAGGCAGATTAAATACACTTAAAATATAATTTATTTAATAAAATATTTTTAATATAAAAATATAGATATTTTATAAAAAGCCGGAATAGTTTAATTGGTTAAAATTAATTCCTTGTAAGATTTAGATAGAGGATCGTGCCCTCTTTTCGGTAAAGATTTTATTTATAATTTAAAGATTTTTAATCTTTGTTATTGTATACTTAAAAATATTAACAAAATTAACAAAATAATTTATAAGACTGTAGCATAATTGGTTAATGCATTCTGCTCATAATAGAAAGGTTTTGGGTTCGATTCCCAACAGTCTTAAATAAATAAATAAATAAATAAATAAATAAATAAATAAATCATAAGTAAAATAATATTTTTATTAATAAAATAATATATTAAAAAATTATTTAATTATTTAAATAATTAATTTAGGGCATTTGGTCGAGTCTGGTTTATGGCCCCCGATTTGAAACCGGGTACTCCAAAAGAGTCGTGAGTTCGAATCTCACAGTGTCCGTTTAGAAAAATTTTAATTTAAAATTTTAATGTTATTATTATTTATTTTTAAAAAATATAAGATATAAAATATAAGATATAAAATATAAAATATAAAATATAAGATATAAGATATAAAATATAAGATATAAGATATAAAATATAAAATATATAATATATTAATATATAATATATAATGTAATATATAATATATAATATATAATATAATTTAATAATATATAACATATAAAATATAATATATAATATCATTAAATTATAATTAAATAATTAGAAAATATAAAATAAAATTTAAATATTAAATTTATAATATTTAATATTATATTAATAATATAAATAATTATATTCTTTTTCTTTTTTTTATATATAAATTAAAAGAGTATATTATAAAATTTTTATAAAGAAAATATTTAATTATAATATTTAAAATGAGTTGTAGTTTAATGGAAAAACGTCATTTTTTGGTAATAATAATATCAGTTCGATTCTGGTCAACTCAGATAAATAAAAAATTAATAAACTAATAACAAATTTATTTTATATTTCTAATACATTTTTTATAATTTTAAAGAGGATGCAGAACTCGATTGGTTGAGTGTATTACTTTTAATAATGTGGTCCCAGTTCGATCCTGGGTGCATCCTAGTATATCATAATTAAATGATAAAAAATAAAAAATAAAAAATAAAAATAAAAAAAAAAAATAAAAAATAAAAATAAAAATAAAAATAAAAATAAAGATATATTATTTATATTATTAATATTAATTAAATATAAATATATTTAATATAAATTTATTTAATATAAAATTAAGGGGGGGAATCCGATAATGGTTAATCAACGGTATTTGCATTACTGAAATGATAGTTCGAATCTATCTTTCTCCATAAAAAAAAAAAGATTATAAAATTTTTTTAATTTTAAACATCTTATTGGACTCGAACCAATATACTGTTGTTTCGAAGGCAACTGCTAAACCAATTTAGCTAAAGATGTTAATTTTTATTTCCTTAAAATATATTATTATTATAAATAGATTTTTATACTATTATTATAAATATATTTACAATAATTAGATAGTTAAATAATTTTTGTTTAATGGAAAATTAATAATTATATTTATAAAAGATCACTTTTATTAAAAGCCGGATGGCAGAAATTTAATAATTATTAAAATTAATCTATATAATAGTATATAAAGATATTTTTAAAGATATATTACGAATAAAGAGACTTGAACTCTTATGAAATTTAATTCATCAAAACCTAAATTTGACCTGGCTACCAATTTCAGCATATTCGTTTTATAAAAAGAAAAACTTTTTTTATTACAAAATTACTAATTTAATCAGGTTTTAAAATATAACTAACTTAAATTTAATAAATAAATTTAAAATAAACTACCTTTAACTACTTTTAGTAGTAAAAATAAATAATTTTATTAATATTATACTATATCTAAATATAAACTTATTTTTTTTTTTTAGTTTATTTATAATTAATAAAACTATAATCTAAAAGAGAGTTAAGATATATAAAATTTAAATTTATTTTATATTAATTGTAAAGAATTATGGATTGGATTGTATTTTGTTATTATTAACAAAATATACTATAATTTTTTTTTTAGTATTTTTAAATTAAGAGAAGGTTCAAGGTAAAATTATATTTATTTTTTTAACAAAAAAATTTGTGGTAAAGGGACAGAAAATTTAAACTTTTTAAAAAAATCTAATAAATTATAAGTATTAGATTTTATATATAAAAATAAATAAATCTAACACTTAAGTAATGTTTTTATTTATTAATATTTTAAATGTTTTAACGTTAACCTCTATATAGCCTATTAATATTTAGTAAAATAAATATTTATTATTAAGTTAAATATAAATATAAATATAAATATAAATATAAATATATATATAAATATAAATATAAATATAAATATAAATTATAAAAATATAACAATAATAATTGTACTTAAATAGTCTTATAAATATCTAACTCACAAAAATTTAAAATAAAAAAATAATAAATAAAAAAATTCTCTTTTTTTTTATAGCTAAAAACCAAATATATTAACTAATATATCATGAATTAAATAAATAAAAGAATTAATATATTATTAATAAATTAATATATAAGTTTTTATTTTTTTTTTTGCTGATATAGTTTAAATGGTTAAAACATACCACTCATGACGGTAAAACAAAGGTTCAATTCCCTTTATCGGCTAATAATTTAAAATGAATATAAAAATATAAAAATATAAAAATTATTTATATTTATTTTGTACTGTACAATTTTATTCTTTTTTTTATTTTGGTTTTGTTAAATATTTATAAATATTATAAATTTAAAGGGTAAAATCAGAGCTTTGAACTCTGAACTACGTTGCCACAAAACGTTATTTTGCCAATTAAACTAATCTTACCTCTTTTAAAAAAAACATCTTTACTTCTATATTACCCGCCCTAAAAAAAGGATATCAAACACAAATAATAATAATTTACGTAACATATTAATAATTGAGTACAAAAATAAAATTTTTTTTATCTATTTTAAAATTTTTTTATTTTTTTTTCAATATATTTATTTTTATAATTAATTTATATTCATTATAAAATCTTTTTTTCCTATATGATCTTTGGTTTTAATAAGACTATTATTAAATTATAAATAGTTTAATAAAATAAGTGTAAAAATAAAAGAATTTTGTGTATTATATTTTTTTTTTAATTTTTTAATTATATTTAAGTATCAATTTATTTTTGTTTATTTTTTTTTAATTAAACAAAGTAGGATAAAATTAGATTTATTTATTATATTTATGTAAAAATAAAAATACTTTAAGTATATAATATATTAAACAAAATAAAATTAATAAAATTAAAAATAATTTAAAATATTTTAAGTTTTTATAAAATAAAATATAAATTAACTATAAAACATAGTTATACAATATAATAATAAATCACTAAAAAACCATCTTAGTTTTTAAACTATTTAGGACCAATATCTTTTATATTTTGGATAAAACTATAATTTCTTATATTTAAAAATAATAAATAGTGGTTTTAATAAATTTTTATCATATAGTTTTAAAACTATAAAAATTATAATTAATTACATTAACTATAGATAAAGGTTTAAAAGTTAAAAAAAGTTATTTTGTTTTTAAACTAAAAGTAAAATCATTGTTTAAAATTTTTGAAACTATAGTATTCAAACTTTTAGTTAGAAATTTTATAGATAGTCGTGCTAATTATGATAGATTTATCCATTTAATTACATTAATATAATTATTTAATTTCATTGAGTTTTCAATTTTATTATTAATTTTTTTTTACTTAAATTAAAATACTTTTTCTATATGTTTTATAATTAAAAAAAAAATTTTTTTAGGGGAAAATTATTTAAACCTTGATGAATGAAGTGTATTATTTTTGACATATTTATCTAATATTAATTCTTATTGATTATTTATACATATATATATATATATTGATAAAGTCTCATACTATAGATTATACATTTTTCTTAAAAAAATAAATCTAAAAAGAAATAAAAAAAGAATATATAACTACATATTACATAATTAATTATTCTATTTTTATATTATGTTTATTAAATTTAGTTTTTAAAAATTAATTATAATAAACTATATTTTCATTTTTTTTATCGTTGTTTTTGTTGTGTTTTTTAGCAAAATACTAAATTTTAATCTATTTTATATTTTATTTTTTTTTATTAAAAATAAAAATATTTATAAAAAAAAATTTTAATAAATAAAAAAATTTTTAATAAAAGTATCGATGACAATATTGTTTAAACATCAAAAAAATCTATAAAAACAAACATAATGATTTCATAAATATTAAATGTTTGTATAATGTAATATAGTAAAATAGTATTCAAAGGGATTATTATGGATTTCAGCAGCAAATTTATTAAAAAGGAGGATTAAAATCCAAATGCCATTTATACTAAAATAAAATTTTAGTTTTCTTTTTAGCCATCATCGAATGGCACTCCTAAGGGAAACCTTTATATTATTACTTCCTGAAGTAAATCATTTCATTAAGGAAAGGAAAAGGAAATCAACCGAGACTCCGAAAGTAATGGTGAGTGAAATCGGATTAGCCTAAATTATTTATTTTCTTGATAGTAAACTAATATTTGACTCTGATGAATAGAATTAGACACTATTATAAAGAGCGATGAGTTTACAAACTGTTATTTATTTTTTTTTTTTACCGTACGATATAAATTTAAAGATATTTAACTTTTAATGTCCTAATTAATTTAGGTGCTAAGAGGGTAGCAGTAACAACTCCCGTAGAGAAATAAATAATAAATAATAAATATAATATAATATATTTAAAAAGTACAACGAGTGTAAACTTGTTGGAATATAGGGGAACCATCCTCTAAGGCTAAGTATAATAAATTTAGCGATAGTGAAAAGTACTGTAAAGGAAAGTTTTGAAATTAGAGTCTTAAAGTGAAAAGATAGTGAAATAGTATTGAAATAGTAATCCTATAAGCAGTTGGAGATTTTATCTTAACGAAGTACATAGTAGTTTAGTATAGAATAACAACGTACCTTTTGCATAATGGGTGAATTGCTTGCCCATTTGAATTGTAAAATTCAATTTTAAACTGACTCATGACCATATTTAGGTCGGTATAATACTTATTTAAATTATAAATAATTATTATGCTAACGGTAGATCCTAAGAATTAATTTATTTATGGAAATACCGTGGGAAGCTGTAAATCGTAGGAATAAAGAATCATTTATGTTTTAATCATTTATGTTTTCTTACTTTAAATTTTTAATTTATATTATAATTTAGGTAAAGTTTTTTTAAATTTATTTAAAATAAATTAACTTCTTTTTATTAGCCCTGTAACGACTTATTAAAAATAATAGACTGATATTAATAACATCGGTAATACGTCAGCACTCAAACATTCCAAAAAAATTATGGTTATAATTTTATAAAATTATAGTTTTTATTGTACATAAAAATTCATTAATATTTAATTCTTAAAAAATAAAAATTAATAAGGTCTAATTTTTCGTACCATACGAAAATTAAATAAAATTATTTAAATTATATAGCTTATATTTAAATAAAAAATTAATAATTTTAATATATATCATATCACAATCTTAAATAAAAATTATTGTTTCAATGATAGTATATCCAAAAGTTTTTTTTCTATTAAAAAAAAAAAATTATAGTGTTAAATTATTTAAATAATAAAACAAAATTTAAATTTTTTAACAACCGTGGGGATTTAAATCATCAGCCCGGGTTAGATACTATCTTATTAAAAAAAAAAAAATTAATGATAAAAATTTTTAATCGTATATTTATTAGATCTTATCGAAAATCTTCAAAATTTAATTTAGAATTAACAACTGATTTACAAGAAATAATTATTGGTCTTATGTTAGGAGACTTACATGCTGAAAGAAGAAATGTAAATAATAATACAAGATTACAATTTAAACAATCAAATAAAAATAAAAATTATATTGATCATTTATTTATTATTTTTAAATCTTATTGTGGTTCATCTCCTAAAATTACTACTTCATTTGATAATAGAATTAACAAAAATAAATTTTATAGTTCTATTAAATTTTGAACTTTTAGTTTACCATGTTTTAATATATTTAGAGATTTATTTTATACTTCAACAGGTATTAAAATCATCCCTATTAATTTATCAGAATTTTTAACTGCTAAAAGTTTAGCTTATTGAGTAATGGATGATGGTTATAAATCAGGTAACGGTTTTTATTTTTGTACTGAATCTTATACTTTAACTGAAAATGAAAAATTAGTAAAAATACTAAAAGATAAATTTAATCTAGATTGTAGTGTGCATAAACATACAAATGGATATAGATTATATATTTTTAGTAGTTCTAAAGATAAATTATTGGAATTAATTAAACCTTATTTATTAAAACATTTTTATTATAAATTTGATATTTAAGTATCTAATAATTTTTTATATGTAAAAATATAATAATTTTAACCCCTTTTTAGTATTTTTAACAAAAGATATATTATTTTAAATAATTTTATAAATAAATTATAAAAATTTTTTCCGTATGATAAGATATAAAATTACCTAACATTTTTTATTGAGTTGAAGGTATAGTCTAATCCAATATGAAAATATTGGTATAAATGCAGCAAGTTAATAGGAGTAGCAAGGTTTAAAACCTTAGCGAAAGCGACTGAATTATTTTTTAAATGCCGGGTTAAGTTACTTCTATTAGACCCGAAGGGAGTGTGATCTTTCGAGGTCCAGATGATAATAGATCGAACGGGTGAATGTTGCATTATTCTCCGATGAGGTCTCGAAAGTGGTGAAATGCCAATCTAACCTCAAGCATGGGGGACTTTTAATTTATACAAATTTATAAATATTAATAAAATTAATAAAATTAATAAAATTAGTAAAATTAAAGTTATTTTGGCTGTTTGCTGGAAATCAAAAATATAATATTGAAAATATAATATTTAAATTTTATTTCTACTTTATAATTAAAAGTTCTAATGAAATAAACAACAAAGATAATCAGCAAGAAATATATTTATTTTTCAACGACTAATATGCCATAGTCTTTTTTTTTACAAATTAAAGAAAATTAAATTTAAAAAAAGAGATAAGATAGAGTCTTTTAGCTATAAAAAAAAATAACTTTTATTAAATATAAATTTTTAGGATTATATTTAAACTTAATATTTTTGATTTTATAAGGCAATAATATTATTTAATTCATTCTAGCTTTTTCTAATAGAGCAAACCTATTATTCTTATATATCTTTTTATTTAATAATTTGCAAAATATGTTTCTTTTCATAAATTTGCCGTAGAAAGGCTAGTCCCCTAAATCTATGAAAAAAAAGTGAATTATAACTTAGATAATAATAGTTAAATTTAACATAAATAATAAAAAACTACAAAAACAAATAAAAACATTATATTAACACCAGATAATAAATTTGCATGAAGAGTTACTGGTGTTTTTCAATCTGATGGTTCTTTTGGTATTAAAATAAAAAAAAATAATAATTTATGGCCGTACGGCAGAATAGAAATTAGTTTATATTTTTCGGTTCATTTATTATTATCTTCTTTACCTTTAATTTTAAAAATACAAGAATATTTTGGATGTGGTAATATTCATATTAATCATTTTGATAAAATGTGTCGATTTGAAATAACAGATTTATACTCATTATGACATATAGTTATTCCACATTTTATTAAATATTCTTTTTTTGGAGATAAAAAATTATCTTTTATTAAATTTGTAAAAATTCTTACATTATTATATCCTTATCATAATAAAAATAAATCTAATATTTTAATAGGACAAATAATTTATTTAGGCTTTTTTTTGAATCCAGGTTCAAAAAGAAATATTAAACAATTTAATGAACTATTTAAAATTTTAAAGTTAGAAAAAAATAAAATAATTGAAAGTTTAAAAATTTTCAATTTTATAGATATAGCTAAATATTTTAAAATTCATAGTCCTATTATTAATATTTATTTTATTATGGGTGTAATTGAAGGTGATGGATCATTTTATGTTGGATTAAGAACAAATCGAAAGATTAGATTTGGTTTTAATATTACAACACATATTTATGAATTAGATCTATTATATCAAATAAAATGAACTCTTAATTGTGGTAAAACTAAAATTAAATCTCCAACTTGATGTCGTTATGATGTTGAAGGAAATAAAATGTTACGAAATATTTTTATACCTTTAGTAGAGTCACAAAATGGTTTATTAGGATCTAAATCTTTAAAATTTAAAATATTTAAAGAATCTATGAATATTTTTATGAATAAAGAACATCTTACTGATAAAGGTTTAAGAAAATTAGTTGAAATTGTTTATAGTAATTCAACTAATATTGATAAAAATAGAAAATATACTTTACAAGAATATATTGATATTAATAATTTATAATCTTAAATATTATATAATTTACAGCCCTCATTAATATAGTAATGCTTAATTTAAACTATTCTTATATTTTATATAATATAATAATATATAACCCCTTTATTATTTTTAATAAGTTAGAATGAATAAAAATACAATTTTAAATACTTAATTTTTTTTTATAACTTTAGCCTGCTAGCTGGTTTTCTATGAAATATATTTAAGTATAGAGTCTATTATGAATTTATGGAGGTACAGCACGGTAATTCCCAACAAGTATTAAATAATTAATAAATTAATATTAAAATTTTTAATAGGCGTTCAGGTTGCGGGGGCCTTGAAAACCTTACCATTGGAAGCGAATCTCGGAATTACATAAAATTTTATAATAGATATTCAGACTACGCATGCTAAGTTGAGTAGTCAAGACGGAAACAGCCGTTAACACAGATTCAAGGTCCCAAATGATTATTAAGTGAAATTAAGGATGTAACATACAGAATACAGCTGCATAGTGAGCTTGAACTTTGTTCTATAACTACCGAGCTCACATATTAAAAAATTATAGCCATATGCAAAAAAAACCTAAAGATGTTAGATTCTAAAATTTAAATATTTTATATAATCAAACATATAAATTATATTTAATGGTTAATTTGCAAGATTTATTATTTAAAATCTTCAACGACTAATATGCTTAAACTATTTTATTATATTATTTAATATTATATATAAAAAAATTTTTGTATATTTTAAATAAAGTAAACAAAATAGAAATGACATAGTCTTTAAATTATGAAAATAATTTTATTTTAATTTTATAATAAAATATTAATATAAAAAGAATATTATTATTTTATGTTTATCATTACAATATTTACATCTTTTTTTTATTTAGTTTATATTTAGAAGATTGTTGGTTCGATCTGGAGAAATCCCAAGTCAATTGAAAGGCTAGCCCCCTAAATCAATTTAAAATAAATATAACTTTATAATCTGTAAATATATTTTAAAAATACTAATACTAATTAAAAATTTATAGCTACAATAAATACAATAAAAATGAACCAAAACAAACACAAATTTAAAATGACTCCAGGTTATATTACTGGATTAACTCAAACAGATGGATCTATTTCTTGTTCAATAATTATAAATAAAAATGGATTAATAAGTTTTATTCCTATTTTTAATATTACAGCTGATCTTACTTCTAAATATGTATTAGAAGAAATTAAAAAATATTTTGGTTGTGGTATTATAAATATAAGTATTAAAAATCATACAGCTTCTTATCAAGTTACTAAAATATCTAATTTAATTAATATTATTATACCACATTTTAATTTAAATCCTCTGTTTTGTGCCAAATTACATAGTTTTAATTTATTTAAACAGATTATTGAAGAAATAATTAATAAAAATCATAAAGATATTAAAAATCAAAAAAAAATAGTTAAAATGATTTTATCTATGAATAAATTCACTTCTAGAAAACCTGAACGAATTAATAAAATTTATGATGCTTTAGGTATTTTAAATGGAAATAAGTTACCATTAATTGAAAATATAAATAAAACTATTGATACTCCAATTACAAATGATAATATTTCAGGTATAATTGATGGTGATGGTTCATTTTGAATTTCTTTTTCAAAAAAAGGAGTAATAAAACCTGGTTTTAGTATAACTACAGATACTGATACTATCCCGTTATTAAAAAAAATTAAAGAAAATTTTAATAACATAGGTTCAATTTTACAAAAAAATTTAAATTATAGTTCTTATTATGTTCATGGTTTAACACAAATAACAGATACGATTTTACCTTTTATGGATTTAAATCCCATATTTTCTGAGCGAGCTGATCATTATGATATTTTTAAAAAAGTATGTTTAATACTTAAAAATGAAAGACCATTAACATTAGAAAAAAAACTAGATATAGTTGAATTAGCATATAATGCAAATAAATCTGGTAAAAGACGAAGAATTTCTAAAAAAGAATATATAGATTTATTAAAAAAAACTTATTCTTCTAATTCTAAATAAGTTTTTTAAATATATTTTTAATTATAATATAAAAATAAAACAAGAAAAATCCAAATATTTTAACCCCTTTATTGATTTATTTTATTTATTATTTATTGTATTTATATAACATTATCAAATATTAGTTTAAATTTTTATTGAGTAAGTTAGTATATAAATTTTGATCTAAAAAGTAGAAAGGGTTAGATAAGTAGCCCCTTAATTAATAATTAAATTAAAAAATAAATTTTCTTATTAGTAAAGAAAATAGGGTAAAGTGCAAAAATATTTTATTTATATTTTTAAAAAAAAAATTTCTCGCCTTCGTCAGTTCGTCAGAGACGGCGCTTCAATTAATTATACAATAATTAAAAATTAATAGATTATACTATTATTATGAATATCGACCTTAAATAATAAATAAACAAATTTGCAGCGAAATTTACTATTGTGCTACATAGCATTAAGCGACAAAAATAATAGTAAGAACGTTCAACGACTAGAAAGTTAATTTATAAAAAATATAATGATATAAATATCTTTCCATGAATACCCTACATTGAATTATTTATTAATTTAATGATAAAATAGTCTGATCAATAATGTAAATTATTGAAAAAGATTTTAAATCTAATCTTTAATAACAATCATGAGTCGCTACTTTAAGAGAGATCGTGTAACAACGCAACAGCCTTTGGATTGTTTGCACTGAAAATTTAACGGGTCTAAATAATCAACCGATATCGTGTTGGTTAATAATAATAATATTTATATATTTTTTTTATTAATTAAGGTAATAGAACACTCAGTCATACTTTTATTAAACAGTGTTTCATTGTTTATAGTTAACTGAAGAGATAATGCTGACATGAGTAACGAAAAAAAGGTTCGAATCCTTTTCGCCGAATACGAGAGGGTTGTAAAAAGTATCTGTTTAAGCAAACTTACATAATAGCGGTCTCTAAGGTCCAAAACCATTGTTTTGGCTGATGAGTAAAAATCAGAAAGTCCAGTGTAAAAAAATTATATAATTTTAATTGAATTTATATAATTTATGGAACTTGAAAATAATGATTAATCGATATTTTTATTATTATATTTAATATTATTTTGATTATTTAATATAATAAATGACCTGGTCAAATAGAGAATTTATTTTTGTTTTTTAATTAAAAATAATAAATACTATTTAATGATTACCTTAGATCCCTCAATAAAATTAATTATATAAGTTATAAGCAAGTATATTAAATTTAATGAGGTAGATGAAGGATAGATAATTCTTTATATTATATCAATTATAAATAATTTGATCTTATTAATTTTTAAAAATATAATTAACAAGGTTAATTTTTAATAAGATTTAGTGATTTATATAATTTTCATTAAACTTAAATTAAAAATAAGCAGTCTAAAAAATAATATTAATATATAATAATTTATAAGAATTTAAATTTTCTTTTTAAAAAGAATATTATTATAAACAAAATGTAATTATTAAATAAATATAAATTTTAAATAAAATAAGCTTATTGGTTTATTATATATAAATTATAATAAATTTATTTATAATTTTATTTAATATTTAATAAATTATAAATATTTTATTTATAACAAAATATATTAACTGACTACAATATCGCAGAGCAGTTGAATGTTTAATATAAATTGTATTCTTAAAAATATAGTAACTACCGTACCCTAAACCGACACAGGTTCGTTTGTAGAGAATACTAAGGCGTAGAGCTAAAAGTTGTTAAGGAACTCGGCAAAAACTCCTCCTACGTTTGACAACAAGAGGAACCTATTTGATACAGATTTTAATATTTTTTACGAATTTGTTAAACTTATAGAGGGTCACAAAATCGGAAGCCCCAACTGTTTACTAAAAAGTGCGAGCTGTAAAGCTCTAATAAATAATGTGGTGTGAATCCACTATGAGTTTAGATCCTCATAAGTCTACTAATAAGAGCGTAATTGGTAACGAATACGTTTTAAGCTATTAGGACAATGTAATAATATTTTATACTTACAATAAAATAATTATGCTAGACTATATAATTATGGTTAAAATAATTGAATTCATGTTAAGGCGTCGTTAAAACAGTCACTGATTGTAATTATTGCAGATAGAGCTTATATTAATTAAAAAAAAAAATTTTTTATATGTTTATATAAGCTGAGATAGAATTATTTTTCTTTTTATAAATTAATTGATCTAACAAATATCTCCGGCGTAGAATGAAAACCTAAGATTATAATTAAAGTATTTATTAGGGAACAGTGTAAGCCCAATAACTACTAATCAAAATAAAAATACTAATAATATATTTATTATTAATAGATTAGAGGATTAATAGCAATGTTAATTAACAGTTAGTGGGTATAGGACAAGCAAAAAGCGAATGCATAATTGTAATAATTATGATAAGTAATATTTACTAATCTGAAAAGATGCTGACTTGCTTTAGGGTGTTATTTAGATATAAACATATTTAATTTTTATTTAATTAAATAAATACATATTTAAACTTTTTTTTATCCTTTTTTTTATAAGTGTTTCCCCAGAAGTGTTAAAAATAAATAAACAAATATAAAATTCAATATAATTAAAGTATATTATCTGTTATCAGTTTTTTCTTTAATTAGTTTTAAATTTAAAATTTAAGGGTTTTAAGATGTTAGAATAAGAAAGTAACGCAATCATGAGTCTAACTTTCCTAACATTTAGTTCTAGTAAAATTCTTATAAATATATTTAAAATGATACTTATACTAGAATAAGTAAAAATCTCAGTTGTTAGACACTATTTTTAACTAACAATATTAAAATTAATAATGATTAAACATTTTAAAACTATTCAAGAGCAATTATCTTATATTAAGAAAAATCCAGCTTTTATTTCTGGATTTACTTCTGGTGAAGGATGCTTTACTGCTTATTTAGGAGTAGATACTTCTTTAATGTGAGGTTTACAACCTTCTTTTGAATTTTCTATTACTCAAAATACAGGTGATATAAATCTTTTAAAATCATTTTATTTATTTTTTGAATCAATAGGTAAAATTTATGATAAGAATGATGGAGTATCTGTATTTATGGTAAGAAATTTACAACAAATACATAATATTATTATTCCTTTTTTTATAGAATACCCATTAGTAGGAACTAAAAGTTTTGAATTTGAAACATTTATTTTATTTATGAAATTAGTTTTAGATAAAAAACATTTAGGAAATCAATTAGAAAATAGGGATATTTTTATTAAAATGTTATTACTATGTAAAGAACTTAACTCAAAAAGAATTAATCCTAAAAAATTATATAGAATTGACTATTTAATTGATTGACTTAAATCATTAGATAATGTTCCTTCTTTAGAACAAAAAATAGCTATGAAATTAGATCTTTCAACACAGTTAAATGGTTTAAAAAAAACAACTAAATAAAAATATTATATTACTCTTATTTTCTTAAGCTTAAAATATATTATATGTTAAATAAAAAAAAAGGATATAAAATTTTAATAGGAAATATTTTTATAAAAAAAAATTTTTTTAATATTTCTAATATCATAATAATGCTTGAGCCGTGTGCGGTTAAAATTGCAAGCACGGTTCTTAGAGGGGGAAAGCTAGAATTGGCCTACCTATCTCAACCACAAATCGCTGCAATCATGTAAATGGTAGTATAGCGATTGAAATTTGCCCGATGCCTGCAACGAAAGAAAGGTGATAGGAAACTGTTACTGATCAAAAGTCTGGTTAATAGCGGTCAACAAGTTAAGGCCGTGTGAATTATTTTTTATTTTTTATTTATTATTATTCCTTAATTAAATTTAAGTAGTACTATTTTAGGTATCAGCGTATTAATAATAATATAATTTATAAAATATATTTAAAATAATAATAATCACTAATCACTATATGCTTTAATACTTTAAATATTTAGTTTTAATTATTACTATATTAAGTAAATAGCAGGTAACCAATCTAATTTTTATATTTTAATTTATTAAAAATAATTAATACATCATAAAAAATATAAATTATTTTATATTAGATAATATTATATTAAATTTAAATCAAAAATTAATGTAGTACCACAACGACTATTCGTGACATAAAAAGAAATAGTCTATTTTTTGGAAATTAAAAAAAAAATAAAGTTTAAAATATCGAAAAAAGGAACGATATTCATATTAAGATTAGTATTCCTTTTGGTTATTATTTTATTAATTAGAGAGTTATTGGTTTGACTTGGCACATGAAGTAAGTCCCTAGTCACTAGAAAGGGTTTGCACCCCGCGTCTAGTTAAAATAATGAAAAAATATAATCTACAAAATCTTAAAAAGCAAAAAAAAAAGACTATATAATTAAAAAGCAACAAAAACATTTTTAACAACAAACCAAAATAAAGATAAATTATTTATGTTTTCATCTATTTTAAGTAGATTAAACTTTAAAAGAAATTTATCTAGAGGATTACCTAAATTAAATCAAATACCAATAAAAATATATAATAATGCTTTAGAGCAAAGAAAACAAATTATTCAAGAAAATGGTGATAAATCTTTTATATATAGATGAACAAATAAAATAAATGGTAAAACTTATTTAGGATCTACTTCTAATGGTAAAAAAAGACTTAATTTTTATTTTGATAAAGGTAGTCTTTTAACTAAAAAAATTCCTATTTATATGGCTTTAATAAAATATGGACATGATAATTTTACATTTGAAATAATTAAGTACTGTGAACCTAAAGAAGCTGTAATTTTAGAACAGACATATTTGGATAAATATGATTTTGATTATAATATAAATGTTAAAGCTAATTCTATTTTAGGTTATAAACATACAGCTGAAACATTGGAAAAAATGAAAGGAAGACAAAATTTCAAAGGTAAAACTCATAGTGCAGAAACTATACAAGGAATAATAAATAGAGCAAATATAAAAAGACAACAAAAACAATTAAATAATAAAATAAAATTATCAAAATTATTTAAAAAAGTAAGTTCTGATAGTAAAATAATTAGATTTGGTTCATCAAATGTTTTATCTATAGGAATAAAAATTACAGATATTTTAAATAATCAATCTATTATAATAAATTCATTAACATATGCTAGTTTATTACTTTGTGCTAGTCCAAATTTTTTAAAAAAGATTATAAAAAGTAAAACTTTATTTTCTTATTTTGAATTAAATACTTTAAATAATTGTTTAATAGAAAGAAAGTTATTGATATCTTTTGAAAAATAAATATTTTGGACTTTTTATCATAGCATTGTATTATCGAAGCATAGCATTATCACCTTAATTTGTTATATGTTTTCTTTTTATTATTATATTTATTTAACCCCTTTATAATTTTTTTTAATTTTTTTGAAAAGCTTAACTATGAGGATAACCTGAGGGTCCTCACTAAATTTAATTATATGCTGCAAAATTTAAAATTTTTATTTACTTACTTATTACTTAAAAATAAAAATATTTGTATTTCAATAATAGTTTTTTTTTTTAATTATTTATCAGTTTAATTTTTATTATTTTAATAAAGGTTAAATTTAATCTTAAATTTATTATGGTTTAATTAACTTTTTATAAAGTTTAAAAAATTTATTCAATGTGAATTAAAATTATTACGCCTTCGGCTCGCTTGCGCGCTTGCGCGCTTGCGCGCTTGCGCGCTTGCGCGCTTGCGCGCTTGCGCGCTTGCGCAGAAAATAGTATCTAATTTTCAAATAAAAAAATTAAAATTTATGAATAACAATAATAAAAAATATGAATTAAATTAAGTTTTTAAAATAAAACAAAAAAAAGTTAATCAAGTATTAATAAATAAATAAAGTAAGTTTAAAAATTAAAAATAATCAGCAGGAATTTAAAATTATAATATTTTAACTCCTTTAATCTATTATTATAATGTAAAAGTATAAATTATTGTTAATTTTTTAATTTATTAATTGACTAAAAAAAATAATAATGATAGCTTTATTAAAAATAAAAAATTCCTTAGAGACTAAACATTAAATAATTAGTTTTAATTACTAAATAATAATATAGTCCATTTTAAAATTTAAAATTTATAAATAATATTTAGTTAATATTTATTTATTAAGTTTTGTTTTTTAATCTTTGCCAAAGGTAGCAAAATCAATTGGCCTGCTAAGTGTTGTGGGAAAACACTACTGTGGGTTAAACTATCAAACTCCGGGGAAGCCCTAAAACTTATGGTACCAAACTATAATCGAAAGGTTATAAGTGGCCAGAATAATTACCTGGGTATGGTAACAAGTCATAAGATGAGTGAAAACGAAATGGGTGATCGCGGATCTAAATCAGAAATTTTAAACCCACAGCCAAGAAAAATTTTTGTAAAAGAGCAACGAGTAGACGGTAGTTATTTTGGGTTAAATCCAAAATTAAGGTGTACTCTAACGGGTTTCGAAAGAAACTATCCCTTCAAAATCCCTTCTAACCAATTTAAAAATAAATCATTTTCTACTATCATACAATCTAAAATAAACCCATGGTTCTTAACTGGTTTTACAGATGCCGAAGGATGTTTTTCTATAAAAATACAAAAAAATGCTAAATTAAAAACTACATGGAGAGTAAGACCTAGTTTCTCTATTACTTTACATATAAAAGATTTATTATTATTAAAATCTATAAGAAACAGTTTAGGTGTAGGAAATATAAGCAAAAGTGGAGAAAAAGCTTTAATATATGCAGTAGATTCTATCAAAGATATTCCTATTATCATAAATCATTTTGATAAATACCCTTTAGTAACAAAAAAGTTATCAGATTATTTAATATTTAAACAGTGCTTTGAAATGATTAAACAAGATAAACATTTAACAAAAAAAGGTTTATTAGAAATAATAGGTCTAAAAAGTAACTTAAATTTAGGATTATCTGCTAAATTAAAGGAAGCTTTCCCAAATGTTATTGAAGTTAGCAGAGTAGAGTATAAGTTTAATGACATCCCTGATCCTTTTTGAGTTTCAGGGTTTGTAAGCGGTGAGGGTTCCTTTCAAATAGTTCTTAGAAATTTAAATAATGGAGTATTTGCCAGATTTAGCATACATTTACATATTAAAGATTTAGAAATTTTAAAAGGTCTTTCTACTTATTTTAAATCAAACAGTACAGCAAAAAAAATTTCTATTTTAGAAAAAAGTGCTCAATTACAAATATCAAAATTTTCTGATATTGTTAATATAATTATACCATTTTTTAATAAGTATTCTATATTAGGAATGAAAAATTTGGATTTTATAGATTTTCAAAAAATATGTAATATCTTAGAAACTAAAAAACATCTAACTTCTCCATCGGTATTTAATAAAATAGTTAAAATAAAATCAGGTATGAATCTAAATAGAAAATGGTAGTGTTAAAATATATAATTTACATATTTTATAAAATTGCATGATAAATTTGAATAATCCGTGTTAAATGAGGTCGAGTATCAATAGTGTAATGATGGCTTCACTGTCTCTACAACTTGCTCAGTGAAATTGAAATACATGTGCAGATGCATGTTTCCTGATGGGGGACGGGAAAATTTAAAAAATTTTTAAACAGGAAAATAATTAAATGGCGACTAGATAAGTTTACAAAAATAATAAGGAGTATAACCTTCTGATAATCCATTATCTGAGCTCAAACAGTATGCGTTAAGAGTAATTTTAAAGCATAAAGCCTGTTATATATTTTAATATATAATTTTATATATAGAGCTTAAATCATAAGGACAACTTTGTTGTGAATTCGCGTTTGAAGCATAAAAATAATAGTAGAAAAATTTCCCGTATTTTTCTTAATGGGTCACATATTTATTTATGTATAGCGGAGTCCTAAGTGATTTATTTAAGTATTTTTGTAGAAACTAGGTAAACCCAATAATAACCAAATTATTAATTTAAAAAAAGAAAAAAAAATTTGGAGGTATTATTATAAATTGATATAACTATTAGTGGGTAGCGGAAATTCTAAAAAGCAAATGTCTTATTGTAATGATAAGAATATAGTTAATAATTAACTAATCTGAAAAGATGCAGACTTTGAATTGGTATTACAAATTTATTATAATAATTTTTATTAATCTACATTAAATAAAGTTATATTTTTTAACTAACAAATTTCATTATTAATATAATCTAATCATATTTTTTTTATATCTCCTCTTTAAAGGAGGCGATTGTATATTTAAATTAATATAAAATAATTATAAAATTTAAAATAAAAACAACAATCAAAAAAGTTACTCGTTAATAAGCTATTATAAATGAAAATAATTTACCTTTTAATTTTTCTTATTATTTAAGAAATTGAAGATTCCAAATATTTTTCCTTTTTATTATTTAAACCTGAACATTTAAACAAATAAGTTTATTCCAGATTTCTATGTTTTGTTGCGATATCCTAAATAAAAATTAAATAAAATTTTAAATTACTGATAAATTAAAAAAGAAAATGAAAATAATACAACAATTAAAAAAAACTTATAATTTTAATAATTCAAAAAAACAACAATTATTTATTAGATTTATTAATACTAATGTTTATAATTTAAATAATTTTATTAAATCTAAAATCACAGATAAATTGACACCATGACAAATTACTGGTTTTATAGATGGTGAAGGATCTTTTACAGTTTCAAAAACTGGAAATAGTGTTAAATTAGAAATTAAAGCAACTCAAAAAAATAACTCAACAAAAATTTTATATAGAATGCAAGAATATTTTAATTGTGGAAGTGTAGTTATTGATAATAGAAAAACAGGAACAATGAAATATAGAGTATCATCATTAAATGATATATTAACAATAATAATACCTCATTTTGATAAATATTCCTGTTTAACTTCTAAATTTTTAAATTATCAAGATTGAAAAAAAATTGCTCTTAAAATGGAAAAAAAAGAACATTTAACATTAGTAGGTTTAAAAGAAATAGATTCTCTTATTTTAAATATGAATAAAAAAAGATCTTTTGAAGATAAATATAATTATTGTAAAAATTCATTATGTTTAACTTCTAATGGAGAAATAAAAAAAAAATTTACCAGCTGAATGAGTTCAAGCTTTTTTATCTGGTGAAGCTACTTTTTATAATTATATAGCTGAATCTAAGAGTAAAAGCAAAGGTAAGATTTATACATATCAACGTTGTGATTCTTCATTAGAAATAGGACAAAATAGTCATGATGTATTAATTTTATTAGCTATAAAAAAATTTTTCTCGCTTGCGCAGTAGAGGATATATAAAACCTAAATATAATTTTAGTAATATTTTAGAGTGTAAAAAGTCTAGATCATTAAATAGATTTATACTTAGAAATACTCAAAATATTATTAATTTTGTAGATAATCATCCAATGTTAACTAGAAAACAATTAGATTATTTAGATTGAAAAAAATAGTTGAATTAAAAAATGCAGGTGCACATAAAACTATTGAAGGATTAACTTTAATAAAAAAAAAATAGTTTCTAAAATGAATTCTACACGAGATTCTGATGAAATAGATTAAAAAATATTAAAATATTTAAATTTATAATAAATTTAATGCTTGAGCTGTATGCCATGAAAGTGGCACGTACAGTTCTTAAAGGATTTAATATTGTAATATATTATTAGGCCTTAACAGACCCTAGCAACTTCTACTGTAGTTAGTCATCACATCGATCTAGAACAATTATTGTTAATAGAAATTAGGGATGTCAAATGACGTAAAATGGAATACCTTAAAGCTTTAATTGAGTTGATGTTAACCTTATATATCTAAATGAAAAAAGGGATAGTAGACTAATTGGCAGTTTGACTGGGGCGGTCGTCTTTAATAGAGTAGCAAAGTACATCCAAATATATAAAAAAAACACACAACGATAATAAAATAGAAAACAATTAAACAAAAAATAAACAATAATAAATTAAAAAAAAGAACAAAATAAATAATAAATAAACAATAATAAATTTAGATTAAAAATAAAATTTATAAATAATAAAAAAGAATAAATAAAAAATAAAATTTATAAATAATAAAAAAGAATAAATAAAAAATAAAAATAAATTTAAATAAAAAAAAAAAAAAAAAAAAAAAAAATTTTTAAAATTTAGAAGAGATGTCTTTTTTTTTTAAAGAAGAAAAGGGGAGAGGGAAGGAAGGGAAGAGGAAAGTGGGGGTTTTGTTGGTGAGTGGTGGGGGGTTTTTTTTTTT
>Ga0137419_10000053_pt1 | contig 28825 bp, 14 predicted proteins | sample CZODoug3_1_2_16f_FD_108279 | JGI IMG/M metagenome (GOLD analysis project Ga0137419, IMG submission 108279) | Vadose zone soil fungal communities from Angelo Coast Range Reserve, California, USA - CZODoug3_1_2_16fungal (Illumina Assembly) | ecosystem: Environmental > Terrestrial > Soil > Vadose... | reverse complement strand
ATGAACAGAGGGGACATGTTGCGGCGCATCGAGGCGCACCCGCAGACCTGGGACATGATCGTTGTCGGCGGGGGAGCCACGGGCGTGGGAGTCGCTATTGACGCCGCTGCGCGCGGCTATGATGTTCTTCTCCTGGAGCAGAGCGATTTTGGCAAAGGCACATCCAGCCGCAGCACCAAGCTGGCCCACGGTGGCGTGCGCTATCTGGAGCAGGGCAATATCGGACTGGTGATGGAAGCGCTGAAAGAGCGGGGACTATTGCTGCAAAATGCGCCTCATCTAGTGCATGATCTGGCCTTCGTCGTCCCCAACTACGACTGGTGGGAGGCGCCTTTTTACGGAGTGGGCCTGAAACTGTATCAGCTTCTCGCCGGGAAATACGGTTTTGGAACATCTCGCATCCTCTCCAAAGAGGAAACTCTCGAACACCTGCCGACCTTGAAGATTGAGGGCCTGCGCGGCGGTGCCGTCTACTACGACGGGCAATTTGACGATGCTCGTCTGCTCATCCATATGGCAGTCACCGCGCACGAACAGGGCGCCACGCTCCTCAACTACGCGGAAGTCACCGGGTTGAGGAAAGATGATCAAGGGTTTGTGAATGGCGTTACGGCGCGCGATCTCGAAACCGGCAAGGAGTTGGACGCGTCCGCCAAGGTAGTCATCAACGCCACTGGGGCTTTCACCGATGCGCTCCGTCAGAAAGCCGAGCCCAGCGCGGAACCCATGATTGTCCCCAGCCAGGGCATTCATCTGGTCTTCGACGCCAGCTTCCTGCCGGGAAACAGCGCCATCCTGGTCCCGCACACCAGCGACGGCCGCGTCCTCTTCGCCATCCCTTGGCATGGTCATACGCTGGTCGGAACCACGGACACGCCAGTCTCTGCCGCCACGCTCGAGCCGGTCGCCATGGAGGAGGAAATCGAATTTGTCCTCGCAACCGCCGGGCAATACATGAGCAAAGCGCCAACGCGCAGCGATGTGTTGAGCGTATTCGCCGGCATCCGGCCGCTGGTTCGCGCTCCCGGTGCGACCAACACCGCAGCGCTCGCACGAGATCACGTCATTCATATCGATCGCTCCGGTCTGGTCACAATCTGCGGTGGCAAATGGACCACGTACCGGCACATGGCTGAAGACTGCGTCGATCAGGCCGCGCTACTGGCGCAGTTACCGGAAAAACCCTGTGTGACCCACCACCTCAACATCCACGGCTTCCACAGCGCTGCGGAGCAGTTTGGCGCGATGGCTGTGTACGGATCCGATACTTACGAAATTCGCAAGCTGATCGACGCCGATTCGCGTCTCGGGGAGCGACTGCATGCGGAGTTGCCGTATAGGAAAGCCGAGGTCATCTGGGCCGCGAGAAACGAGATGGCACGTACGGTGGAAGATGTACTGGCCAGACGCACGCGAGCGCTGTTCTTGAATGCTCGAGCCGCTCTGGAGATGGCTCCCTCTGTGGCGGAGTTGATGGCCTCGGAGTTGGATTGGGATGAAGGTACCCGCGCGAGACAGCTGTCGGCATTTCGCGGCACGGCCTCCCACTATCTGCTCAACTCCTAGTTGACAGAAATTCTCCCGGAGCCAAACCTTTCTGAGCCAAACCTTCCTGAGCCGACCTTCCTAAGCCGACCAGCCTGTCACCGACCAGTCTTGACAGTCCCAGGCCTTCAGCCGAGAATGTGGCGGTTGTCAACCCTATCGAATTCTAGAGAGAAGGTCTTGCTGCCATCCCTCAGCCGACGTGAATTTGTCAGTGGTGCCGCGGTTCTAGTCAGCACCGCTGGTTTACGGCTCCCAGTCTGGGCACGGGCCGCTGCCAGTGTTCCGACGGCGGATCAGGTCCTGTTGGGCGTTGACTACTACCCTGATCAGACTCCCGAATCACTGTGGGAAGAAGATGCGCGCAGGATTTCGGACGTGGGCTTCACGAACGTACGCATTGCCGAGTTTGCCTGGGCGCTGATGGAACCTTCCGAGGGCAAGTTTGAGTTTGCGTGGCTTCATCGCGCGGTGAAAATCCTCTCCCAGAACAACATCGCCGTAATTCTGGGCACCCCGTCGGCGGCGCCGCCCCCTTGGTTGTCAGCCAAGTATTCCGACATTTTTGAGGTCAACGCACAGGGCCAGCGTTTGTATCCCGGCGGACGCCGATTTACCTGTCCCAGCAATGCCACATACCGGCGACTCTCGCTCACGATCGCTAGCGAAATGGCAAGAGCTTTTGCCGACTCCCCAGGCGTGGTTGGCTGGCAAATCGACAATGAGCTGACGCTAGGCTCTTCCCTGCGTTGCTACTGCAACGCTTGCCAGACGGGCTTTCAAGCGTGGCTCCGCGCCAGATACCACGACTTGGAGACCATCAACAGGACTTGGGGAACAGTCTTCTGGAGCCAGACCTACACCGACTTCACCCAGATTCCGGTGCCACTTCCGTCGGGTGGAGACCCCAACCCAGGGCTCGCTCTCGACTACGACCGCTACCAGTCCTACGCCAACGTCTCTTTCCAAGGCGAACAGTTGGAGATGCTGCGCAAAGTGTGCCCGCGCCATTTCATCACGACGAACAACGTCGGCCTGCTGGACACGATTGACATGCGCGATCTGTATCGCGACCTGGATTTTGTGGCCTTCGACAACTATCCCGGCTTCTTCGAAATGCTGCTCCACCAGCAAAGCTCCGCGCCCGTGCCTCCGGATGCCATTTCCGCCATGTCGGCGATGGGGCACGATTTTGCGCGCGGCGCCAAGGGTGGCAAGCCCTTCATGATTATGGAAGAGCAGTCAGGTAAGGCTGGCCAACGCTCATTTGGTCCGCAGCCCGAGAAAGGACAAGTCCGGCTCTGGACGTATCAGGCGATCGCTCACGGCGGTATGGGAGTGAATTATTTCCGCTGGGACACCGCGACCTCGGGTGCTGAAGAATACTGGCACGGAATGTTGAACCACGACCGCTCGAACAGTCCCGCCTTCGGCGAGATGCAGCAGACGGTCCGCGAGCTGAAGGCGCTAGGTCCAGAGCTGCTGTATTCGAAGTATGTCGCCGAATCAGCGCTCGTCTTTGACTACGATTGCAGTTGGGCGGTGCAGATCCAGCCGGGACATTTCTCCCTCAGCTATATGCCGCAAGTGCAGTCGTGGTATGGTGCGATTTCGCCGAGCCATTCCGGAATCGATATCGTCGGCCCTCTCAGTGACCTGTCCCCCTACAAGATCGTATTCGCGCCCCTGGCGTACGTCGTCTCGGAAGCACAAGCTGCGAAAATCAGAAGCTTTGTGCAGGGCGGTGGTGTGTTGGTCACAGGTTTCCGGCTGGGAGCGAAGACCGACACGAGCCAGATGGTCCGCACTCCCCTGCCCGGACTGCTGCGCGACGTGATGGGCGTTACCATCGAGGACTACGTGCCGATTTACTCGGCGAAACAGGGCGTCAGGTTTTCCGCAGGACTGGCGGGTGCCGATGCAAGCTGCGGGATTTGGGCGGATATTCTCCAACCGGCGGGAGCGGAAGTGCTCGGAGCGTATACGAACGGCGCCCACAGCGGGAAGGCCGCAGTCACGGCCAACAAGTTTGGCAAAGGCAAAGCCATTTATATTGGAGCGGATCTGGATGCGGCAAGCTTGGCCAGAGTGCTGCAAAGCCTTTCCGGTTCGGCGGGCGTGCGGCAGCCGTTCAACGTTCCAAGGGGTGTGGAGTTGACCGTGCGCAGCGCCGGCGGCAAGCAATGGATTTTCCTGCTGAACCATACTTCCGACGCGCAGACCATGGGCAACTCCAAGAACTTCACGGATCTGCTGACGCGAGAATCGATGACCGGAAAAATCCACTTGGGCGCGTATGCGGTTCGGATCTTGCAGGAAGCCTAGCTGTTTCGCTTAGGCTTGAAGGAGTCGACGATCCCGCTGCCCTCGCGGATGGTCAGAATCTGATTGGCCTTGACCTCGGTAAAGCGTTCGAGCTTTTGCGTGGTCGGCCATTTGACCTCGATCAGATCTGCCACTTCACCCTTTCCCAGTCCAAAGTGGAGCCGCAGATCACACTGCGACATGACGCTGGAGCCGCTATGCACTTCGTCCATCTGGATGTGTTTGCCGGTGACGACGCGCACGCGGGCGCCGATGGCGGTGCGGTTGCACTGCGTCCCCACCAGCTTGATCTTGATCCAGTTCTGCTGGTTGCCGCCGTCGTTTCGCAGCAGGGATGGCGGGTCGTTCAGATTTAAGACCACCACATCCATGTCGCCGTCGTTGTCATAGTCCCCGAAGGCCGCGCCCCGACTCGAAAAATGCTCGGTGATGCCCGGCCCCATCGTGGACGAAACGTCTTTGAACCGTCCGTCGCCGAGGTTCTTGTAGACCAGGCGCGGGTTCTTGTACGTCTGGCCGATTCCATGCCCCTCGATTTCGGGGTAGACGTGCCCGTTGATCTGCACGATGTCCGGCCAGCCGTCGTTGTCCACATCAATAAACCCACAACCCCAGGCAACATACTGGTTGTTGATGCCGATGCCGGACGAAAACGTAACATCGCTAAACGTTCCGTCCCCATTGTTGTGGTAGAGGTTGCAAGTGTCGTCGGCGAAATTCGTCTTGAAAATGTCGAACCATCCGTCGCAGTCGTAATCCGCGACTCCGACGCCCATGCCTGCCTGCTCGTGGCCGTTTTCGCTGTACGCGCAACCGGCTACCACGGCAGTGTCGGTGAATGTTCCGTCGTGATTGTTATGAAACAGAATGCTGGGCTGCGAGTCTACGGCCACGTAGATATCGGGCCATCCGTCGTTGTCGAAATCATAGGAGACCGAAGTGATGGAAAACCGGGGCCCGGGCTTAAGGATCCCCGCTTTCTCGGTAACGTCGGTAAACGTTCCGTCTCCGTTGTTGTGGTAGAGAACGTTGGTGTCTCCCGGCAGGCCGCGCGGGCCGCACATCACGGGGATCCCTTTCCACTGGCACTGGTCGGGCGCAGTTGGGGAAGGAGTCTTCGCGGGATCGAGCTGAATGTAATTGCAGACGAAAAGATCCAGACGACCGTCCCGGTCGTAATCGAGAAACGTGCACCCCGATCCCCATCGGACTTTCTCGTCGTAGACTCCCGCTTTTCGGGTAACGTCCGTAAACGTCCCGTCACCGTTGTTGTGGAATAGGACGTTGTGTCCCCAGAAGCAGCAGAACAGATCGTCCCAACCGTCGTTGTCGTAGTCTCCAACGCACACCCCTGTTTGCCAACCGGTTCGCCCCAGACCAGATTTCTCTGTGACATCGTGAAACGTGCCGTCGCGATTGTTTTTGTAGAGATGGGAGGTTGGCGTTTGCCCCGGCGGCCAGTTGGTGTCGAAGCGAGTTCCGTTGGTCAAGTAGACGTCCAGCCACCCGTCATTGTCGTAATCGAAAAAAGCCAGCCCGCTGCCCTTGGCTTCAAGGATGTATTTCTTGTGTTCGATCCCGCCCCAAACGCTCGGGGCAGTGAGACCCGCTTCGCGCGCCACATCCACGAAAGTAACCGGAGATGATTGCGCGTTGGCAGCGGCCGCGAGCAGCGGCGTCTGTGTCCATCTCCAAAGCGGGGTAGCCAGAGCGTCCATCAGCGTGCTGCCGAGTACGACCAAAGAAGAGCCTAGGAAGTGCCGCCGGGGAAGATTCATGGCTTGGCCGGTGCCGGCGACGAATTTGGGATTTTCGGAAAGCTGTGGGGCACGATGCCCGTACCTTCCCTGACCGCAATGATCTGATCGATGGGCACGTTCGTCAGGCGGTCGACCTGTCCGCTAGGCCAGGTGATCTCCAAAGACTCAATCTTCATACGTTTGCCGAGGCCAAACAGAATCCGCGGGTCGCAGGCGGACATGTAGCCCATGCCGCCCTTGGCTTGCTCGACGTGCGCGAACCCTTCCGACGTAAGTTTCAGCGAAGAACCGATGCCGTCGCGGTTGGACTTCGTGCCCACTAAAAGGACCTCGAGCCAATGATTCAGGTTGCCGCCATCGTTGCGGAGGAGTTCCGGATAGTCGCCACGATTGTTGATGGCGAGGTCAATATCGCCGTCGTTGTCGTAATCGGCGCTAGCAATGCCACGGCCCGCGATAGGACGCATGAAATCCGCACCCAACGAGTCGGAGACTTTTCCGAATTGACCCTTGCCGAGATTCCTGAACATCAGCAACGGCTCTTTGTAAGACACTTCGCTGTGGTAAAGCGCGACGTTGTCCAGCATGGCACCATTGAGCTGTACGATGTCGTTCCAGCCGTCGTTGTCATAGTCCAGAAACTTCATCGAAACGCCGCTCAGCAAGACTGCTTTATTGCCGATCCCGGAGCGAAACGTGTCATCGTCGAATGTTCCGTGCTGCGTGTTGTGGTAGAGACGGTTCAATTCGAAATCGAGATGGGTAACGTACACATCCTGCCAGCCGTCGCCGTCCACGTCTGCGGCGTCAATACCCATGCCCGCCTCGTAGCGTCCGTCCTCGCCCGCTGCCAGGCCCGACAGGAACGAGACATCTTCAAATGTCCCGTTGTGCTTGTTTAGAAAAAGGAAATTCGGCCAGGAGTCATTGGCAATGGCAATATCCGGCCAGCCGTCGTTGTTAAAGTCCGCCAGCACCACACCCATGCCCTTGGATTCCGGCTTGCCCACACCAGATGCATCGCTCACGTCCGTGAACGTTCCGTCATGATTGTTGTGGTAAAGCTTGGTCTTCTGTCCCTTGTAGTTGCCCGGATGGCAGTACGACCGGTAGCCGGGCCGGCGTTCGCCGCAGTAGGCGTTGTTCTTGGGCGTCCACTCGATATAGTTCGTCACCAGCAAATCGAGCCATCCGTCTTTATCGTAGTCAAACCATCCCGCGCTGGTGGACCAACCGCCCTCATCGGCAACTCCTGCCCTCGCGGTAACATCCGTAAACGTGCCATTTCCGTTGTTGTGATACAGGATCGCGCGCCCGTACCCAGTCACATATAGGTCCGGATAGCCGTCGTTATCGAAGTCACCTGCGGCGACGCCCTGTCCGTAGTGCCCTTCAGCCCCGACACCGGCCTTCTCGGTAACATCGGTAAACGTCCCGTTTCCGTTGTTGTGGTAAAGCGCCGAGCGCAAAGGATGGGGCGGCTTGTAAAGATCGGTGGCCGCTGATTGCACAAAGTACAAATCCATCAACCCATCTTGATCGTAGTCAATCCAGCCAACACCTGTGCCCATGGTCTCGAGATAGTATTTCTCCTCGGTCTGGGTTGAGTCCTGCAGAAAATTGATGCCCGCGGCTTGTCGAACATCGGTAAAACGAACGGTGATGGGGGGATTGGATGTTTTCGACGCCGGACCCGCCGGAGCCTGTTGCGCGCGGGCGGCACTTGCGCTCAACGCCAAAAGGACGCTTCCGGTCGCTGCCAGACACCGCCCTCGAAATCCGTCCATTCGATTTCCCATGCGTGGGCTGCTCAGAAGGTGGTCATCCGGTCGGGGAAGCAGCTGGGACATCTGGAGTCTGAAGAAGCTCAACCGTGCCCGAATTCTAGCATCCGGTATTCACCACCCTCAACCGCGGCCGCCTCTGCGTCGAGCTCAAAGCGTACGGTCCGCGAGCGAGAGTGCCAATTGCAGAAGCTGCTGTCGAGCTTCCATCGGCATGGGCGCACTCGCCGACAAGGCCGTCGCCGGCCCTTTCGACAATGCCGCTTCAATCCGGTTCACATCCAGGCCGCCTCCGGCCGTGCTGCCTTGGAAGCGGTGCAACACTTCTCGCGCCTTCTCGATCTGACCGGTTTGAAAGTAAAAGACGCCCAAGGTCGAGTAGCTTCCGATCCATTCCGGCAGAAGATCGACGGCCTTTTCGAAGCGCTCCGCCGCCTGCGGAGTCTTACCTTCCAAAGCAGAAACAAGCCCCGATCCCCAAAGCAATTTCCCTGATCCGGGCACGCGGGTCAGCCCCTTCTGCAATGTCTCTCCCGCGCTCTTTACGTCCCCCTGTCGAAGCTGCACCAAGGTCAAAGAAAGGTAGTACTGGTCCTTGTCTGGGTTCCGCCGGATGGCGTCCTGAAAAATCTCTGCCGCCCGCGCCGTCGCCCCGAGGTGCGCTTGAATGTCGCCCAGCAGCGACAAGAACGTGTCGTCCTGCTGCCCGGCCGGCGAAACCTTCTCCGCCGCCTGCAGCGCTTCCGCGAAGGAGCCCTTCCGGAAGTAGGCGTCCGCCAGGTCATACTTCACATCATCCGAGTCCGGGCTGGCCTTGAGCGCCCCCTGAAAATGCTGGATGGCATCGTCGTACAAACGAAATCGTGCCAGCAGAACCCCCACTCCCGTCTGAGTTCGGTAGTCGCTGGCGCTGATTTCGTCCAGCTGCGCAATCGTTTTGCGCGCCTCGTCGACTTTCCCGAGCTTCAGATTCGCCTCGGCCAGCAGATACAGGTCGCGCGGCTGGTCGGGGTGCTTTTGAATCTGCGCGGTCAGTTCGGTCAAATCCAATTGCGTCCGCTCTTTGGCATCGAGCGCTGAGCGATTGTTCAGATAATCAAAAAGATGTTGGTACGGGTAGGGCCCTGCGGCCGTGTTCTTGGACAGCGTCTGAAATACACTGAGGTCTCTTTGCGCCGCATCCATCCGGTGCAGGCTCCTTTCCACCATGGCCAGCTTGTAGTAACCGGTGGAGGGATCGCGGCTGACCTTCACATATCTCCGCAGCAGCTCCGCGGCCTGTTCCAATTTCTTATTGGCAGTCCGAAGATTCGCCAGTTCCAGCAGAGCCTCGGGAAAATCGGGATTCAGCGTCAAGACCTCCTGCAACATCGCCTCCGCGGCGGCATGATCTCCTTGCCGCTCCTCGATAAAACCCAAATTGAAGAGGCAGGAGACGTTGCGACGATCTAGCTTCAGCCCTTCCTGAAAGTACTTCTTCGCTTCGTCGAAGCGCCCTAGATGCCGGTAGGAAAGCCCCAAGAAAGCATACGATCTCGCCGCGGGGTCCAGTTCAATCAATGTCTTAAACTCATCAATCGCCCTCTCCGTCTTGCCGGCCATAAAGAAGCTTTCGCCGAGCGCAGCGTGCAAATCGGCACGCGCTGGAGCGATCTTCAGTCCGGCTTCCAGCAAAGGAATCGCATCTTCGAAGTAGTTCTGCGACATGCTGACCCGAGCCAGGAGGAAGATGATGTCGGAATTTTGCGGCGCCAGCGTGTGCGCGCGCACCAACAAATCCAGCGCATCCACCACTCGCCTCTGATCGTTGTCGACCTGCGCCAGCAGGTATAGCGTCTCCGGCGACTCAGGCTTCAGTTGCAACGCACGATTCAGGACCAACTCAGCCTTGCCATACTCGGCGGCGCGCAAGTAGGCTTGCCCGAGATTGTACAGAATTTCAAAGGTTTCCGGCTTCAGCGCGTTGGCCTTTTCCAGTTCGAGCTGCGCCGCGGAGTATTGTTTCTCGCTAGCCAGCAGCACGCCCAACGTGAAGTGGAGTTGCACGTCGTCCTTGGCGCGCGCCGACAGTTCGCTCGCCAGCTTCAGCCCCTCCGCCTTCCGCCCGGCCTCGAGATTGGCGCGAATCAAGTTCAATCGAGCCGCCGTGTTCGCGGTACCGGCTCTCTGAAAATGTGGAATTGCTGCCACGGGCTGCGCCCGCGCCATGAGCGCCAACCCCAGATTGAAGTTTCCATCTGAGTTCGTCGGGTCGATTCGCAACACGGTGCGGAATTCCTTCTCCGCCAGGTCGAATTTCTTCTGCGCCACGTAAAGATTCCCGAGGTTATTGTGCGTGCGTGGAGAATTGGCATCCAGCCGCAGGGCGTGCTGAAAGGCGTCGAGCGCTTCGGCATCCTCTTTCTCGCCAGCGCAGATGATTCCCAGCAGGTTGTAGCCCTCCACGCTGGAGGGGTGCAGGGTGAGCTGTTTCTGAAGCGTCTGTTTCGCTTCTGCGGTCGAGCCCTGCCGCAGCAGCTCCTCCGCTTCGAGAACAAATGCTGGAACTTGTGCAGCCTGCCGGGCCCGGGTCGATCGGACTGGCGCCTGGGGCCCCGCCGAAGCGGTGGCAAGAACCAGGCTCACGAGAACCAGGCTCACAAGAACCAGGCTCACAAGAACCAGTGAAGCTTTCATCACCATTGTTACAGTATGCCTCTCTGCGAGCTGGCAGCGTCGCAAACTCAATTTAGCATTTCGAGTGTCTGTTGAGCAGCCTTGTTGGCCGGCTGCAATAGCAACAGAGTCCGAAGCGTCTCGCGAGCTCTTTCCTTGTCGTCCAAAATCGCGTACAGTCGCGCCAGATTGAGGTAGGCCTCATCAAAGCCCGGTGCCACTCGGATGCAGGCCTCGAACTTTTCCTTTGCCGCCGCATAGTTCTTGCCCTGGACGAAAAGCACTCCCAGATTGTTGAGCGCCTCGGGATAGTCGGGACGCTGGTCCAGGGCTCGTTCCAGATACAGCAGAGCTTGTTCTGTTTTTTCCTGGCGTACGTAAAACATTCCCAATCCGTAGTTGATCTCCGGATTCTCCGGCTCCACTGCGAACGCCTGCTTCAGCGTTTTCTCGGCTTCTTCCATCGATCCCTGCCGCCGGTACACGTTTCCCAAATTCAGCAACGCAATGGCGTAGTCCGGCCGTTGTGATAGACAATGCTGAAAATTGCGGATTGCCTCGTCCGCATGGCCTTGCTGGGCGGCGATCATGCCCAAGTTATTCCACGCCTCCGGGTATTGTGCCCGCAACTTTACGGTTTGCTCCAGGTACTGGCGCGCCTCCGGCAGAGCATTTCTGCGAAGGTATAGTGTTCCGAGATTGTAATATGCCTCGGGATCGTCTGCTTTCGCGGCGATGACCTGCCGGAAGGATGCCTCGGCCTGCTCGAGGAATCCGTGCTGGAAAAACGCCACTCCATAGGTAAATGCATTGCGCTGAAAAACATCCTGGTGCAGCCTGCCGCCTAGAGGCAAGGCCTGGCGGACACGCTCCTCCGGAGTCATCGGCAGCAACTTCACATCCCGCATGAGACCTTCAGGATTGACGAACCCCTGGTAGACCTTCACGATCAGGCCTGCACGATCCAGCAGGAATGACGTGGGCAGAGCGAGGTCTCTCCGCCGGTCGAACAGGTAGCGATAGACGATATTGTAGACCGCACTCGCATCTGGCGTTGCCATCAGATTCGGGATGGTGAACCCCTGTTGCGCGACGAAGGCACGCACCGCATTGCGGTCGTCACTCGAGTCGACGTTGACCCCAATGACGCTCATGCCGCTGGACGCTAATTTGGCGCGGGATCGCTCCAGCAACTGCAGTTGTTCGCGACAGGCTGGCGCACCCGCAGCCCAAAAGTTGAGCAGTACCGCACGCCCTCGAAAGGATGCAAGAGTTTGCAGATTGCCCGCGACATCCGGCAAAGAAAATTCCGGTGCCGGGATAGGCTCGATCAGCCACGTCTCGGCTGTCGTTGGTAGAAGCTCCGGCTTTTCCCTCTCTCCCGCTTGCGCAGGAGCAGGCTTCGAAACCAGGAGAGGCTTCGCTTGAAAACTCGCTGCTCCCTCCACAACCTCGATGCGATGGTTCACCGGCAGACCTTCCAAACTCTGCGTTAACCCACTCGGCCAGCGAACCACCGCAACTACCGTCCCTTCCGATTTCCCCACGCCAAAGAAGAGCTCCTTTGTGTGCTGCGACAAGAATCCGGAACCGGCTTGCAGATACTTCGTTTGCCGATGCCCCGCGGTTCGAACCGTCACCGCCGCTCCAATCGCGTCGCGGTTACTCCTGACCCCGCGCAATCGCAGCACGATCACGTTGCCAATCTCCTTCATGGCATTGCGCAGAATCCGCACTTGCGGTGCGTTCCGGTTCTTGAGCACAACCTCCAGCCGCCCATCCTGGTCAAAATCAGCAAGCGCAAACGACCGGCTGTCGTCGGGCAAGTCCATGCCGACTGCCCCCGATGCCTCCGAGAACGTGCCGTCTCGGTTATTCAGGTAGAAAACGTTCCTCTCCCGCCCGCTCCAAGAACCATCCGAGCGAATCAGTTCGTTGATCGCGTTCCATCCTTGCTCATACTTCGGCGACGGTGTTGCGCTCGGCGGCGACTTCGCCACCAGTTGCCGCCAGAAAAAGCTGGCAAGGTCGCCGGTCGGGTCTTCGGGAGCCTCTGGTCCGGAGATATATCCATTCGCGATGTACAGGTCCGGGTACCCATCGTGGTCAAAGTCCCAGGCATCGGAAGACCACGCCCAACGCCCCATCTCGACTCCCGCCTCCTTGCTGGCCTTCGCAAACTTGCCATCTCCCAGATTGCGATACAACGAATTTCCGTGCGCATGCTGGCGATACAAGGCGCGCATTTCCTCGGGATCTTTTTCGTGAAAGATCTTCTGTTCCGACACCCGAATTCCAGCCCCCGACCACATGTTGGCAGCGTAAATGTCCTGCTTGCCGTCGCTGTCGAAATCAAACCAGCAGGCGCTCATGCCCGCGCCCACACCGTCGACGCCGGCAACGGCGGAGACGGCTGTAAAACTTCCCCCACCGTCGTTGCGATAAAGGTTGCTTCGGCCAAAGTCGTTGACGACGTATAAGTCCGGCGAACCGTCGCCGTTTGCGTCGCCCCAGGCGCAGGCAAAACTGTAGCGGTCGTTCTCGGCATTCAGCCCAGCGGCCTCCGTGCGATCCTCGAAAGTAGCGTTGCCCTGGTTGTGCAACAGGAAGTTTGGCGGCCCGTTACGGGCGTCGAAATAAGGCGTCGGATAGTGATACTGGTCGAGCCCCACGTAGTAGCTGTACAGGCAAAAATAGATATCGAGTCGGCCGTCGCCGTCGTAGTCCGCCGCCGCAGCGTGCGTAAAAGTGCCCTGTGGGGGCCTGGCGAACTGGAAGGCGTCGCGCTGAGGTTGAAATTTTCCGTTCCCCTGATTGAGAAACAGCAGCGGCCCGCTGCCGCAAACCACCAGCAGGTCCTGCAGCCCCTTGTTCTCGAAATCCGCGAACAGCGCGCAAGCCGTGCCGTCTAAAACATCGAGTCCCGCCGCTTTCGTCACATCCTCGAACGTCCCGTCGCCACGATTGCGATAAAGGCGGTTGGGCAGGCCCGCAGGCTGGCAAATGTATACGTCGTCGAATCCGTCGCCATCGAAATCACCCACGGCGACACCGTTGTTCCCGTAAACGTCGACCCCGCAGGCTCCGTCCAGCGTCGTGCGCCAGAAATCGACTCCGTGCCGCAACTGATTTTTATATGAATCTGTTGGGCCGAGGGCTTGCGCTGTAATGTCAACGAAAATGGGTTCGCGGCTGCGGCTCAATGTTTCTTCGGTCGAAACCCAGCGCAGGGCCCGCCAGCCGGTGGACTCTTGTGACCATTGCGTCCGCCATTGCCCGATTCGTTCTTCGCGTCCTGAGTCGGCCCGCGTTGAGACCAGGTCATATCGAATGTCAACATCGACTCCCCGCGACAAGCCTGTACTCTCGCGGATCCCCACGATTTCGAATTCCGCCGTCTGCACGCGCACCATTGGCTCCAGATATTCCCGCATTTCTTCGAGGAATCTGTCGCGGCCCACGGTCGGGGTCGGTGAGAACTGCCTTCGCAACACCTCAATGCCGCTTCCCGACCGAACGAGGCGCTCCTTTTCCGGAACCAACCTAGCAGCTTCGAGGGCGGAATCCAGGTATTGAGCCAGCACCGCCAATGCTGGCGGCCCGGCCCGCAACGCCTGACCCCAACCGTTCAGCAGCCTTCCAATTTCAAACGCGTATTTCTCCGCGACGTACTCATCCCTACCAGGAACCGCCAGGCGAAGAACCTGCTCCCGTTGAGACTGGGCGGGATAGTGGGGCGTCAGACGGAAATCAGCGAGCGGGGCCAGGGGGTTTTGATCGGAGGAATTTTTCGCAAGGGAGGATCGGAAAGGCGCGGCCTCGAGCGGTGCCGGAAGAAAAAGCAACGGCGCCCAGCGCATCTTCTCCAAGAACGCCCGTCGCGAGAAAATGTAGTCTAAGTCCTTGGAACGCGTCATTGCCGAGTATCCGCGCCACGGCAGCTCATTTCTCGCATGCTAGCACTGGCGCGCGGCCAGCCACTAGAGCACGGGCTCGGGTGGCGCGAGCCCGGAAGACTCCCGCAAGATCATGTCCACGGAAATGTGATACTCCCGGCCATTCGGATCCTTGGCGGAGAACAGCTCGTGCAGCGCGTTAGCCGCCATTTGGCCCAGCGTATCCCGATGAACATCGACGGTGGTGATGGAAGGGTTGCTATATTCCGCGAGCCGGATATTGTCGAATCCGGTTACCGAAATATCCTGCGGGACGCGGCAGCCCGACTGCGCCAGCCCCTTAATCACACCGACCGCCGTAAGATCGTTCACCGCCACCACAGCTGTCGGTCGGGGAACCATTTTGCCAATCGCTAACCCTGCCGCCAATCCTCCCTCAAAACGCAGGTCTCCTGTCAGAACCGGCCCTGGCGCGAGGCCCAAACGCAGCATCGTCTTCTCGTAGGCTTCCCGGCGCTCGGAGTTGGACTTCAGCCTCGGCCTTCCGGCCACGAAAGCAATTCGCCGATGTCCGCATTCATAGAGATGCTCGACGATATGCTCCACCCCCGAGACATAATCAATTCTGAGGTTGCTCATGTAAGCCCGGGGAGGCGCCAGATCGAGGAAAGCCACAGCAATCTTCCGGGCCGCCAATTCGTGGATCAAACGCAAGCTGATCTCGGACGTCATCACGGCCACGCCGCGCACATTGTGCTCCATCATCCGCTCTGCCGCTTCTCGCGTCCGCCGCGGATCGTAGTTCGTGTCACTGAGAATCACTTCGTATCCAAGCTGCCGTGCGCGGATTTCAAAACTCTTGATCACTTCCGGAAAGAACGGATTTTCAATGTCGGAGACAATGATGCCCAAGGTTCGGCTGTCCCGCGAAGCCAGGTTCCGGGCGTGAGCGTTGGCCACATACCCAAGCCGCTTCACTGTGGCCAGCACCCGCAGCTGCGTCCGCCGCCCCACCTTGCCCGTCTTGTTGAGGACGTTCGACACCGTAGCCGTGGAGACCCCGGCGGCGTCGGCGACATCTCGGATGGTAAGGCCCATAAATCGTCGTCCCCAAGACGAACCGTTCTGCTCGGTCTCCGGGCTTCCGGGAGCATACCCGCTCCGAGCCGCCATAGAAATCAAAAAAAAGCGTAACCGCTTAACCTGTGTAAATCCTTGTAACTTTCAGCTTGACACTCACATTCACGGAGGTGTAATGTCGGCTGCGGTTGGGAGTAGTACAAATTGACTAACCTTTACGGGTAAGCGTTGTCCCAAGGGTTAAGCGCTTAAGTTATTTCGCGGCCCTTTGCTGGTGCAGAGAAACTGAGGAGAAACGGAATTATGAATTGCAAGGCGATTTCGTCGTGGACACTGCGAACCTCGTTGGCTTTGGCAGTCAGCCTCATGCTGTCCAGCGCAACTCCTCTCCATGCCCAAGTTGACGCCGGTGCCATCCTCGGCACCGTCACCGACGCCTCCGGCGCCGTGGTCAAGGGCGCCACTATCACGTTGACGAACGAGGGCACCGCCGCGAAGCTCTCTACCACGACTGGCGACGACGGCGGCTACAAGTTCTCACCGGTCAGAATCGGCGTCTACACCGTCAGCGTCACTCAGCAAGGGTTCCAATCCGCTGAACACAAAAAGCTTACGGTCAACGTAGGGGCGTCCGTGGTCGTCGATTTCGCGCTCAACGCAGGTCAGGTGACGGAGACGATCGAGGTGACCAGCGAAGCTCCGGTTCTCCAAACCCAGGACGCCTCTGTGGGCCAAGTAGTGGACACCCGTAGCGTCAACAGTGTCCCCCTGAATGGAAGAAACTTCACCTTTCTGGCGCAACTTTCCGCCGGGGTGAACTCGCCTCAGGCGGACACCCGCGGCAACGCAGCCAGCGGCGCCTTCTCGGCCAACGGCCTTCGCGCGGCTCAAAACAACTATCTACTCGATGGCGTCGACAACAACTCCGACACCGTAGACTTTCTCAACGGCACGAACTTCGTAGTCCTCCCTCCTCTTGACGCCATCCAGGAGTTTAAGGTGCAAACCTCCGACTTCAGCGCTGAATTTGGGAGGTCAGGAGCCGCGGTTCTCAACGCCACAATTAAGTCCGGCACCAACAGCTTCCACGGCGCTGCCTGGGAGTTCTTCCGCAACGACAAGCTCGATGCGGCAGATTTTTTCGAGCACAACGGAGCGAAAAAGGGTGCACTTCACCAGAACCAGTTTGGCGCTTCCATCGGCGGCCCGATCGTAAAGAATAAGCTCTTCTTCTTCGGTGACTTTGAAGGCTTGCGCAGGATTCAGGGAACGATCTTGCAAGGTTCCGTGCCCACAGCTGCGGAACGCAGCAGCGGCTATACCGATTTCTCGGACCTCCTCGGACAAGATTCCGGGGCGGTTCGGCTTGATGGCTTGGGTAGGCAAATACCGGTAGGAACAATTCTGGATCCTGCGACGACCCGCGTGATAACGATGGGTGCTACGGATCCGGTATCGGGCTTGGTCGCCACAAAAACGGGGTTTGCTCGCGACCCCTTCGGCACGTGCGCGCCTAGCACGAAGGACTTCTCCGTGGGGTCCTGCGGCCTGAATCAACTCCCCGTCGGGCGCCTGGATCCTAACGCCATCGCTCTGCTGAATCTGTATCCCGACCCAACAAATTCCAATCTCTTCACGAACTATGGCAATTCTCCGAAATTGAATGAGCACCGCAACGCCTTTGACGTCCGAGTCGACTACAACCTGAGCGACAAAAACCAGATGTTTGCGCGCTTCAGCTACGCCGATGATCCGCAGCTCATTCCCGGTATTTTTGGCGGCGTTGCGGACGGCGGCGGCTTCCAACAGGGAACCCAGACAGCTAAGGCCGACCAGGCTGCCCTCTCATGGACACACGTCTTCAACCCGAATTTGATCAACGAGGCTCGTATCGGCTTCAATCACCTCCACACGACGCGCGTTTCCCCAAAAGCCAACGATCTGACTAATATTCCGCTCCAGTTTGGCATCCAGGACATTCCGCAGGGAGTTGAGAATGGTGGACTTCCCGCTTTCGGAATCAACGGGCTTCAAACTCTGGGTAGCAACGCGTTCTTGCCTTCGGATGAAATCAGTACCACTGGCCAAATCACCGAGAACCTCACCAAGATCTACGGCAAGCACACATTCAAGGCAGGCGTCGAGTGGCAGCGCGTGAATTTCTCCACCCTGCAACCCCCATGGTCCCGCGGCGAATTCGATTACAACGGGGACTACACGGACATACCCAACGTCAATGGAGGCAACACAGGACGGGCTGATTTCTTGCTGACGCCAATCGCTGCGCAGAACGGCGGGACGATCGACTTCGTCGGGGGCTCAAGCCAAGTATTCGTCTCCAACATTTCGCTCACCGACAACGGCAAGAGCTACTACGGTGGCTACCTCAACGATGACTGGAAGGTCTCTTCCAAGCTGACCGTCAACCTGGGCATGCGCTGGGACTACTTCGGGCTCGTGTATGAGCACCACGGAGCCCAGGCCAACTTCGTCCCCGGCGGGGCGCCCAATGGCGCTCCGCTGTACCTGGTTCCGAATCCGGTCACGGTTTCCACGAGCTTCACCAATTTGCTGGCAGCGGACGGGATAGGGCTTGTGACCGGCAATCAATACGGGAAAGGACTCGGGAACTCACAGAAGGCGAATTTGGCGCCTCGTTTTGGTTTTGCCTATCAGGCAGCTTCGAAGCTGGTGGTTCGAGGCGGGTTCGGCCTGTTCTACAACGGCTTTGAGAATCGTGGCTTTTCGCCGAATCTGGGAGAGAACTATCCCTTCCAGTTCAATTTCAGCTACTCCAGCCCCAATGACGGCAACCCGATTTCGTTTCCGGGCTGCGCCGGTGCCGCAGCTACCGGCGGGACTGCGACTTTTGAAACAGGGTTCTCCTGCTCTCCGCTCAGTCCGGATCAAGTCCTTGCTAACGGTTTGGGCTTGCGCGGCATTCAGTTTAACTACCAAACTCCCTACTCTATGGGCGGCAACCTGACCGCGCAGTATGAGATAACGCCGACATTAAGCGTTCAGGCGGGCTACGTGACCTCCCTGGCGCGTCACTTGGAAGTGTTTCCCGGTTCCAACAATCCCACCGCCATCATGCCCATCAATACACAGTTGACGAATGGCTCAGGTGCCAACGGCGCCCCCGGGTGTTTGAATGGTGTGCCCAATGCGGGAGGGACCTGTGGCCTTGCGGCTTCCCTGGGAGGACTTCCATTTGCGGATTTCGGGGGTAACAGCAGCTACGCAGCCACGATTGGCAACAGTTTCTACCACGGTCTCCAGACCAAGTTGGAGAAGCGATTCTCGGGCGGCTTGAATTTCCTGGCCACTTACACTTACTCGAAGACACAAACCGACGCTGTCGACCTGCTCAACAACGGGAGCAACAAGGGCTACCGTACTCCAGACGTTCCCGGGCTGGGCGTACACAATGACTACGGCTTGGCTTCGTTTGATATTCGCCACGTCTTCCACTTCAGCGGTGGCTATGAACTGCCCTTCGGTAAGGGCAAGCGTTTCCTGTCCAGCGGAGACATGGCCAACAAGATCGCGGGAGGTTGGAGTATCAACACAAGTGTAGTTGTTCAGGGAGGCCAGCCGATGACGCTGACTTGCCCCTCGGACCCAGTTTCTTCGACCGTAGGCGACAAGTGCTTTGACAACCTCGTCTCTGGGCAGAGTACGAAACTCGGGGTTCGGCTGGTCAATGGTGAACCGTTCTTCTTCGGCAACCCGGCTGCATTCTCGCAACCGGCACCCTGCACGGCCCTGCCCTGCCCTCTGTCGTCAATAGGCGGTCATCCGACGCAGATCTCCGGACCGGGCTTCAAGAGAATGGACTTTTCCGCTTTCAAGGATATCCACCTCAACGAACGCTTCATGATGCAGTTCCGCGCCGAGGTCTTCAACCTGTTCAACCATCCCAACTTCAACGCTCCGGGTTTCGGAGGAAACGGGGTCGTCGCAGTCTCCGGTGCAACTGATTTCAGGAATCCGAACTTCGGCGCTATCGGCTCGACTCGCGATGCTCCCTACGACCCGCGACAGATCCAGTTCGCTTTGAAGTTCTACTACTAAGCTCTTTTTTTACGTCAGAAGGCGCTCCAAAGGGCTGCCTTCTGATTTTGTTTCTCAACGCCAACACTGCACGTTCGCTGACGGCGGTGCTAGCATACGAACGCTGTGATCTTTTGTCGGCCTTTCACTGCCGTTTTCGCGTCTGTCCTTGCATGTGGCTCAGGATTTGCGGCTGGGTCGCACCAGCCGCAGAAGGCTGGTCCCGATCACGCAACGCGCGACGACCAAGGGCTCGATCGCCAATTTCAGGCAGCTTCTGCCGACTACAACGCCGGCCGCTTCGCCGACGCTGCCGTCCAACTTGAGAACCTCGTGCACAAAGTTCCCGACAGCTTTGAGGTCCATGAACTTCTAGGGTTGACCTATTCAGCAACTGCGCAAGATGCCAAAGCCAACCCGCACCTCGAAAAAGCGGTGCGTCTGAAGCCCAACTCCGCGGCCGCCCGCACGAATCTCGCCGCCAACCTCACTCGCCTCGGCAAGCTGGATTTCGCTGAAGCGCAGTTCAAGAAAGCTGCCGAGCTCGACTCCAAGAGTTACGACACCAACCACAATCTCGGCGAAGCCTACGTCCGAGCGGGACAACTTGCCAAAGCCGAGCCCTTTCTGGCGATGGCGCAACAAATCAATCCGTCCGCCTACGACAACGGCTACGACCTCGCCTTGGCCTATCTCCTCACCAATCACCTCGCCGATGCCCGACGCCTCGTCCAGGATCTTCTCAAACTCGATCTCCTCAAGCTCAAAGACACCGCCGAGTTGCACAACCTTCTCGGCGAAATCGAAGAAAAAGACGGAAACTTCGTCGCCGCCGCCAACGAATTCCAGGCCGCCGCTCACGCCGATCCCAGCGAGAGCAACCTGTTCGACTGGGCCAGCGAACTTCTACTCCACCGCACGCTCGACCCCGCTGTCGACGTTTTCACGCAGGCCACAGATCGCTATCCCAAGTCCGCCAGGCTCGCCATCGGCCTCGGCATGGCCTATTACGCGCGGGGCAACTATGATGACGCGGTCAAGTCACTGCTGCGCGGCGCTGACCTCAACCCTTCCGATCCCGACTGCTATCTGTTCCTCTCGAAGGCCTATAGCAGCTCCCCCCTCCAGGCCGACGACGTCATCGCCCGCTTCCGCCGGTTCTCGGAACTGCAGCCCGCCAACGCCAAGGCGCATTACTACTACGCCATGAGTCTGTGGAAGGGCAAGCGAGCCGAGGAAGCGGGGTTCGATCTCAATCAGATCGAGGCGCTGCTGAAGAAGTCCTTGACGCTGGATCCGAAGTCGGCGGAGGCGCATTTGCAGTTGGGCAACCTCTACTCCGACCAGACCAAGATCGCCGATGCCATTCCGGAGTATGAGGCGGCCCGTAAGCTCGATCCAGATCTCGCCGATGTCCGGTACCGTTTGGGGCAGGCCTACGTTCGCACGGGAAAGAAAGACCTGGCCCAGGAAGAATTCGCGATTTACCAAAAGCTCCGGGAACAGCATCTCGCTGACCTGGACAAGCAACGCGCCGAGATCCGCCAGTTCGTGTATTCGGCGAAGGATGGCGCCGGCAAGCCGGAGTGAGTCAGAGCCTGGAAAGCATGATGTCCCAATCCTCATTGTCCGAAGCAAGAAGCCCCGTTCTAGCCGCACAGATCGCGGCCACCCGCCGCGACTTCCTGCGCACCGCCGCCAGCCTCGCGCTCGGCACCACGGTCCTCGGCTCGAGCCGTCTGGTCGGCGCTGCAACCATAGCTCAGAGGAAAGTCATTGTCATCACCTTCGGCGGCGGTGCCCGCGATCAGGAAACCTTCGCCCCCGACGGCCAGGAAAACATCCCGCACCTCATGCGCGATCTCATCCCCCGCTCCAGTTTCTTCTCGCAGGTCGTCAATCGCGGCATTCTCGGACACTACGTCGCCACCGCCAGCCTTGCCACCGGCGTCTACGAAACCGTGAACAACTTCGCCTCTCTTCCCCCAGAGCACCCCACGGCGTTCGAGTATTTCCGCAAGGACCTCAAACGTCCTGCCTGGGACGCCTGGGTCGTCGCCCCCAGCAACGGTTTCAACCGCATCGGAGAAAGCAGCCACCGTGCCTACGGCCCTTCCACGGGCGCCCGCGTCATTCTGCCCAAGCATTTGCTGAAGGCGGCTACAGCCGGTGGCCGGGACTACGAGCACCTTCTCCGAGACAACTACGAAACCCCGCTGTACGCTCCTCAACTCAGCGGCAATGACTTCGAATTGGAACAACTCGGCATGATGCTCAAGCTCTCCGTCGACGACTTCAAGAGCCACGCCCGCACTCTGTCCAGCCCCGACGAGCTGTCCGTGTACATCGTGCGCCAACTCATGCGCGAACTCGCGCCCAGCCTGCTCTGGATCACCATGCACGATATCGACATCGCCCACGCCGGAGCCTTTTCGCTCTACATCGACGGCATCCGTCGCACCGACCGCCTGTGCGCCGACATCTGGAAAGCCATCGAAACCGAGCCCGAGTATGCCGGCAAAACCACTCTCTTTATCCTGCCCGACTTCGGCCGCGATGCCGACGACGACGCCGGCGGCAACGGCTTCCAGCACCACCGCACCGGGGACTCGCTCTCCCGCACCACCTGGATGATGGCCCTCGGCGCCGGCGTTCGCGAAGGCGTGGTCTTCGACCGCCCCATTGATTCCACAGACCTCGTGCCCACGCTCGGCTCCATGCTCGGATTTACCGCTTCGTTCTCGCAGGGAAAGCCCATCCAGGAGCTTCTATAGAACGCATGCTCCCCTCTGACCTCAAAGCGGAACTGTTCGCAGGCTACCCGCCGGAAGCCAGAAAACTGGTCGCGGCCTACGTGTCCACGCTTCAGCGGCTCCCGCTGGCCTACGTTCCCAGCCTCCTGCGCGAGGTGATCGAATACGATTTCAAGTTCCCCGCCGAGCGGAAAGCGCTGGAGAAAGAACTCGCCAATCTCAGCTCTCTTTCCCAAGAGCAAACCAAGACATGGTTCCAGGCCTTCGCGCAAATCCAGCTTTCCCCCGAACTTGAGAAATCCGATTGGGTCAATGCGCCAGCGCCGTTCGTCGAGAATCTCTCGGGCCACCTCTGGACCACGCATCAACTCGATGCCTTCCGCGTGGCCGCCCTCGACTATGCCGATCGCCTGCACGCCGTTGTATCTCCGGAACAACCAGTGATCCCTCGGCTCGGCATCACCGTCATTGGCCAAGGAGCCGCTTCGGCCGAAGAGCCTCTGTTTCGCAAGCTGCGCCCGCATGGCGCGTATTTCAGCAACGTCAAGCCCGAGGGCGGTCTCGCAACGCTGCTCAGGGCCGTCGCTGCTCGCGCCCAAGCCCATCCCATTCCCTTCGGCCACTGGTATATCGATGGCGGCGAACCTGCGGCCCACGACCCCGCGCTCACTTGCGTCTCTTACGGAAGACTCGGTCCAGCGCGTGCCAGGTTGTCCGAAAAGATCCGCTCCGACATCGAACATCCCGGCATGGGTCCCGAAGCTCTGCGCACTCTCATGGCACGCCTGCGTCCCGCCGATTTAGGCTTCACAGCCGCGAGTGACCCGGTGCTGGATCGTTTCCAGGTCAAACTCCTTACGGAAGGCTCTGGTACGCAAATTTTCAGCACCACCTTTGCCCAATGGGCGGCGCGGGAAGCCCTGCGCCGCGCGCAACCGCACACCTTATTCGTTCGCTTCGCACCGCGGCAACGCCAGAAAGCCATGAACGAAATGCTGGCCTCAGGCCACGAACCCACCGAACTCGATCCTGCTGGCTCGCTGGTCGACGCCGACATGGGTGCCTATTACAACTGGTTGAATCTGCAGCGCCTCGCTGGCGCGGAAAAATCCTCCTCTTTGATCTGGTTTGAAGAACACACGGAAGCGCTCGCCATTGGACCCTCCTTGCCTCGCGGCACTACCTCGAACGCCACCGCAAGCCTGGAGCAAATTTTGAGTTGGGCAGCCTAGCAACGACCGACTTTTGGAAATTGGTGGTTGATATTGGTCAATGAAGATAGCGTTTAGCGCAGCGATGAGAGGAACTCAATTGGAAACCATGGACCGACGCAATTTTCTAAAAACCACCGGCACAGTTCTCGCTGGAGCCGCACTCGTCAACCAGGCCCTTGCCAGCGCCACGCCGCTCCCTGGCGATTCCAATCTGGAGGGCCGCCTGACCCTCCCCATCAACCGTAATTGGCGCTTCCACAAATCCGTGGTCGAGGGCGGCCATACCTCCGACTTCGACGACTCCAATTTCGAGCGGATCACCGTCCCTCACAGCAACGTACGCCTGCCCTGGCACAGTTTCGACGAGAAGACCTACGAGTTCGTCTCCCTCTACCGCCGCCGCTTCAAAGTCCCGCCGGAGGCCGCCGGGCGGCACGTCTTCGTCGACTTCGAAGGTGTCATGACCGCCGCCACCGTGTGGATCAACGGTACGCGCCTGGGCGAATACAAAGGCGGCTACACGCCGTTTTCGTTCGACCTCACTCCGCATCTCAACCCCAACGGCGACAACGTTCTCGCCGTCGATGTGGACTCCAGTGAGCGGGCGGACATCCCGCCGTTTGGCTATGAGATCGACTACCTCACCTTCGGCGGTATCTACCGCGAAGTCGCTCTGCGTATCGTTCCCGGCACGTACATCGAAAATATCTTCGCTAAGCCCAAAGACGTTCTTAGCCCGCATCCTTCTCTCGCCGTCGACTGCTTCCTGCAGTATCTCGAGCCTTCGCGAGAAGTTCTCACTCTCGAAGTCGAACTCCGCGATGGCGATACGGTCGTCTCCAAAACAACGCAAAGCGTTCCAAAAGCCGAGGCTGCCGCTGACCCCGTCGTCCACACCCTGCACCTCGACAGTTTAGCCGGAATCAGGCTCTGGGACCTCCGCCATCCCAATCTCTACTCCGTCCACGTGCGCCTTCTGCGCGGAACCAAACTTGTCGATCAGGATCACCGCCGCGTCGGCTTCCGCCACGCCGAATTCACTGACCACGGCTTCGAACTCAACGGGAAGGTCATCAAGCTCCGCGGTCTCGATCGGCACCAGACCTTCCCTTTCGTCGGCCAGGCCATGCCCGGCCGCTGTCAGCGCAGTGACGCCAACATCCTGCGCAACCAGCTCAAGTGCAACATCGTCCGCACCTCGCACTACCCGCAATCCCGCCATTTTCTGGATGCCTGTGACGAGATGGGGCTGCTGGTTCTGGAAGAAATTCCCGGCTGGCAGCACATCGGCGATGAGCCTTGGAAACAAATCTCGGTCGACAATGTCAGCCGCATGATCCGCCGCGACTGGAACCATCCCAGCATCGTTCTTTGGGGTGTCCGTATCAATGAGTCCAGGGACGACCACGACTTTTACACGAAAACCAACGCCGTCGCCCATCGCCTCGACAGCACTCGCCCGACCGGCGGCATTCGCTATTTTCAGGAGTCGGAATTCCTCGAAGATGTTTTCACCATGAATGACTTCGGCTTTCCGCTCAAGCCGCCGAACCACCCTCGCTACCTCAACACGGAGTTCGTGGGCCACACCTATCCCACCAAGACAATCGACCAGGTCGAGCGCCTCACCGAGCACACCATACGCCATGCCCGCATCCACGACCAGTTGGCCTCCAACCCCCAGTACGCTGGCGGCATCGGCTGGTGCGCTTTCGACTACAACACGCATGGAGACTTTGGCTCGGGAGACCGGATTTGCTATCACGGCGTCACCGATATGTTCCGCGAGCCCAAGCCCGCGGCCGGCTTTTACAAGTCGCAGTGCGATCCAGACGACGAGGTTGTTCTAGAACCCGCGTTCCACTGGGCTCGCGGCGACCAGTCGATCGGATTCTCGAAAGCAGTAGTTTGCTCGAACTGCGATCATCTCAAGATCTACATCGCCGGCCAGCTGGTCGCAGAAGCCGATCCCGACCGCAAGCAGTTTCCTAACCTTCGCTATGCCCCGTTTGTTGTGGAGTTGAGCGAACTGTTCCATAAATGGGGCGATCTGCGCCTGGAGGGCTATATCCAGGGCAAGCAGGTCATTGCCAGGGATTTCTCTGGAAAAGGCGTGGACGTGAAGTTTGCCTTGTTACCCGATGACACCCAGCTCATTGCCGACGGCGCAGATACGACGCGGGTCGTGCTGCGTGTCACCGATGAGTTCGACCGGATCCGCCCGTTTGCCAACGACGCCATCCGGTTCGACCTGGATGGCCCAGGCGAAATCGTTGGGGACAATCCGTTTGCCTTGATCGGCGGCACTGGCGCCATCTGGATCCGCGCCCAAGAACAAGCGGGAACCGTGACGTTGACAGCCACACATCCCGAACTCGGCAAACAGCAACTGCATATCGAAATCGCAGCCGCTCGGCCGGAAATTGCCTAGGTATCGCTCAAGAAACTCAGGAAAGTGGGATCCCCCTATGTTGAAAATGGCGATGGTCATACTCGGCTTGGTCGCGACGGCGGTTTCCGCCGATCTACCCAGCAAGAAGTACATTAATCTCGCGGCCATCAAAACCATGGTCGCCGCCGCTGAAGCGGAGGCTAAGAAGCTCAATGTCGATGTCACCATCTGCATTGTCGATGAGAGCGGCAATCTCCTTTTTCTTCAAAAAGCCGACACCGCGTCACTCAATACCATCGACTTTGCCCAGAAGAAGGCTCGTCACGCCGCTCTCTATCGGAGCCCTTCCAAGGACGGCGCTGACGCGCTGAAAAAGGGCAACCTCGATGTCCTGGCTTTCCCGGACTTTTTCCCCAATCAAGGCGGCTTGCCGATTCAGGTGGACGGACAGACGATCGGTGGCATTGCCGCCAGCGGGGCCCGGTCAGAGATTGACGAGGCCATCGCCCAAGCGGCCATTCATGCGCTTTTCAGCAAGTAGTTGCGAAGGGTTCGTCTGCGAAAGTTAACCGCTGCCAACCGAGAGGAAACAGGCCCGATGATCACTCCAAGACAGAAGTTTCTGACCCTGCTCGCCCCCTTTGTTGCTTTGCTAACGGCGTCTGTCGCCGCCGCGCAAACCAGCTTTGACCTGCGCTCCCCCGATAACCGGATCGAAGTCCGTATCCGCACCACGCATCAAATCCGCTACGACGTGCTCCTCAAGGGCCGCGCCCTGATGCTGGACTGTCCCCTGTCCCTCGACATCGACCACAAAAAGCTGGGTTCAGAGGCCAAGCTCCTTTCGGCAAAAAACCGCAGCTACGACCAGGTCATCGAGCCCCCTGTGCGCCAGAAGTTCGCCAAGATTCGCGAGAACTACAACGAAGTCCGCCTCGCACTGGAGGGCGGATTCGCCGTCACTTTCCGCGCCTATAACGAAGGCGCCGCCTACCGCTTCGAAACCTCACTCCCGCAGGCGCAGGTCAAAGTCTACGGAGAAGAAGTCAGGTTCAACTTCACTGCCGATTCCCTCGTTTTCTATCCGCAGGAAGACACCATGTTTTCCCACAATGAGCGCAAATACCTTCCCCAGCACCTCAGCGAAATCATCCCCGCCTACATCGCCACCATGCCCGCCGTAGTCGACGCCGGGGATGGCGCGAAAATCGCCATCGCAGAATCTGATCTCGAAGACTACCCCGGCCTGTGGCTCAAGGGCACCACCGGTACCGCTTTAGCAGGAACCTTCCCGCCCTACCCGCTCAAGGAAGAGCTCGAAGGCGACCGCAATTTCCGCGTCGTCGAAGCCGCCGACTACATCGCCACTACAGCCGGCACCCGCACCTACCCCTGGCGTTTGGTCGGCATCGCGGATAGGGACGCCGACCTCATCACCAACCAGCTCGTCTGGCTCCTCGCCAAACCCTCGCAACTGCAAGATACCTCCTGGATCAAGCCCGGCAAAGTCGCTTGGGACTGGTGGAACTACAACAACCTCTACAACGTCGATTTCAAAGCCGGGGTCAACACCCAAACCTACAAGTATTACATCGACTTCGCCGCAAAATACGGCCTGCAATACATCATCATCGACGAGGGCTGGTACAAGCTCGGCAACGTACTGGATGTCGTTCCGGAAATCAATATGGAGGAGATTACCGCCTACGCCCGGGAGAAAAACGTAGGCGTGATTCTCTGGGTGGTGTGGAAGTCCCTCGACGATCAGCTCATCCCGGCCCTCGACCAGTACGCCAAGTGGGGCATCAAGGGGGTCAAAGTCGACTTCATGCAACGCGACGACCAACTCCTCATCAACTACTACCACAAGGTGTGCCGCGAGACCGCCAAGCGCCACATGCTCGTCGACTTCCACGGCGGCCAAAAACAAATCACCATGACCCGCACCTGGCCCAACATGATCAGTGGCGAAGGTGTTCGCGGCATGGAGTGGAGTAAATGGAGCGCCGACTCCGATCCCAAGCACAACGTAACCCTTCCGTTCACCCGCATGTTCCTGGGACCGATGGACTACACGCCCGGCGCCATGCGCAACGCCACCAAGACCACCTTCGCCCCCATCTTCCAACAGGCCATGGCCCTCGGCACGCGCTGCCATCAGTTGGCCATGTATGTAGTCTTTGAAAGTCCGCTCCAGATGCTGGCCGACAGCCCGTCGAATTACATGCGCGAAGCAGAAGCGATGGAGTTCCTCAGCCCCATCCCTTCCGTATGGGATGACACCCGCGCTCTCGATGGGAAAATATCGGAATACGTCGCTGTTGCCCGGAGAACCGGCAACGACTGGTATGTCGGCGCCATGAGCGACTGGACCGGCCGCGACCTGGAACTGGATTTCTCGTTCCTGCCCGACGGCAACTATTCGATGGAGGCCTATCAGGATGGAGTCAACGCCGACCGCCAGGCCAGCGACTACAAACGAGTGAAGCTCGAGGTCAACCAGACCACCAAACTAAAAATCCACTTGGCCCCAGGTGGTGGATGGGCAGCGCACCTTCGTCCGCAATGAGTCTTTCTGAGATTTCTGGGATGCCGACCGAATCAGAGTCGCCTAGTGAAAGTCGTGAGAGCGAACTTCGATGGAACGAATCTCCAGGAGGCGAACGCTGTCGGCCTTCACCGAAATCACATTTTCCTGGTTCTGAAGTTTGCCTTCAATAATCAAGAACTTTCCGTAGGTCACGAGATGGCGATAGAGCTCGTAAACGGCGGGCGTAACGATGGCATTGGAAATTCCGGTTTCATCTTCCAGGCTCAGGAAGACGAAGCCTTTGGCTGTGCCGGGCCTCTGGCGGGCGATCACACAGCCTGCAATTTGAGTTTTTCGTCCGTGCGGGAAGTTTTTCAGGTCGCGCGCTCGAACAATGCCCATCTCGGACAAGCGATTCCGCTGATAGACCATAGGATGCGGCCCGACGGTCACGCCGGTACCCTGGAAATCGGCGGCGAGACGCTCATCGATTGTCATCTGGGCCAGGGGGGATTGGACGGCAGTTACTTCGACGGGTTCCGGCAGCTGGCGCAGCAACGGGCCCGCCGGACGGCCAGCATATTCCACCTGCCAGAGCGCGTCGCGACGATGAATGCCCTCGCCCAGCGAATTGAGAGCGCCGACACGCGCCAGCATCGTGAGATCACTCTTGCGCAACTCCGGCACACGCAGCGCGAGATTGTGGATGGAATCGAACGGCCGAATCTTGCGGGCGTGGACCACGGCTTCTCCCGCTTCTTTCCGCAATCCTCTGGCATAGAGTAGCCCGAGCCGCATGGCGAATCGTTTCCTTCCTTGGGTAGCAGTTTCAGGT
>Ga0137419_10000052_pt1 | contig 29196 bp, 26 predicted proteins | sample CZODoug3_1_2_16f_FD_108279 | JGI IMG/M metagenome (GOLD analysis project Ga0137419, IMG submission 108279) | Vadose zone soil fungal communities from Angelo Coast Range Reserve, California, USA - CZODoug3_1_2_16fungal (Illumina Assembly) | ecosystem: Environmental > Terrestrial > Soil > Vadose... | reverse complement strand
TCCAGCACGGGAGAGCATAGAAGAGCACCAGAGAGTACCGCAGGAATCCCGCAGAACTCATCACGGCGGGCCGTCGAACGGGGAGCGCCATTCCCGATTCGACGCGTCGCGCAGGTTACAATCAGCCGGTACTCTGACTTTTAGTTAGCCGGTATGAAACCTTTCAATTAGCCGGTGACATGCCGTGCTGGTCGTAGTCGCCTCAGCCTCCACGAACGGGCTCGGGGTGGCGGCACGACGGCGTGCTCCGGGTCACTCCCGCAAAACTTCCTCACGAACTTCGAGTGCGTTCGAGGAATGCGACCCAAGATCTTGGTGGGTGCTGACGGGATCGAACCGCCGACATTCGCCTTGTAAGGGCCGACCGGCTGTGTAAGCCTCGAATCTCGCAAGCAAGGCCGTATGGTAACTGTTTGATTCTGTTGGCGACGAGTTAATCGAAAACCTGTGGACTGGACGGCCGTTGCAATCGTCGACCACGGAAGGGCACGGGAGAGCACGGGAGAGTCCCGCAAAAGTCCCGCAGAGATTTGATCCTTGTCGGTCCAAATATCCCAGAGTGTTGCCAGATCACGAACACACTCTGCACCCCGGCTCGAATAAGTAAGTTCTCTGGCCGCCCGCTGCTTCGGATTCAACAGTTCACGCTGGGCATTCGTGCTTCCCAGGCCGCCCCTTAAGATGGTGGCAGTAGTCGGCGCTCTCATTTGGAACTTCCGCTTTCAGCGCGTAGCGGGCTATGTGTGCAGGATCAGATTTTCGTGCTCAATGGCCCAGCGCACGCGCAATCCGGCGGTCCCGCCGCCGGTGGCGACTCTGCAGCCGCGTGCCCTCCGACAGCGTCGCTCAGTATCGTCGTGATCAAATCAACCACGTCACTCTCGCGCCAGGGGATTTACAACGATCCCGCCACATCGTTCGGTTGGCGCCTCGGTTCAGTCAGGACCGAGCACTCGTCTCATCCAGAGCGAGATGACCGCTGGACGTCCCGAGCGTATCTGTGCCATCGCGCGGCCCAGTGCCGGGCCAACATCCCCCGGATCGCGAATGTTCTCACCGTACGCGCCCGCTGCCTCGGCCTCCTTGGCAAAATCTATGGGAGGATCGAAATAGCCGCCGGGAAAGCCTGCGCGAACCGCGTGTCCATTAGGATAGGTGTCAGCGAGACGCGCCGTGCCCGTGCTGTAGCTGCGGTTTTGGTAAACGATCATGAGGAACGGCGCACGGTAGTGAACGGCTGCCCAAAGCGCGACGATGGCGGAACCAAACATGTAAAAGCCATCGCCCGAAACGGCGATTACATTCCGTTCCGGGGCGGCCAGCTTGGCCCCCAACGCGGCACCGGGCGCCCAACCCCCCGAACTTCCCGGATTGGCGAAGTAGGACCCAGGGAGACTGCAGCGAAGGAATCGGCGCAAGCTGGCTCGCGGTGTTGTCTCTTCAATCAGAATACAGTTGTCGTCTAGCAGGCGTCCAATCTGGGCGCTTGCCCATAGCGGGCTTATAGGCCTCTCCGCGCTCGCTGAGGCCGCCGCACTATCTGCCTCCTGCTCGCGTACGGACGCGACATTCGAGTGGGCCCTCCCGCGTTCGGCACATCGCGTGATGTCGGAAGGATGCACCAGCGCTCGAACCTCCGAACCGATGGCAAGGATCGCCTGAACCGGATCGGCAGTTGCGCGCACGCTCGCGGAAAACTCGTAGGTAGGTATACGGCTGAATATAGGGTCCAATCCCACGACCGCAATGTAGGCATCGCTTGAAGGGGCATGCGATCCAGGGAGCCAGGGCACGGCCGCATCGACGACAAGCACAGCATCGGCATCTCGAAGCGCCGTGGTCTCTTCATACAGGGGGTGATTGAATGGAAAGCCGAGATAAGAGGACGTCGGCGAATTTACAGCAGCCATACCCAGCAATTCGCAGACCTTGACAAGCTCCGGCAGAAACGACATGTCACGACCCGCGTTGCCGACCACGACGAACGGATTCTTGGCTGCGATTAAGCGCTCGGCGATTTCGCGCGCCGCGCGTTGGTCCAGGCAGGCCGGACGCGGCACGGCGAGCTGAGCCAGTGCAGGGAAGGCATTCTCGCGCGGCGGTAAGAGCGACAGTTCCCGCGGGATACTGAGGTAGACTGGGCCGCGCGGTGCGGTCATAGCGACCTGCAGCGCGCGGCTCACAATAACACCGGGATTCTCCTGGTAGTCCAAACGGTGGTCCCATTTCATATAGGGTCGCACGATCGCGCCCTGATCATAGGTCTGTTGGAGCCAAAGATGCCCGCCTTCGTCTCGCCCCCCGCGCATTGTCCCGGTTGCTGCGACCGGGGGCGCACCAGCCGTGATGACAATTGGCAATCTGCTGTGGGACGCGGTGTGGATCGCGGCGCCCATATGCTGAGTTCCGACATCCGCATGAACAGCCACTACTGTGGGTTTTCCACTCACGGCCGCGTAGCCAAGCGCCGCATTGAGGCTGACGTGCTCATGCGGAATGGAGATGAGTGAGGGTGCGGGGCTGTTTCTTGCCAGCGCCTTGGCAATCGCTTCTTGATAGAAGACGATATCAGATCCAGAGGTAAAGAAGACGCGATCCACGCCGCCGTGCGCGAAGGCAATCACAATGAGTTCGCCGATGTCCTGGGCATCGTGCGTTTTCCAGGCGAGCGCGCCTTCGCCGTCGGAGGCCGGTGCCGATACTTCGGGGGTCTGTTGGTCCGACGCACTCGAAGCGATGGTCATGCCGATGTTCTGCGTAGGCTGCGTCGAAACGCTCGCACCGCCACGGCTCCTAAGCGAACCGGGGAGGCCGCGTTCGGTGACATCGCCATATTGATGATTTTGGGCTGCGTGAATTCTCGCAAGCCCTCCTCGCCCATCTCTGCCCCGAAGCCCGACTGTTTGGCTCCTTGCACAGGCACGTCCATTGGAAGATCCAGATGCTTATTGATCCAGACGACCCCGACATGCAGCTTGAGCGCTACCTCCTGAGCGCGTCGCTCATCCGCGGACCATACGGTGCCGCCCAGGCCGTACTCGCCCTGGTTGACTCGAGCGATCGTTTCATCGAGATCCACGTAGCTCAAGACCGGCAGAATGGGCCCGAACTGCTCCTCCCGGACAAGCCGGGCATCATCGGAAATATCGCGTACGATCGTCGGGCGGATGAAAAAGCCCGCTCTGTCGATCGGGGCACCTCCTGCGATGATGCGCCCATGGACACGGGTATCCTCCAGCAGACGCTTGAGTCTCTCGAACTGTGCCTCGTTCTGCACCGGCCCGATCTGCGTTCCGTCTTTCTCGCCGTCATCAACCACAGCGGCATCGGCTAGGCGCGCAAGCTCGTTACACAGGGAGTCGTAGACCGTGCGGTGGGCGTAGACCCGCTTTATTGCGAAGCAGACCTGCCCACAATTCACCATGGCGCCATTGAAGATTTTGGGGGCAACCAGACGTGGATCTACGTCATCCAACACGATAGCGGCATCGTTGCCACCCAGTTCGACTGTGAGCCGCTTGAGTGTGCCCGCCGCGGCCGCCATAACCTTCCTCCCGGTCGCCGTGGAACCGGTGAACGCGACCTTGGCGACGTCGGGATGGCGCGTGAGAACGTCCCCAAGATCGTTCTGGTCAGTGATGATGTTGACCACACCGGGCGGAAAGATCGGCGCGCATAATTCACCGAAGCGCAGTGTCGTGAGCGGTGTCGTCGGTGCCGGCTTTATCACCACAGTGTTCCCCGCCAGAAGCGCCGGGGCCACCTTGACCATCAACAACAACATTGGCGAATTCCACGGCGTGATCGCGGCGACGACTCCGAGCGGAAGATACTGCCTGAGGATGCGCTCCGTGGGACTTTCCTTGAGGACTTCGATCGACAGATCCAAGGCTGAGAGGGCGCGGATCATGTCGACGGACCTGCCAAGCTCGCGACGCGACTGCGCGAGGGGTTTCCCCTGTTCAAGCGTCAGCAGCCGTGCCATATCATCAACCCGCGCATCCAGTGCTTCGGCCAATCGCAGCAACAGCTTGCGACGGTCAGCCAGCTGCGTCGCGGCCCAACCGCCGAAAGCAGCTTTGGCGGCACCGACTGCACGATCCAGCTGGACTCGATCGGCGCGCGGGCAGGCGGTGATTACGCCCGCTGTCGCTGGATTGATGACGTCGAACGTCGAGGCCCCGAGTACGAGTTCGCCGGCGATAAGCAGATGGTAGCTGCGGGCTGCGAATGATGCGTCTATCACTGTTACCTCTGGGCGTGAATCCGATGTTCCGCGCCCCGGAAACGATGCCTCCGCCTCGAAAGTCGCCATAGATGCTTCGCTGACGGCCAACTATAAACACACAACCGTCTGTCAGACAATCTCGATGAATACCTTCCGGCGAGCCGCATCAGCACGCTACTTTGAGCTCGGCTGAATCACCCCGGCTGGCTCGACCCAGTGCACTTTCAGAGGGCCTACGCCCTGTATCTGAATGACATCCCCCTTCGGGACGCCAAAGTGCGGTACCCCCTTGGGCATGAAGACGAACGAACCTGCAGGCAAATCGCGGCAGGCGGTTTCATCAAACTTTTGCCCGGCGGCCATGCACAGCGTTCCGGAAAGCACGGTGATGCTCTCATCATCCCGAGTCCAATTGGGAGGAATCTGCGCGCCCAGGGTCGACCGGATGCGAATCACATACGGCACTCCAGCACGGCTCGGATCACCCTGAAGAATCGCAACCTCCGACTGACCCTTAAATCCCGCTGGCCGCGTCCCTTCCGACCACTCTTTCGGCATTGGTTGCCATTTAATAGCATCCGGTGTGAGGACAATTGGAGCCGTGGCTGCGTCAGCAGGCTCAGATCTCATGTCTTGCGTCCTGGCGACGGCAAAACAAGTCAACAACAAGAGGACTGCCGCCGCCAATACGTCAAGCTTAGTCCCGGATTTGCGGGATGGTGGTACGGCGAACTTGTTAGACGAGGAATCGGAGCCGGAGTCTTCATTCTTGGGCGCGTTTTTTTTGAAATACCCAGCAACTTGATACTTCTTCGCGTCGGTGCGCGAGTGTGGCTCGCGCGGATCGTGATCACCTGGGGAATCATTGTCGTCGGTCTCGCCTGGGTGCACCCGGCACGCGGCTTTTATGCATTGCGATTTCTTTTAGGCGCCGGTGAAGCTGGCCTACTTCCAGGGGTGATCTACTATCCTAGTACTGCGGCGGCCGTCAGATACACCTGTGCAGGTTTGGCACCAAACAACGTCGTGGCATTCGCTGGAATGTGCCTCGGAATGGCGGGTCTCTTGAGCACGTTTGGTACCCTTGTGGGGCCGCGACCATATGCCGCTATGGGGTGCGCTTTCTGGCCCTCGGGTAGCGCATGCGTTCGCATTTTTGGATTGTCGGACAAAATTAGGCATGCCATCATCCGAGGGCAGCCCGGCTGAAGACGACAGCTATGAACCAGATCCCCCTCACCGGCGACGCGACCGGCGACGCGGCACTTCGCAAGGTCCTGTGGCGGCTGGTGCCCTTCTCGATCCTGCTGTTCTTCGTGCAGGTGATCGACAAGACCAACGTGAGTTTTGCAGCGCTGCAGATGAATCAGCAGCTCGGCTTCACGCCTGAAGTGTACGGGTTCGGCGCTGGGATCTTCTTCCTCGGCGCGTTCCTGTTCGAGGTGCCGAGCAACCTCATCCTGCGGCGGGTCGGTGCACGGCGTTGGCTGGCGCGCATCATGATCACTTGGGGCTTCATCGTCGTCGCGCTCGCCTGGGTGAAGAGCCCCTCGAGCTTTTACCTGCTTCGCTTCCTGCTCGGCGTGGCCGAGGCGGGACTGCTGCCCGGGATTCTGTATCACCTCGGCAACTGGATCCCCGAGCAGCGGCGCGGCATCGCCGCCTCCTGGCTGCTGTCGACGGGGGCCATCGGCCCGATGCTCGGCGCACCGCTCGCGACCGGCATCATGGAGATGCACGGCATCGCGGGCTTCCAGGGCTGGCAGTGGCTGTTCATCCTCGAGGGCGCGGCGACCGTCGCGGTGGGTCTGTTCACGCTGGGCTTTCTGCCGACCACACCGCGCGAGACGGCGTGGCTGAATCCGGCTGAGCAGAAATGGCTCGGCGACACGCTGGCGCGCGAGCTTGCGGCCAAGGAGCGCACCGGCATGACGCGCCTGTCGGCCGGCTTTCTCAATAAGCGCGTGCTGCTGGCGCTTGTCGTCGGGTTCTTTCTGCTCTTTATCAACTTCGGCACGATCATGTGGCTGCCGCAGATGATCAAGGCCTTCGGCGGACTCAGCAATATGGAGGTCGGCCTGCTCTCCGTCCTGCCCTTCGCCTGCGGGGCGGTCGGCATGATCTTCTGCGGCCGCAGCTCGGATCGCGCGGGGGAGCGGCGCTGGTACGTGGTGGGTGCCGCCGCCCTCGCCGCCGCCGGTTTCGCATGCGCCGGCCTCGCCTCGACCCACCTGTGGGCGTTCGTCGGGCTGTGCGTCGGCATGATGGGGATTCTCAGCACGTTCGGGGTGTTCTGGGCCTACGCCGGCGGTCTTCTGGGCGGAGCGGCCGCCGCGGGCGGGCTCGCCTTCATCAACACCTCGAGCCAGCTCGGTGCATTCCTGGGGCCGATCTGCGTCGGCTACCTCAAGCAGACCTCGCAGACCTTCAATTCGGGGCTGCTGCTGCTCTCAGCCTGCGCCATCGCCACCGCGCTCATCGCCGTGTCGCTGCGCAACGCGCCTGCCCAGGAGGCGGTCGTCATCTCGCAGGCTGTGGTCTGAAGAGCCTGCGCTGAGCTATTTCTTGGCCGGCTGCTGCGCGCGGTAGCAGTCGAGCAGCTCGCCGCCGGTGGTCAGCCACACGTCGCAGTGCTGCTTGATGTGCTTGAGCACACGCTCAAGGTGGCGTGCCCGGAATGGGTGCAGCGCCATGCAGCGAGTATGTCTTCCCTTCTCTTCGCCACCCGTCGCGACCTCTACACGGCGCCGCGCTTAGCAGCGCCCTGAATCTGCTCGCCCGTAACCCGTCATTCGGGAGCGGACTGAGCATCAGTATCGATGTTTCAACTAGCGACAGAGTTTCGCGGCGCGCAAGTCTCCGCATCCATGTGATGCGACTAGTTGTCGCAAAACTTGCGCTTTTTAGGACATGCGAACGCGACGGGGGTTTGACAAAATGGTCCTCAGAATGACCCCGTGACGCTGATCCCGATCATGCGCGGATACGGCGAGTACACGCGGGTCGCATCGACGGACTTGAAGAGGCCCGCGACCGCGGCCTTATTGCCGATATTGCGCACGAACGCGCCGACGTCAAAATGCTCCCGGCGCACGCCGACTTTGACGTCGGCGAGCGTGTAGGACGGCAGCTCCGCGAAGAACCTGTTGGTCGGGTTGAAGCCGATCTGCGTGTGGTCACGGTAGTTGACGTTCGCGGTCGCGTAGCCCTTGAAGCGGCTGGTAATCGGGAACTCATAGTTGCCCCCTACTGCCGCGACCCACTTGGGCGAGAGCGGGATCGGGTCGCCCGATCTGCCGCCGTTGCCGGAATCGGTGGCCGCCTGCGGCAGGTCCTCCCCCAGGCGCGCCTTGTTGTAGCTCACCGCCCCGTTCAGGGTCAGTCCGCGCGTGACCAGGTAGTTCACATTGAACTCGACGCCGTCGGTCTTGGTCTTGCCGGCGTTCAGGGTGTACGAGAAAGCCCCCTGCGCGACACCGTTCAGGTGCTGGTCGCTCCAGTCGAGGTGGTAGAAGGTGAGGTCGGTGTACAGCCGGTGCCCGAGGAAGTACGTCTTGATGCCGGCCTCGTAGTCCCACACGCTGTCAGGCGCAAATCCCAGCGGAATCTGCGGCAGGTTCTGCGGGTTGAAGTCGGTGTTGATGCCGCCGATGCGGAAGCCCGAAGCGGCGCGCGCAAAGAGGCTCAGGTCGGGGTTGATCCGGTAGAGCAGCGCGAGGTTGTACGTGGTCTTGGTCTGCCGGGTGGACCCGTCGAAGGTGACGTACGGGGTGGTCACGCAGCCGAACACCCAGTTGCAGGCATTGGGCGGCGCGATGTCCTGCGTGCTCTGCGCGACGTCGGCAATCTTCGCCGAGAAGTAGCGCGCGCCGACGGTCAGCGTCAGGGGATCGATGATCTTCCAGTCGGCCTGCGCATAGGCTGCGTACTGGTCGATGTCGGTCGTGTCGATGGTGCCGAACTCCAAGAAATTGGACGGCACGCCGCCAAAGTTGTTGCCCGGATTGCGCAGCCCCTTCGCCTCGCAATCGGGGACCGTGTAGCAGCCCACGTAGCCATTCGGGTTGTCGTAGACGGCGCTGCCCTGGAAGACGCTGCGGTCCTTTTCGTAGTAGCCGCCGACCACGAGCTGCACCGGGCCGTCGAACTTGGAGGCGAAGCGCAGCTCGGCCGTCGTATCGTCGAAGTCCAGGACCGGCACGAACGACAGCGTCGGCACGAGCGGCGGGCACAGGCCGAAGCTGCAGTTGGTGGGCGTACTGTCAAAGGGCTGCTGCGTGCGCTTGCGGCCGTGCGTGCCGATCGCAAGCACCTCACCAAAGTGCAGGTCGTAGCGGGCGGTGAGGTTCCACAGCGTGTAGTCGTCGTGATACGGGGACAGCGAGGTCTCGTTGTTGTTGTAGGGACCGAGCGGCAGGTCCCAGTACTGGGCCCCGTTGGCGCCGGAGTTCTGGTAGTTCACCGACGCGGTGAGGCTGAAGTCCTTGGTGGCCTGCCAGAGGACCGTGGCGCGCGCGCCGTGCAGGTTTACGTTGTTGATGTTGTTGATGGTGCGGCCGTTGATGGTCTGATCCACGTAGCCGCCGCCGGCCTCACCCCAGCCGACCAGGCGCACGGCGAGCGTGTCGCTGATAATCGGCAGGTTAACGACCAGGTTGCCGTCGAAATAGCCAGTGCCGTTCGACACCGTGGCGGCCTCGGCGGTCAGCGACCCGCCGATGCGGCTCAATTCAGGCTTGTTGCTGATCACGCGCAGCGTGCCGTCCATCGAGCCCGAGCCGAACAGCGTGCCCTGCGGTCCCTTCAGCACTTCCACGCGCTCGACGTCGATCAGGCGCACGCCCGGGGTGCCGTCGCCGCGGAAGTTGTTCTGGAAGCCACCCTGCAGAGGTGACTCGTCGAGGTACAGGCCGGTGGTCGCAGCGATGCTCGAGGAAATGCCGCGGATCACGATCTGCTGTTGCGACGAGCCGAAGTTCGTGACCTGGATCGAGGCGTCGAGCTTGTTGAGGTCCTGCAGGCTCACTACGCCGTAAGTCTGCAGCTCCTTGCCAGAGTACACGGAGAACGCGATCGGGGCTTCGAGGGCGGTTTCCGAGCGGCGCGTGGCCGTGACGATGATTTCCTGGAGCTGCTCCGGTCCAGTGACGGCCGCCGCTGCCGCCGCGCCATAGGCACGGTTCCCGGCGCCCATCAGTCCAACCAAGGCGACTGTCGCGTACGCGCTAAAGCGGAATACGCGCTTACCCGAGTGCGGGGCACGTTTGGCTGCTGTCATCGATTAGACCCCCGTTGTTAGTTGCCTGCTCGCAGCGCCCTCGAGGAGCGCAGACTCCTGAATTCCTAGCCGCAGTGGTATCGTTCGGCCGTCCCTCTAAATTGTCAGACAGACTAGCATTTAGGTCCAGCGGGGTGCCAAGTCTTTTTGCGCGTCTCGACCGCCCGTCCATGCAACCGGTCGCAGAAAAGCCACGTCTGCACCGTGTGGCGCCGGCATGCGCGAACGCAGTGCAGCGGTGCCAGCTGAGCAGGGACAAGCAGGGCTGGTTTAAGCGTCTAGAATGAGTCTTCAGGAGCTGCGGCACGCGCAGTCATCGGGGGATCCCCACCAGTTGAACGCCCGTGTTCGCGCTACATTCGGTAGCCCAACAGGTGGCGCTGGGGTGTCAACGCACGGCTTTGCGGGGAAGTCCCTGACCACTTAGAGTTAGAGTGGCAATGCCGCGTATGAATTTGGCATTGTAAGACAATCACTTGCTTTCTGCATGCAGCAGCCGGAAGACACATGACTCGCACGACCGAGAGCTCCCTGTATCGCTGGTACATCTGCGCGGCCAGCTTCATCGGGCTGATGGTCTGCCAGTCGCCGGCGGTCTTCCTGAGCTTCGGGGTATTCATGAAGCCGCTGGCCGGCGCCTTCGGCTGGGAGCGTGGGCCGATGTCCCTGGCCCTGTCGTTCTGCGCCATATCGCTCGCGCTCGTGTCGCCGCTCGCCGGTTGGCTGATCGACCGTTTCGGGGCGCGGCGGGTGCTGCTGCCCTCGATGATCGGCTTTGGCCTGCTGATTGCATCGCTGTACTTCCTGAGCGGGTCACTGCTGCAGTTCTACGTGCTCTACATTCTGCTCGGCATCGTCGGTGCGGGCGCCAACAACGTTTCCTTCATGCGCGTGATCACGGCCTGGTTCGGGCGCCTGCGCGGCCGGGCACTCGGTATCGCCTCGTCGGGCGTGGCGATGGGCGCGGCAGTGCTGTCGTTCGTCGCCCAGCAGTGCATCAGCCGTTTCGGCTGGCGGGCGGGCTATCTCGGAATCGCCGCCGTCATCCTCTTCCTGGCGGTGCCGGTCGTGGCGCTCGTCATCCGCGACCGCCCGTCCGATCTTGGCCTCGAACTCGAGGCCGGCGCCGGCCAAGCGGAGGAGCGCGGCCGGGTGCCCGTGGGCGAGATTCTGCGCCGGCCGCTCGCGTGGGTGCTGGTCCTGCTCGGCTTCCTGGTGGCCGTATCGATGCACGGTGGCCAGGTGCACATGGTGCCGCTCATGACCGACCGGGGCCTCAGTCCAGCGCTCGCCGCGGGCGGCATGGCGTTCCTGATGGCGGTCAGTTCCGTCATCGGGCGCATGAGCATCGGCGCGCTGTTTGACTACTTCTTTGCGCCGCGCGTCTCCATCTTCGCGTTCCTAGCCGCGGCCTGCGGGCTGATCCTCATGATCACCTCGAACGCGATCTGGCCGTGTTACCTGTTTGCGATCACCATGGGGTTCGGCTCCGGTGCGGAGTCCGACGTGCTTGGTTACCTCACCAGCCGCTATTTCGGCCTCAAGGCCTTCGGGCGCGTATACGGCATGGTGTTCGCCGGCTTCATGTTTGGCACGGCGATAGCGCCCTACTTCTTCGGCGCGATCTTCGACCGCACAGGCACCTACCAGGCGGCGCTCGGGGTCTCGGCGGCGCTGATCCTGGTGCTGTGCGTCGTGCTGGCGCTGCTGCCGCGCTTCCCGTCCTTTTATTCCAACGTGCTCGAGGAGCGGGCACCCGCGCCCTCCGGCGTCGCGGTGCGGGTATGACGGCGGGCCTACAGCCCCGCGAGTTTGAGCTCGCGCAGCTGGGACTCAAGCGCCTCGCGCTGGCTCTGCGGCAGGGCGTCGAGCGGCGGGCGCGGGATGGCCCACGCCGGCTCGCGGTGTAGGGCCGCGATGGCCGCCTTGGTGCTGGTGATGATGGGCCCGGCGCCCTCGAGCGCCTTGCGCACGCCCGACACCGCCTCCTGGAGCGAGGCGGCCTGCGCGCTGCGCCAGTTGGCGTAGAGCTCGCGCGTCGCCGCCGGCTGCACGTTCACGCTTGCCGAGATGCAGCCGGCGCCGCCGGCATTGAGATTGCTGAGCAGCAGCGCCTCGGAGCCGACGAAGGTCTCGAGCTGCGGGAAGCGCGCGCGGATCTCCGCCGTATTGGCCCACTGTCCCGAGCTGTCCTTGTAGCCGCGAATCTTCGCACCGAAGCGTTCGAGCAGCCGGCCGACCAGCTCCGGGCCGACCGCGACGCCCGAGTTCTGCGGGATGTGATAGAGGTACACCGGCGGCAGCGCCTTGCCACAGACCGCGAACACTTCGGCGTAGAAGCGCAGCGCTCCGTCGACGCTCACCCCCTTGAAGAAGAACGGCGGCATGATGAGGGCGCCGGCGCAGCCGAGCTCCGCGCAGCGCCGCGTCAGCTCCACCACGTCAGCGACTGCACACGCACTGGTCCCCACCAGTACGCGGCGCGGCTCGATGCCGGACTTCAGCAGCCGCTCGAGGATGGCTATGCGTTCGGCGAGGCTCAAGGAGGCGGCCTCGCCGGTGGTGCCGAACAGCACCAGCCCGTCGCAGCCGTTGCCCAGCAGCCAGTGCGCATGGCGAACGAGCAGCTCGAAGTCGACGCTGAGATCGTCCGGCCTGAACGGCGTTGTGATCGCGGCGGTGACGTGCGCGAACGCCTGCGCTGCGGCGACCTTGATCTCACTCATGTTCCCACCCGCAGCGTACTCGTCAGGCTCTCGAGCGCGGCGATCACGGACAGGGCCGTCACGCGGCCCGTGCCCGGTTTGTCGGGGGCCGGCACGTTCTCGATGGTCATTTCGAAGCGCACGCTGTCGGCATCCACTTTGATGGTATGGGTGTTGCGGCTCAAGCCCGGATCGGCCCAGATCTCGAGCTCAGTGCGGTCCGGACCGATGCCCGCGAGCGCCAGGGCCGCCGCCACGTTGACGTTGGCCGGAAAACCGCGCGCGCCCTCGCGCGCGCTGCCCGCGAAGAGGCGCAGCGGCGCGCTCAGGTTCGTGATGTCGATGTGGTTGACCTCGAGATAGGGAGCACCGAGGAGGGCGCGCGGCGGCTTGCGCGTTACCATGCGCACCGAATGAATCACGCCCTTGGCCGCCGCGCGTACCGCATCGAAGCCGAGCAGCGCGCCGGTGACGAGAATGATGCGTCCGCCGTGGGCACGCGCCACATCGACCATCGCCATGTTCTCGATGAGCGCCGCGGCGCTCACCGTGACGATGATGCGGCCCGCCTGGGCCGCCGGCTGCACGATGCCGGTGAATGCGGCACTCGGCGCGCACTCGACGATGACGTCGCAGCGCCGCGCGAGCTCGCGCGCATCGACGACGTCCACGGCGCGCTTGAGCTCTGACAGCACCGCGGGTCGGCGCTGCGCATCGCGGGTCGTCACCGCCTCGAGCCGAAAGCCCGTGAGCCCCTGGTCGAGCGCGCGCGCCACCACGCTGCCGATGGCGCCGGCTCCGGCGATGCCTACCGTGAGATCAACCGACACGATGCATGCAGTATACGCGAGCGTGGTGCGTTGCTACTCTGCGCAGGCCATGCGAGCGCCGGTCCTGCTGTACGCCTGTTTCGGAGTCGACGCGGCGCGCTGGAGCCACGAGCTCAAGTGTGCGTTGCCCGAACTCGAACTGCGGCTGTGGCCGGATGCCGGCGACCTCGGCGAGATCGACTACGTGCTGGCGTGGCATCACCCGCCGGGGTTCCTGAAGCAGTTCCCGAACCTGCGCGCGATCTTCTCCATGGGCGCGGGCGTCGACCGCCTGCTGCTCGATGCAGAGCTCCCCCGACATATCCCGCTGGTGCGCATGGCGGACCCGGGGCTGGCGGTGTTGATGAAGGAGTACGTGCTCCTGCGCGTGCTGCACTACCACCGCGACATGCCGGCTTACGAGCAGCAGCAGCGGCAGGCGCTCTGGCGTCAGCTGCCGCCGCTCGAGACCCGCCGGCGACGCGTCGGTGTCATGGGCGTCGGCCAGATCGGCGGTAGCTGCGCCGGTGCGCTCGCCGAGCTCGGCTTCGAGGTGCGCGGCTGGGCGCGCAGCTTGCGCGACGTGCCCGGCGTCAGCGTGTTCGCCGGCCCCGACCGCCTGCGGGAGTTCCTGAGCGGCGTGCAGATCCTGATCTGCCTGCTGCCACTCACCGCCGACACCCGCGGCATCCTGAACGCGGAACTCTTCGCGCAGCTCGCGCGCGGCGCCTGGCTCATCAATCTCGCCCGCGGCGCGCACCTGGTGGAAGCGGACCTGCTGCGCGCGCTCGATTCCGGCCAGCTCTCCGGCGCGACGCTGGATGTCTCTACCACCGAGCCCTTGCCGCGCGAGCACCCGTTCTGGCTCGACCCGCGCATCACCATCACACCGCACGCCGCGGCGCTGACTCGGCCGGAGACTGCCGTGCCGCGGCTAGCGCTGAACATCGCGCGCGAGCGGGCGGGACAGCCGTTGCTCGACGTGGTCGACCGCGCCGCCGGCTACTGAGCCTGCGCTTCGCGCACCATCCCCGCCGCCCGTGCGGCGATGAATGTCTCGTGTATACCAAGTACAATGCCCCGGACGGCGGAAACACGGGCAGGGGAAAACTTTGAGCGTCGGCAGCAAGTTCACGGTCGTACCGACCACGCGCCTGCGTGACCAGGTCTACAACATCTTCCACGAGGAGCTTAAGACCGGGACCTTGAAGCCCGGCGAGCGGCTCAACGAGCTGGCGCTCGCCAAGCGCTACGGCGTCTCGCGTACGCCGGTGCGCGAGGCCTTGTTCCAGCTGGCGCGCGAAGGTCTGCTGCTGAGCGACGAGCGCAGCTTCCGGCTGCCGACGGATACCCCGGAGGAGCTGCGCGACCGCATCGAGGTGCACATGCTCATCGACCCGGCGGTGGCGAGCCACGCCGCCACCGAGGGCACGGACAAGCAGATCGCCGCGCTCACCAAGTTTCACGAGGCGGAGAAGCAGGCCGAGCGCAACGGCAAGTTCGAGCCGTTCGTGCAGGCCAACTACCAGTTCGCCAAGACGCTGCGCTCCATGTGTCGCAACGCGACGCTCGCGCGCTGCTCGGGGCTGCTGCAGGACCAGTTTGTCTTTGCGCGCAGCAACCTGTTCCGGGTACCCGAGAACCGCGCCATCGCGGCGCGGCACGACGGCAAGGTGCTCAAGGCCGTCCAGGCACGCGACGCCAGGGGCGCGCGCCAGGCGATGATCGAGTACATGACCGAGCTCGCCGAACGCTTCTGACCGTCCCCGCACGCGGCGCGCAGCGCTGAACAGCGCCCATTTGCCAACGCTTCACTGTATGCGGTATACAAGCCGCACGTCTTGGGCAGGCTTTTGCGCGCTTTTACCGCGCCGGGACGCCAGATGCCATACGTCACCTCCGGACACAGCAAGCTCTACTACGAACTGAGCGGGGAAGGCCCCTCCGTGGTGCTCGCGCACGGCGTCGGCGGTAACCACGCCAGCTGGTTCAACCAGGTGCCGAGCTTCGCGAAGCACTACACCACCATTGCCATCGATCACCGCGCGTTCGGCAACTCCGAAGACGTCGAGGGCATTGGCCAGGCGGGCTATCTGGATGACCTGCTGCGGCTCCTCGATGCGCTGAAGCTCGAGACGACCTCGCTCGTCGGCCAGTCGATGGGCGGCGCAACCTGCGCCGCGTTCGCGTGCCGGTACCCCAAGCGCGTGCGGGCACTGGCGCACGCCGACTCGCTGGCTGGCGTCCGCCTGCCCGAGCCGCATGCCACCACGCTTGCCAGCACCAATGCCCGCACGCGTGACCTGTCGCAGCTCGAGCGGGTGCTGGGTCCTGGGATCTGCCAGCGGCAACCGGAGCAGGCGTTCCTCTATCTGCAGATCGCAAGCTTCAACGCCGTATCCCTGAAGAGCGTCAAGGGACGCGCGCCGGCCTGGTCGCCGGGGGAACTCGCGCAGACGGGCATCCCGGTGCTGTTCGTAGCGGGGGAACAGGACATCATCTGCCCGCCGGCGCTGATCGCGGTCATGCATCACGGCGTGCCGGGCTCGCAGCTACAGGTGATCCCCGGCGCCGGACATTCGGCCTACTTCGAAGCTCCCCGGCTCTTCAACCAACACGTGCTGAAATTTCTCGCCGAGGTCCATGCATGACAAGCCCGAAGGGAACGGCAATGCCCGCGCTGAAGAAGACCATGCGCGCCGTGCGGCTCGACGAGGTCGGGCCGGCCGAGAACCTCAAGCTGGTGGAGAAGCCGGTGCCCGAGCCGGGGCCCGACGAGGTGCTCATCAAGGTCGAGCTCGCGGGACTGATCTTCGGTGACGTCGAGGCGCGGCGCGGCACGTACTTCACCGAAACCCGCACCCCCTGGTTCCCGGGCCGGGAAGCGGCCGGTTACATCGCCGCGGTGGGCCGCAACGTCCGCGGCCTTAACGCCGGCGACCGCGTGGTGGCGCTGGTGCTCTCGCTCGGTTGCTGTGCGGAGTACGTCATCGCCTCCACCAAGCCGCAGACCCTGGCGGGCAACTACCAGGTCCCGCCGGCCGACATCATCCAGCTGCCGGACAGCGTGTCGTTTGCGCAGGCGCTCGTTTATCTGGTCAATTTCCGCCTCGCGCACCTGCTGTTCCACGGTTCGAGCCAGGTGCCGCGCGGCACCACCATCGTCGTGCAGGGCGCAGCCGGTGGCATGGGCTCGATGATCACGCAGCTCGCGCACGCGCACGGCTGCCCGGTGATCGCCACCTGTCGCCGCGCCGCGGAAGAGAGCTATCTGCTTAGGCTCGGAGCGACTCACGTCGTGAACGTGACTCACACCGACTACGTGGCGCGCGTGCGCGAGCTCACCGACGGCAAGGGCGTGCGCTTTGTCTTCAACGGCGTGGGCGGGGATACCCTGGCGGCGGATGCCGACGTAACCGCGCCGTTCGGCGAGATCCAGGCCTACGGCTACGTCGCGGGCAAGACGCCCTTCGATCTGTTTCGCATCAAGCACTCGATCGCCATCAAGACCTTCTCCGCGGATGATTTCTTCGCGACGCCCATGTTCCCGGCGGCGACCGCGGCGATGCACGAATGGTTCCGCAGCGGTCAGCTGCTCGAGGCGAGCGTGATCCTGCCGCTGGCGCAAGTGGCCGAGGCCAACCGGATGCTCGAGCGCGGCGAGGTGCTGGGTAAGATTGCGCTGCGCCCCTGAAGGCGGGCGTCCCGCCGCGTCGGCTTTAGGACGCGGCGATCAGCCGCTGCGCGGCGCCCTTCTGGAAGTCGATGTCCTTGGCCAGCACGACACCGGCCGAGCGCACCCGGTACCACTCGGGGTGCTCGGGCATGGCGGGCATGACGCCGCGCTCGTAGTCGGCGGCCAGTCGCAGCAGGCGGCGCCGGAACGCCACGATGGCCGTGTCGCCGGTGCCCAGGTGCTCGTTCTCGCGGTCAACGATCGGGCCCATACTCTCCTGAATGGCGGTGTCCTGCGCACCGATGCCGGGAATGCCGGTGCAGCTCTGCTCGCGCTGCACCCTGCGGTCGAGTCCGTAGTCGTTGTCGCGGTTGAGGCGCGGACGGTACGAGCCATCCGGCACCACCTCCATGTGCACCTCGTTGTCGTCGCGGTCGTCGACCCCGAGCGGTGCGTACGGGTTCCAGGTGAAGGTGAAGTTCCAGCAGCTGTAGTCGTCGATGGGCACCCAGGCGTGGCCCATGATCGGCCCGTTCTCGTCGCGCGGGGCGATCATGGTGTAGAACGGCAGCAGGAACTGCGTGATGCGCCAATAGAACTCGTTGTCGGTCGCCTGGCGCCGTGCGCCGATCACGAAGCCGTAGTCGGTGTCGCGGACGAAGAACTTCGGTGCGGTGTCCGTGGCTATATACGGGAGCTTGGGGCTGATCGATACCTGCCGCTCCCGGAAAGTCTCCGCGGAGTCGGGCTTGAGCTTGCTGTGCAGGATGGAGACGTGGCTGGAATCGATGCCGCCCTCGACGCCCTGCGCGAAGTTCGTCTCCTGCAGGCGCTTGGTCACGTAGCGGTGTGCGTCCGGTACGCGCGCCCATTCGAGGAGCGGCGGATCAGCGGGCATGTGCGCGCGATCACCCAGGTACGCCCAGATCACCCCGCCCTGCTCGCGGACTGGATAAGACCTGATCGTCACCTCGCGCAGCAGCGGCGTGTTCTGCGGCTCGGCCGGCATCTCCAGCACGTTGCCGTCGACGTCGAACTTCCACCCGTGATAGCTGCAGCGCAGGCCGCACTCCTCGTTGCGGCCGAAGTAAAGGTCAGCGCGCCGGTGGGGACAATGGCGGTCGAGCAAGCCCAGCCGTCCCTGGCTGTCGCGGAACGCAATGAGCTTTTCGCCGAGCAGCGTGACCCGCACCGGATCACAGTCGGGCCTGGCGAGCTCCTCGGGCAGCAGGAACGGCAGCCAGAAGCGCCGGAACACGCGTCCCATTGGCGCATTGGGGCCGACACGGGTCAGTCGCTCGTTGTCCTGCGCGGTAAACATGGGAAGTCTCTCGCCGGAAGGTGTGTCAGGCCCAGGACGCGAACGCCATGCCGCAGCCGGTGCCGGCCAGCGTGCGGTAGCAGGGAATGTAGTCGATCAGCCTCATCTGCTTGCCCTCGACGGCGCCGGCCATCGCGATCCAGCAGCGCAGCTCCGAATTGCCGGAGTGCATCTTGGCGCGCGGCAGCGAGCCGATGCGGTCCGCATCCCCGGAGGCCAGCACCTCGAGGAACTGCTTGTCGAACGCCTCGTCCACGACGAAATGACTGAGGCCGCCCGTGCCGATGACGGCGACGCGCAGATCCTTGGGCCAGGACTCGATCGCGCGCCGCACCGCACGCCCGATCGCCAGGCAGCGTGCCGGCGTCGGCTGGTTGGGCGGGAAGTAGGTGTTCAGGTGAATGGGCACGGTCGGGATCACGGCGCGGTTGTGCATGAAGCGCCAGTAGATGAAGCCGAAAGAGTGGCTCATTGCCTGGCCTGGCTTGTAATAGCGGCTGGTAGCGACGTCGAAGCCGTCCTCGTTGAGTGACTCGGCGAAGTGCATGGCAAGATCCACCGCGACCGGAAACTCACGCTGCTCCTGCGGGTACCACAGCGGCGTGACCAGCTTTAAGTCGTACGGCCATTTCATGATTCCCGAGGGCGCGTACGGGATCGTCTCGCCGAGATAGATACCCAGCGACGGCATGTTGTCGTCGTGGAATACCTCCTTGTGGTCATCGCCGAACATGACGACCACGTCCGGGCGCGCCGCGTACAGCGCTGCCTCCGTGGCGGCCACGGCCTGCTGGTTGGCAGCGTGGCGCGCGCGGATGCGCTCGATGTCGAGCTCCCCGGCGAACGAGTTCCCGGCGCGCTCCAGCAACGCCTCGAAGGACGCCAGCGCGCCGGACGTGTCGCGCAGCTTGTGCTTGTGATCGTGACTGCCGCGCTCTATCCAGGCGTCGGGCTCCATGTTGAGGATCGGGCTGTGCGACGAACCTAATCCCAGGACCACTTGCGCCATGCAACCCTCGCTTGTTTCTCTCGGCTAGCTCTCGGGTAGGGCCAGCTCGGTGAGATCACTCACCACCGTCTCGCCCTCCACCCATACCCGGTAGCGCTTGATCGGCAGCATGCACGGCAGCTCGCAGGGCTGACCGGTGGTGACGTCGAAGGCCCCGCCATGCAGCGGGCAATACACGATATGGCCCTGGATCTCGCCCTGCGACAGCGAGGCGAAAGCGTGCGTGCAGGTATCCTCGGTAAGGTGCAGGCCGCCTTCGACGTTGAACAGCGCGAATGGCTCGGGACTCGCCTCGCGCAGCTCGATCTGCTTCGCCGTCCCGGCGCCGACTTCGGCGAGCTTGCACAGTTCGAAGATCTTCACGTGCACCCTACGGATCAACGTGCTTGGGCAGCTGGATGCCGCGGGCGTTGCGGTGGCAGACCTCGCGCCACTTGACGATCGACTGATCCTCGCGCACCAGGTTCTCTTCCAGCCAGTTGCGGTCCTTGCTGTAGAAGGGCTGCAGCGCCTCACGCGCCGTGATGTCGTCGTTGTTGAAGCCCTCCAGCGACTCCGGCTTCCAGCGGTGCCAGAACGCGTGATCGTACTCGGCGCGCTCGGCGTCGTCGGCGCAGCGCTTGCCGATGGTGATGATGTAGAGGTGCGAGTCCTCGGTGACCGGCACGTACCACTCGAACTGGTAGAGGCCGTAGAAGGGGAAGTTGTCGACGCGTAGCGCGCCCGGCACCACGATGAAATCGCCGGTGGTGCGCTTGAACTTAGCCTCCTCCGGCGTGGTGTGCATCTTGGTGGAGGTGACCACCACCTGGCCCTGCACCCTGCCCTCGTAGAGCGGCACGTAGGCCGACACCTGGCCCTCCCGGAATTCCGCGGAGCGCACCCCCTTGGGCTTCCCCTCCTGCTCCTCGAGAATGCGGTTGTCGCCGCCGTGGGGATTTACCCGGTGGCCGAGCGGGATGGAGCGCTGCGTGTTCGGCACCAAACGCGATTCGCGGTGGATATAGATGTGCAGCGGGTCAATGCCGTTCTCGCAGCCCAGCCGCCAGTTGGCCTTGACCGGATACGAGGACCCCTGCACGTACATGTCCTCATCGAGCAGCATGGGCGGCACGTCGAGGCTGAGATCCGGCACCGGGAAGTCATCGTCACCGACGAACACGAAGATGAGTCCCTTCACCTCGCGTACCGGGTAGCTCTTCACCTTACGCTTGCCGATGATCGGTGTGTCGGGACTGGCGATGACGTCGCACAGCACTCCGCTGTCCCACTTGTAAGTGAAGCCGTGATACCAGCAGGTGATGGTGTCGCGCGTGTAGCACTCGATCTTATGCGAGAAGCGCACACCGCGATGAATGCAGCGGTCCTTGATGCCGTACACCGTGCCGTCTACGCGCTTGAGCAGGATGTTCTCGCCGAGCAGCTTGACCGGCACCACCATGTTCTCGGGCACGTCCCGGCTGAAGCGGATCGGGTACCAGTGATTGCGGAAGCCGAGCTTGGCCGCCAGGTAGTTTCTCCAGCGTGGCACGCGCTTCAGCAGTTCTTCGTCGACGAAACCCTCATCCCCGCTCATCTGCGTACTCTTCCTGATAAGGGTGTCACGGGGCAGTGACGGACGTTGATAGCACCGGATGGTATGTATACAGTACACGAAAGTCAACGCACTCCCGGACGCGGGGTGCGGCGTGAACACGAGCCGTGCAGGGGACGTCGTGGGCGCGCCAGCGCGCGACTTCGGGCTGAAAGAGACCGAGCTTATGGCAACGAGCGTCACTGGCGATGTTGAGTTCGCGAGCCGCTACCTCGATGTCGACGGCATCCGCACGCACTATCTCGAGGCGGGCGCGGGCCCCACGCTCCTGCTCATTCACGGTGGCGGCGCGGGCGCGGACGCGTGGGGCAACTGGCGCGGCTGCATTCCGCTCTATGCGCCGCACTTTCGCGTGGTGGCGGTGGACATGGTCGGCTTCGGCAAGACCGACAAGCCCGATCCCGGGCGCTTCGGGTATACGCAGGACGATCGCAACGCGCACCTTGTCGGCTTCATCGAGAAGCTGAATGCGGGCGCGGTGAACGTGATCGGCAATTCCATGGGCGGCGCCACGACGCTCGGCGTCGCCATGCGCCGCCCGGACCTCGTGCGCAAGATGGTGCTGATGGGCTCGGCCGGCATTGCCGTGGATAACCCCGACCCCGAGGCGCGCAAGGCACTCGCGTTCGACTTCACCCGCGACGGCATGCGCCGCCTCATGGGTGCGCTCGCAGGCCCGCGTTTTGCGATCGACGAGCGCCTCGTGGACTACCGGCTGGCGCTCGCGTGCGAGCCGGACGCCCGGGCCGCGCTGCTCGCCATGCGGGCCGGCAAGCTCACCTACCCGGAGAGTGAAGTCGCCAAGGTCAAGGTGCCGGCTCTGGTCGTGGGCGGCAAGCTCGATCGCATCGCGGTGCCCGCGCGTATTTACCGCTTCCTCGAGCTGCTCGAGAATTCCTGGGGCTTCATCCTGCCGCACTGCGGCCACTGGGTGATGATGGAAGCGCCTGAAGAGTTCACCGCGATCACCACCGCCTTCTTCCGGCAGGACGCCTTTCGCGTGCCGCCATGAGCGCCGCTCCCTATCGCGTGCACCGCCTGATCCAGGATCTCAATCGTGATCCGAGACTCGCGACCACGTTCCTCAGCGACCCGGAGCCGGTGTTCCAGCGGTACGGCATTGCGGAGCACGAGCGGCAGTTGCTGCGCGAGGGCACGCCACGGGCGCTGCTGAGGCTCGGCGTGCACCCGAATCTGCAGATGAAGTTCCTGCGCATCCGGCCCGCGCCGGGCGGCGCCGGACCTGGTCCGCTCGCGAGTTACCTGCGCGACCTCAACCTAGCACCGTAAGGCACCATGGGTACGATTGCCGGTGCCTTTGCGATGTCTCACGTGGTGTTCGAACCCGAGAAGTGCCCGGACAAGGCCGCGCGCGTGTGGGCAGGCATGCGCGAGATCGCGCGCCGCATCCAGGCGCTCAAGCCCGATCTCCTCATCATCGCCACCAACGACCACCTCAACAACTTCACCCTCGCCCTGCAGGCGCCGTTCATCGTCGGCGTGGCCGACGAGTACACGCCGCTCGGCGATATGGGCATTCCGCGCACACCCTTCCCCGGCAGCCGCGATTTTGCGGATGGTTTCGTGCGCTTTGCCGCTGGTGCCGGCTTTGACGTGGCGCGCGCCGAGGAGATCGCACCCGATCACGGCTTCGCCTTCCCCAACCTCGTGGTCAATCCCGGCGGCCACATCGCGGTGCTGCCCTTCTATATCAGTGTCGCCAACGACATCCCGCCGACACCGGCGCGCGTCTGGTCGCTCGGGGGTGTGGTGCGGGATTTCGTCGCGCGCGAACGCGCCGCGGCGGAGCGCGTGGTGGTGCTGGGCGCCGGCGGTCTTTCGCACTGGCTGTGCGAGCCCGAGCAGGGACGGGTGAACGAGGCCTTCGATCGCATGGTGATCGACAAGATGGTGAGCGGCCGGGCGCGCGAGCTCAGCGCGCTCACGAGCGAGGAGATCCGCCGCGACGCCGGCCGCAGTGGCCTCGAGGTCATGCACTGGATCTTTGCCGCCGCGACCGTTCCGCAAGCCAGGGGCGAGGAGATCTTCTACGAGCCGATGCCGGAATGGATCACGGGCATGGGCGGCATCGCGCTCACGCCCTGACCGGGACCGCGCGCGGGAACCCCATGCGCATCGCGGCACGCAGCTTTGATACCGACCTTCCGCGTGAGACCGAGGTCGTGATCATCGGCGGCGGCATCGTCGGCACGTGCGCGGCGTGGTACCTGGCACAGCGTGGCATCCCGGTACTGGTGTGCGAGAAAGGCTACGTCGGCGCCGAGCAGTCCACGCGCGCGCTCGGCTGGGTGCGGGTGACCAGCCGTGACCCGCGCGACATCGCGCTCAACCTGGAGAGCCGCCGCCAGTGGGCGACGCTCACAGGCCAGCTCGGTGGCACAGGCTATCGCACCACGGGGCTCATCTACACCGCGAGCAACGCCGCGGAGCTCCAGGGCTACGAGCGCTGGCTGGCCGCGGTGCGCGAGTTCGCGCCCGATTCGCGCCTCATCGGGGCGCCGGAGACGCGCGCCCTGCTGCCGCAGTGCACCGCCGACTTTGAGGGCGCGCTGTATACCCCCGGAGACGGGTGCGCCGAGCCTACCCAGGCGGCCGTCCGCATCGCCGAGGGTGCCCAGCAGCTCGGCGCTCGCATCGTGACGCTGTGCGCGGTGCGCGGACTGGAGCGAGCGGGCGGACGCATCTGCGGCGTGGTGACGGAGCGGGGCACCATCCGGGCGCGCGCGGTGCTGATCGCCGCCGGGGCCTGGTCAGGGCTGCTGTGCCGCAACGAGAAGATCGACCTGCCGCTCCTCGCCGCGGGCAGCTACCTGTTACGCACCACACCGCTCGAGGGGCCTGACATTTGCGCGCGTCATGGCACGATCGGGATGCGGCGCAACGCCGACGGCGGTTACACCGTCGGCTCGCCGCACAGCCTCTTTCAGATCACGCCCGAGTCCCTCAGACGCCTGCGACAGTTCTGGCCCGCACTCAAGTCGCGCTGGAGCTCGACGAGCCTGCGCCTGGGTCCACAGTTCTTTGCGGACTGGCGTCGCGGTCGTGGGTGGCGACTCGATGAAGTGACGCCCTTTGAGCGCGAGCGCGTGCACGATCCCGGCGCGGGGCCGTGGGCGGCGCAGGTGTGGCAGAGCGCGCAGCGGCTCTATCCCTTCTTTCTGGGCGCCGCGGTCGCCGAGAGCTGGGGCGGCTCGGTGGACGTCACGCCGGATGCACTGCCGGTGATCTCGGCAGTCGATCCGGTGCCCGGACTCTTCGTCGCCGCGGGTTTCTCGGGCGGGGGCTTCGGTGCCGCACCGGGCGCGGGCCAGCTGGCCGCGGAGCTGATCGCCGGCAACACACCCGAGGTCGATCCCACGCCGTATCGTTACCGGCGATTCTTTGAGACCGGCGCGGCGCTGCCCGGCGGCGTGACCCGTGCGGTGCGACCCGGCCACCCGTAGCGCGGCCGGAAACCTAACACCTCCTCCGCGGGGCTGCAATCGATGAGCGCGCGGAACGGGTCCTCGGAAAACTCGCGGCCGCCACGCCATTCGACGTGGGGCAGCCGCTCGGCTACCAGCTCGAGCGTCGGACGCCGGTCGGCGATGTCGCTTGCGCAGACCAGCAGCCGCGCGTGGCCGCGGAAGGGCGTTTCGACGGCGCGCAGCGTCGCCTCGGCGACGTCGCGCACGTCGATGTGCACGCCCATGTGCCAGGCGGCGCCGGGCGCGGCGGGGCGTGGCGGACCCTTCAGCATCCTCTCGTACCCTTGCGCGTCGAATACCGCGACCGGCCGCAGGCAGATGGTGTCGATGCCGGTGCGCTGGGTGAAGGCCGCGCACATCTCCTCCGACAGCCACTTTGCAAGTCCGTACGGCCGCGTCGGCAGGCCGCGGTGCGCATCGTCCATCGGTAGGTAGTCGGGATTGCGCTCGAGCATGCCGAGCGACTTGCCGGAGGAGAAATACACCACGCGCGAAATCTGGTTCGCCTCGGCTGCGAGCAGCACGTTCCAGGTGCCGAGCACGTTGACCGACATGATGTCCGCGGGGCTGCCGTTACGATCGTCGGCGAGCCCCGCGGCGTGCACGATTACCTGCGCACCGCGCGCGGCCTGGGCGACCGCCTGGGTGTCGCGAATGTCGCCGCCGTCCGCGAGGTCAAAGCCGCGCACCGCGTGACCCGCACGCCCGAGCGCCTCGATGATGGCCGGCCCCAGCCGGCCGCGATGCCCGGTGAGGAGGACGATCAAGCCTGCTCGCCGAGCAGCCGCTTGCGCAGGTCGTCACCGCCGCGCACCCGGCGCAGTCCGCGCACGCCCAAGCCCGCTTCGGTCTTCACGATCGAGCCCGTCATCGCCTTGGAGTCGCGCCGCGAGGCGAGCAGTACGTAGGCCCCGGAGTGGTCGGCGGGCTCCGCGTGCATCTTGAGCGGGGTGACCGCTTCGACCGCCGCGTCCTTGTTGGACGGATGCGTGTGCGTGCGGATGCGCTCGCCGCGCTCGTCGAGTCCAAAGCTCGCCGGCATGCGGATGTCGGTCTTGGTGGCGCCCGGCGAGACGCCGTTGACGCGCACCAACGGCGCGAACTCATGCGCGAGCTGGCGCACGATGCCGAGCGCCGCGTGCTTGCTGGCGATGTACATGACGCCGCCACCGTCGGGGTAGAACGAGGAATTGGACAGGGTGACGATGATCGAGCCTTGGGTCTTCACCAACTCCTTGACCGCCACGCGTGCGCCGATGATCACGGCCAGCACGTTTAGGTCGAAGATCTCCTTGTAGACGCGCGGCACGTCGGGGGTCGGGATGTCGATGAGCTCCCGGAAGGCATCGCCAAGCCCGGCGTTGGCGACGAACACGTCGAGCTTGCCGAACTTCTCGACCGTGTGGCGCACCGCGCGCTCGTTGGCCTCCACGGTGGTGGCATCACCCTGCACGCCGGTGACGCGCTGGGCGTGCTGTTGGCTCAGCTCCGCGAGCCGATCGGCAGAGACGTCCATGACGCACACCTGCGCACCCTCCTCGATGTAGCGATCCACCACCGCGCGGCCGATACCGGAACCGCCGCCCGTGACCAGTGCCACCTGTCCTTCAAGCTGTGCCATGACGCTCTCCCGCGGGAATATCTAAAAGAACACGCTGAGATTCGTGCTGGTAATGACTGTCTGGTCGACCAGGATGCGACGGCGCGCGATCTGGTATTCGGACGGCGCCACGCGGCGCAGCAAGTCCTCGCGCCGCCCGGCGAACATCTGGTAGGCCTGCTCGGCGCGCGTGCGGGTGACGAGGAAGTTGGCCGCGACGGCGAACTCATCGGGGCGATCCGTCGCCTTCACCAGCACGTTGGTCAGAAAATGCCGCGTGCGCGAGGGCGGCGTCTCCGCCCAGGCCGACTCGGTCTGCAGCCGCGCGACGCGCGTGCGCAGCGAGTTGATGTTCTCGTCGAAGAACGAGACTTCCTCGAACCCCGCGCCCCGCGCGCGGAACTGCGTGGTGCGCACCGGCATGACGTAGTGGATGTCCTCGGCGCACAGCTCGACCCACGCGGCGAACTCGTTGTTATCGAGGAGCGCGGCCTCGCGGTAGAGGAACTCGAGTATCTCGCCGTAGAGCAGCTTCCCCGGCGCACACGCGTCCGCGGAGACGCCCGCAGGCTGAGGCACGGCGCTCATGAGGCCGCCCTTGCGCGCGGCCGCTGCACGGCACTCGGCGCGTGCGCCGGCTGGCGCATGCGGCGCAACCACTCGGCGTACCAGGCTCGCTGGGTCATCTCGCCGTAGCTGTCTCCGTAGCTGGTACCCGGTCCTGGCCACGTGGCGTCAGGGGGACGGCCGATGCCCATCTTATGGTGCAGCGTGTAGCGCTTGGCCGCCGGGCCGCGCGCCGCGGCAGTGCACTCCTCCCAGTTCTCCATGTCATCCTGGTCGAAGATGCCGGAGGGGCCGAAGCAACGCACGTAGGTCTCGTAGGAGATCTTGCGGTAGTCCGGGGGCGCCGCCTTGTCGATCGCGAACCAAGAGTACATGCGCGTGCGCGTCGGACTCAGCGGGATCTCGAGCCTCAGGTTGAGGATGCCGACCGGCTCGCTCTTGGTGTCACCGGCGGTCACCAGCTGCAGCCAGTGGAAGTTGGGCCACATCGTGCCGGCGCTGTAGCCGTGCGCCTGCGCGATCTGCGCCTGTGCGGGGTTGAGATGCTCCTTGAAGCGTGGCCACAGCAACTTAGGCAGACCCAGGCCCTGGAACGCCTCTATGGGCGGACCCTGAACGAAGTGCAGGATGTGGCCGTTGTTGAGCGTCACCATGTGGCCATGCGAGGCGAAGTCCGGATCGCTCGGCAGCATGCCGAGCTCGACCAGGCTCTGGTGCGTCCAGTACACGTGGAAATTGTCGGTGAAATTGTCGGTGGCAAACTTCCAGGCGCACTCCACGTCCCAGATCTGCGGCACGCCGACGAACTCGATCTCGCCGGTGCGACCGAAGATGATGTCCAGGTACCAGCGCATGTCGCCGAGCCACTCCTCGAGTGACGGCGCGGCCGGGTCCCAGCTGCCAAACACCAGGCCGCGGTAACTGCCGAGTCGCGTCACCGGGATGAGACCGAGCTGCGCCTTGTCGAGCTCGCCCGGACCGTAGTGGTGCTCCGAGGACGCGGCGAGCAGCTCGCCGGACGTCGAGTACGACCACCCGTGGTACGGACAGCGCAGGGTGGTCGCGTTGTCGCGGTCGGTGCGACACAGGCGCATGCCGCGGTGCCGGCACGAGTTGAGGAAGGCGCGCACCACCCCGGACTGGTCGCGCACCAGGATCACCGGATCGACGCCGCACTGGCGGGCCACGATGTCACCGCGCTCCGGGATCTCGCTCTCATGCCCGATGAAGAACCAGGCGCGGCCGAAGATGCGCTCGAGTTCGCGCTCATAGATTTCCGGGTCCGTGAAAATGCGCCGCGAGATCAGCCCCTCCTCGGGACGCACGATGTGCTCGAGGTCCTCACCGCTTGCCAGCCGCGTGCGCGTCTGGGTTGCCGCACCCGACATGCGTTCGTTAGCCATAGCCGCTCACCCTTACGTCCGGAAACCGCTGTGTCGCGATCGTAACCCTCGCCACCTGGCTGCCTTTGCCTTGGGCGCCGCCGGCAGCAGCGCTGCCCGCAGAGAATCGACGATCGAAGTCGCCGCGGATTCCGCGCGCGCCACAGCGCCCTTCGCGATGGCATCGACCAGCGCCTCGTGCAGGCCGATCTCCTTGGCCACCAGCGCCTGGTCCCACAGCTGCGGACTCGTGGAGAGCTTGAGCGCGCGGCCCAGATGGTCGTAGACCTCGGCGAAGAGCGCGTTGCGCGCGCAGGCAAGGATGGCCTCGTGCAGCGCTGCGTCTGCGGCGACGAAGGCCGCCTGGTCCTTGGCGCGGCTCGCCGCGCGCATCGCCGCGGCCAGCTTGCGCAGCCGCGCAGCCTGGCGCGCGTCGCAGCGGCGTGCTGCGAGTCCCGCCGCCGCGCGCTCGAGTACCGCGCGCAGCTCGATCGCATCCTCCAGGCGCGCGCGATTCACCCGCCGCACGAACGGCGTCTGCAACTCGCTCAGCGCGCTCACGTAGGTGCCGTCACCCACGCGCGCCTCCAGCATGCCGGTGTGCACCAGCGAGCGCAGCGCCTCGCGGACCGTGTTGCGACTCAAGCCAAGCTGCGCGACCAGCTCGCTCTCGGCCGGGATGCGCTTTCCGACGGGCCATTCACCGGAAGTGATCAGCTGCTCGAGCTGGCGCGCGACCTGCGTGGACAGGGTGGAGGAGCGGGCGGGCGCGATGAGCGTCATGGGGATGCCAGATGTCCAACAATCCTATATTTGCAACTATCCAGCCCCGGTGCTGCGGCGTCAACCCGGTGTCGGACAAATCAATGCTTCAACGCCGCCGGCTAGACGCGGGCGCTGCGCGCCATATCGCCGCTGTCCCATGCGTTTTCCGGCCGCGAGTGGAGGGTGTCCGCGCGCATTTTTGGATTGTTGGACAAAATCGGGCATGCCATCATCCGACCCGAGCCCTCGGCTGAAGACGGCAGCTATGAACCAGATCCCCCTCACCGGCGACGCGATCGGCGCCGCGGCACTTCGCAAGGTCCTGTGGCGGCTCGTGCCCTTCTCGATCCTGCTGTTCTTCGTGCAGATGATCGACAAGACCAACGTGAGTTTTGCGGCCCTGCAGATGAATCAGCAGCTCGGCTTCACGCCCGAAGTGTACGGGTTCGGTGCCGGGATCTTCTTCCTCGGCGCGTTCCTGTTCGAGGTGCCGAGCAACCTCATCCTGCTGCGGGTGGGGGCGCGGCGCTGGCTGGCGCGCATCATGATCACTTGGGGCTTCATCGTCGTCGCGCTCGCCTGGGTGAAGAGCCCCGGGAGCTTTTACCTGCTGCGTTTCCTGCTCGGCGTGGCCGAGGCGGGACTGCTGCCCGGGATCCTGTATCACCTCGGCAACTGGATCCCCGAGCAGCGGGCCGGCCTCGCCGCCTCCTGGCTGCTCTCGACGGCCGCCATCGGCCCGATGCTCGGCGCACCGCTCGCGACCGGCATCAT
>Ga0137419_10000051_pt1 | contig 29521 bp, 21 predicted proteins | sample CZODoug3_1_2_16f_FD_108279 | JGI IMG/M metagenome (GOLD analysis project Ga0137419, IMG submission 108279) | Vadose zone soil fungal communities from Angelo Coast Range Reserve, California, USA - CZODoug3_1_2_16fungal (Illumina Assembly) | ecosystem: Environmental > Terrestrial > Soil > Vadose... | reverse complement strand
TGAGCTGGAGCAGAGCCTTTCCTCCCGATCCGTCGCTGACAGCCCCGCCGCGGAACGTGACCCAGGCGCCCTTGGTTGGCTGTTTGACGGGACTCTCGCTGCCGGTCCAATACTGCACGACATAGCGGCGCGCATAAGGCTCGGCCCACGAGATGCGAATCGCATCGAGGGGATGGCTGTGGGCTAAATCGATCAAGACCCACTGCGGATAGTTCGCATCGTCCTCGCCGGTGAAGGCCTTGGCGAGATACGGATTGCTCTTCCAGTAAGTGCTCTCGTCGCCGTCGGTCAGAACGGAAAAGCCATTCGCGTCGGTACCTTCGTTGCGCGTGAAGCCCCGATGCGGCAGGGCATAGCCGAAGGAATGGCGAATGAAATCGGCGGGCTTGGCGTCGCCGACGAAATATCCCTTCCCTCCCGCCTCACTCCACTTGCCTTGCGGATTCCAGTGCCAGGCTTCCACATGCAACTCGGTATTCTGGCGGTAGCTCACGGGCTGCCAACCTGCCGAGAGCACCTGCTTCATGATGGGTTCGGTAAAGACCTTGTCGGTGGATGCCGTGCTAATACGGTCCACGCCAGCGCCGAGGGCCTCGGTTGGTACAAACGATTTGGCAACATGGCTGGGTGTGATATCGACGCGAATCGTCTGCGCAAAGCCCAAGGGAACGAGCGCGCAAACAAGCATCGCGGCCACGCCCCGTCCGAAGATCCGAAAAGCATTTCCACGGTGACGCATGAATCCTCCAACCATATCTGCATCCGCTCGTGCGAGTCTGCGAATAACGCTAGGGCTTGGTGTCCAAAGGATGGGTCGCTTCTTCGTAGAACTGCTTCTCCAGTTTTAAGCCTTCCTGGTCCGCCTTCACCGCGCGGATCGCCGTGACCAAATCCGCAATCAGCAACTTGGTATCAAACTCGCCCAACTCCTTGCTGGCCACCGAACCATCGCCGGCATAGTGGTTGGGAAAACGCGCGTACCACCAGATGCCGGTGTAAAGGCTCTCCGGCAGTTTTTGCCGCGCCTGATCGGCGCCGGATTCTTCCTGAGCGCGATCCAAATGCACCAAGTCGGGACGGGCCACCAAACTGCGTGACGTTTCCTTCTCTCCGGCATGGTAGTCCACCACGTTCTTGGCCGACTTTGCTGGGGGTCGCGCTGGATCGTTGTTGTGATCTGGAGCCATGAACACGTACACCACGTAATCATGGGGCAAGGCCAGTTGCGCCTGGGCAAACAGGGGCAGCAGATTCACGTTCCCGCCATGACCGTTGACAATGATGATTTTCTTGCAGCCGTTGCGTCCCATCTCGTCCGTCGTCTCTTGCAGGAGTTCGAGCTGCAAATGAAGGCTGTAGGCCACCGTACCCGGCTGATGCCGTGCTTCGAATATCTGCGCAGCAAAGTACTCGGGAAAGACAACCGCAAATTCCTGTTGGGCTGCATGCAGAGCGGCATAACGCACGTTCAGCAGGTCGTTGCCCAGCGGCAGATGCAATCCGTGTTTCTCCAGAATTCCGACGGGCAGCAGACAGGTGCCCTGGGACTGCTGAATCCCCTTCACGAAATCCGCAGAGGTCAGTTCCTCCCATTGCACGGAAAGCGACTGGGCCGCCGTGGGACGCGCCGATAGCATGATGACCACGGAAACAACTCCGCCAAGTATCCGTCTAAGTATCCGTCCCGGACGACACGCCATGGCAACGCTCCTTTTACCGAACTGCGCGACAGGCACGCCACCCCTCGCGCCGCACGCTCAGAAACTGAGTATTGAAACGTTTTACTACTGAATGGATCGGGGCTGCAAGCAAATTGTGTGAGGCCCTTACCCAGGACCGCCGGAGTGGTTCTAAGGTTGGGCCGACCAGGGGCCGAAAGGCGAATGCACTCGGCGAACCAGCTAGACCTGAAGCACATCGCCCTCGCGGGCCACCATCTCGTACAACACGGGATTGACGAAGAATCCGATGAACAGTCGCGAGATCAAGCCGGCGACAATCACGATGGCAAACGGCTTCTGTGTATCCGAGCCAATCCCGGTGGAGAGCGCGGCCGGAAGCAGGCCCAGACAGGCCACCAGAGCCGTCATCATGATGGGACGGAGGCGCAACAACGACGCTTCCCGCGTGGCCGTGTGGATGTCCATTCCTTCCAGGCGCAACTTATTAATATAGGAGACCAGAATGACGGCAGTCTCCACCGAAACTCCGAGCAATGCCAGAAGGCCCAAAACCGACGAAACGCTAAACGGAGTATGGGTGAGCTTGAGCGCGACCAGAGCGCCCACCGGTTCTGTCATGATGACTCCCAGAGCAATGGTCACGGGGAACTTGAAGTTGCCGTACAGTGCAAACAGGATCATGAAAATCAGCCCTACCGCCAACGGGCCAATCACGTACATCTGCTCTTTCGCTGCCAGGAACTGGCTGTATTCGCCGCCCCATTCCATCCAGTAGCCCTGTGGCAGAGTCACAGCCTTCTGCACCGCAGCCTGGCCGTCTTGCACGGCCCGCTGCAGGTCACGTCCTTCAATGCTGTACTGTACGCCGATATAGCGGGAATTATTTTCGCGATAGATAAACGACGCACCGTTCCCTTGGCGGATATCGGCGAGCTGACTCAGTGGAATCTGCTGGCCATCGGGTGTACCAACCAATAGGTTTCCAATCTCGTGAGCGCTGCTGCGAAATTGCGGCTGCATGCGGACGACAAGATCGAATAGCTTCTCTCCCTGAATGACCTGTGTGACCGCCTGCCCCCCGACTGCGGACGAGATCACGGCTTCCACATCCGCGACGTTGATCCCGTAGCGCGCGATCTTGTCGCGGTTCACATCCACAAGCAGGCTCGGCTGGCCCAGTTCACGCACAACCGTAAGTTCGCCGAACCCAAGTATCTTGGAGAGTGTATTCTTAATCTGGATCGCTTTGTCCTGAAGTACGTTCAGATCCTCCCCGTAGACCTTGACTGCCAAAGAGCTCTTCAGGCCCGTCAGCGCTTCATCCACTGCATCTTCGGCGGGCTGGGTGTAGTTGAAAACAATACCGGGGAAAGCACGAAGCTTCTTGTTAACTGACTCGATGAGCTCTTTCTTGCCGCGGACTTCGCCGTCCCAAGCTTTGTCTTTGTAAGGCTTCAGGCCCACGTAGAACTCGCAGTTAAAGAAGCCGGTTGGATCGGTGCCATCGTCGGGCCGTCCATGCTCGGAACCCACCACCGTGACTTGCGGATACGACAGCAGGATGTCGCGAATCTGGGGGGAGATCTTGCTCGACTCCTCAAAAGAAATTGTGTAGGGCATCGTCGCCCTGATCCAGAGCGCGCCTTCGTCGAGGTGCGGCATGAACTCGCCGCCGATAAAGGGCACCAACAGCAGCGTCGCTCCAAAGATCAAGGTTGCGATCAACAGCGTCATCTTGGGGCGATCGAGCGCCCAATCCAACTGCTTCGCGTACTTCTGTCTCATCCACTCAAAACTGCGATTGTGCTTCTCTCGCACACCGCCCTTGAACCAGTACGAGGCCAGCACGGGCACGAGGGTCAGCGTCAGGATGAGTGCGCCGACGAGCGCAAATGACATCGTCTCCGCCATGGGGTGGAATAACTTGCCGGCCGGGCCGGTTAAAGCGTAAATGGGTAGATACCCTGCGAGGATGACTGCGACCGAGTAGAAAATAGGGCGGTCCACATCTCGCGCCGCCGCTAGAATCACTTCACCGAGCGTGTAGCTTTGCCCTTCCCGCAAAGCCAGTTCACGGTAAATGTTCTCCATCATCACCACGGTGCCGTCGATGACGATGCCGAAATCGATGGCGCCAATGGAGAGAAGATTTGCGGCCACGTCATGCGCGTGCAGAACGATGAATGCAAACAGCAAAGACAGTGGAATTGTGATCGCGACGATGACGGCCGCACGGAAACTCACCAGGAAGAAAATCAGCACCACAAGCACCAAAATCATGCCGCGCAGCAGGTTCCATTCCACCGTGTCCGTGGTGAGCTCGACCAGAGTGCTGCGGTCATAGAAGGGATGAACCTTGACGTCGGGAGGCAGAATGCGTCGGTTGAGTTCATCGGTCTTGGCCTCCACACCTTTGAGCACGTTCTGCGTCTGTCCGCCCCGCAGCATCAGAATCACGCCCTCCACGGCATCGTCATTCTTCTGGAAGCCGAATTGGCCGAGGCGCGGCGCGTTCCCGATGGTCACATCTCCCACATCGCGCACGCGGACGGGCACACCCTTGTTGGCGCCCACCACGATGTTGGCAATGTCCTCGGTGTTGCGCACGAGGCCAATGCCGCGAACGTAGTAAAACTGGCCGCCCTGGGAGTAGAATCCGCCGCCAGCGTTGGAGTTGTTGGCAGCGAGCGCGGCGTTCACTTGCGGGACAGTCAGGTGGTACCCGTAGATTCGGGCCGGATCGAGCAATATCTGGTACTGCATGGTGGTGCCGCCCAAACCGGAATCATCGGCAACTCCAGGGACAGATCGGTAGGCCCGTCCCACCACCCAGTCCTCAATCGTTTTCAATTCCTGCGGAGTGCGATCGGGACTTTCGAGCACATAGCGGTACACCAGGCCGCTCGGGCTAAACAGCGGCGCGACACTTGGAGCCACCCCGGCCGGCAGTGTGGCTTCGGTAAGCCGTTCAAACACCACTTGGCGCGCAAAGTAATCGTCGGTATTGTCTTCAAACGTGAGCTTGATCTCGGACAGGCCATAGAGCGATATCGATCGCATCACGACCATGTGCGGAACACCGTTCATCGCCACCTCAAGGGGAAGCGAAACTAGGCGTTCCACTTCTTCTGCGGCGTGGTCGGGCCACTGGGTGATGATTTCGACTTGTGGCGGAGCTAGGTCGGGGTAGGCATCCACCGGCATCCGCTGAAACGAGAGGATTCCTCCGACCGTGATAAACCCGGTCAACATCAGTACCAGGAACTTTTGTCGCAGCGCGGCTTGGACGATTCGGTGAATCATTCCGCTGTGTCGAACCATCCTTGCCTGAGTATGGGTTGCGTTTTCCACACTTTCGCGAGTCCGCTACCGTTGCAACGAGTTCGCAAACTGCAGGAACAGACTCCCGTTCCCTATTACTTGGTCCCCTGCCTTCAGCCCGCTGGTAATCTGCGTTTGCCCGTCGACGCTGTCTCCGACCGCTACTCGCCTCCTGCCAAACTGGTTCGCCGCCGCCGCCGCATACACAAAAGGCTGATTTTCACTATCGCGGAGCACCGCCGCGTCCGGCAGGGCAATAGCGTTCGAGATCGTGCCTGCTTTGACCGTTGCGAATACGTACATATCTTTCTTCAGCTTCTCGCCCGGATTGGCGGTCTCAATGCGCGCCGGCAAGGTCCGCGTGTTGGCATCCAGCGATGCCGCCACATACGAAATCTTCCCGTGGAAGACTTGCGAGTCGGTATCCGTTTGCATGGTCACCGTGTTGCCCACGCGCACGTAGGGCAGGTCCTTCTGATACACGTTGACCAGAACCCAAATGCTGCTCGTGTCCGAGATCATGAAGCATTGCGTCGAGCCCGGCTGCACGAGCTGACCGGCGGACACGTCCTGCTCGACAACCTCGCCTCCAATCGGCGCTCGCACCGGCACCTCGAACGACGGTGGACCATTCACCAGGGCGTCGAGGTCGGTGATGCCCATGACCTTCAATGCGGCCTGCGCCGACGCAAGATCGCCGCCAGCTTGCACTTCCGCTGACTGCGCTTGTTCTAAATTCTGCTCTGCAATCGCGTGGTGCTGATACAAATCCTGTGCGCGAGCGTTGGCTTTTTGCGCAAAGGCATAGGCATCTCTGGCCTTGATGTAGTTCGTCCGAAGCTGCGAATAATCGGGGCTGGCCACGTACAACATGGGCGCGCCTTTCGCGATCTTCTGCCCAGGAACCACGACAATGCGGCTGACCGGCCCGCTCACCTGCGTAATCACCGGCGTGGTGCGAAAACCGTTGTAGGCCACAGCTCCCGATAAACGCAGGGTTCGAGTCAGCGTTGTGGGCTGAACCGTGAGTACCTGCACATGCGCCATCTGCTCCTGCGGGATGGTAAATAATTCCGCTTCATTCCGGTTCTTGGCGCTGGCGTTCGCCGAGGCGTTCGACCCGGTCCCATCACATCCGGCCAGGAGCAGGGTTGCCCCGACCGCCAGCAAGAGCGCCGGCCGAGCATTCGTCCGCAGCGTCATGGCAGGCTCCTTGTCCCTACCGCTTCCTTCAACTGTTCGAGTGACGTCATGTAGGAAGCCAGCGCCTGCCGGTAAGCCAACTGCACCGACCGGTAGCTGCGCTCGGCATCCAGAAAATCCAGCAAGCTCGCCGCCCCCCGTTTATACGCGTACTCGCTGATGTCGCGCGAATCCTGCGCCTGCTTCAGGTAACCGGACGTATAGAGCTGCACCACCTCATCGTTGCTGCGGAGCCCCTCATACGCGTTCGAGACATCGCCCACCACCGTATCACTGGCCGCACGCTGCTGCTCCTCGGCCTGGGTCAGCGCGTAACCGGTGCGCGCGATCTCGCCCTGATTCCGGTTGAAAAACGGAAGATCGAAATTCGCGAACAACGACGCACTCGTCGATCCGGCGACGTGCGAGAACGCGTACTCGCCGTTAACATCCACCTTGGCGTTGGCTTTCGCAAGGAGAATCTGGCTCCGCGCCGCGGCGATCCCCAAGTCGGCAGCGCGGAAGTCAGGGCGTTCGCGAAGCGCCCGGGCCTGCAAATCTTCCAGCCCCACCTTCAGCGGCACATAGGCCAGGTCGCCGACCACGTCATAGTCCTCCGGGACCGCATTGAATCCCAGAGACTGTCGCAACCCGACGAGCGCCTGCACTCTCGCCAGCCGCGCCGACGAAACGTCCGTCTGGAACTGCAAAAGCTGCAGCTTGATCTTGAGATAGTCACCCTCTCCGATGGCTCCGGCCTTCAGTTGCGCCTCGCCAATGTCGACCGTCTGCTGAAAATCCTTGAGATCCTGCTGGGCAAATTCCAGAGTCGACTCCGCCAGCAGTACGGCGACAAACTGCTGCCCGACGTTGAATACCAGCGTCCGTTCCGCGTCGGCGACTTGCGCCTTCGTCACCGCCGTCTGATCGCGCGCCGCCTGTAGCCGTCGCTGCCGCTTGTGACCGCGCTCGAAAAGGTACCCAATCCCAAGATCGAATTGCTGCAACTGGTTGAGATTGTCGCCAGTAAAGTCTTGCGGGCTAAAGAACGGAAGAAACTGGCTGTCCGCGGAAAGCGTCGGATTGGGCCTCAGGTTGGCCGTGATTTCCTGGGCCTGGTTCTGAAAAATCAAGGTCCGTGTAGCCAGGAGCGCATGATTGTGCGCCAAGGCCAAATCGACGGCTTGGTCCAAACTGATGCGCGTCGTACCCTGCGCGAGAATCGTCCCCGACAGCCACAGCGCGAACATCGCAACTGGGCTTATTGTCCGTAAGTCTCTGCAACGCATAGGGATCAAGATCACCAGGCACTACGAACCGCGCGACGGCTTCGCCAGGATGCCCAACCGGAAGGAGCACGACACAGTTCTCCCTCGTCCGCACTATCTTACTCATTCTAAGAGGCAAGCGGGCGGGGAATGGATGTATTATCCGGATGCGGCTAGTGTTCCATTTCGCCCGGAAACCCCGATTACGCCAGCCACGCAACGGTTTTGATCGGCGCCCACCGGGAAAGACCTTTGGAAAACGAAGAATTTCTCAGGCTTGCGGAGTTCTGAACAAGCGGGCGAGGCTCTCGATATCTCTCCCGCTCGCGTCGCCCATCACAAAATAGCGCAGCCCGCCCTGGCTCCAGGTCTCCGCGTTGAACGACGATTTCCTGGTCGCGGACGCGTTTTCGTCCAAGCGGCCACGCAAAGATGCCTCCTGAAAGATAAACACGGAAATTTCATGCTTCCGCACTTGATAGATCAAGTGAGCACCCGGCGCTTGTTCCAGATAAGTCATGCGCCCGCCCAGCAGAGAGAACCCTGAGTTCTCGAGCTCCGGCAAGTCGAACGAAAAAGGTATCCTGCCCTGGAACCAGGGCTTTACCGTATGCCGATCGGTGGAGACTACGTCCACCGGAGACGCACTCGCCAGAGTCGCCACGTGCAAGTCCGCCAACTCGCCAAACGCCTGGTCGGTGCGCGATCGCAACGTACCCCAATAGGTGGCTCCGACAATCATGAGAAGGGCGAACACCGCCGCGGCCGTCCTCCACCCAAAACCCATGTTCCGTTGCGGCCGCGCCGCAATGCTGCTCTGTATCCGCTTGCGGAACTCCGGGCTGGGCGTAAATCTCTTTCCCGCATCGTGCACGCTGCGCTTGGTCCGCACCAGCGCCAGTGCCGCCGAGGAGCACGACAGGCAGCTGCGCACGTGCGCGTCGAAGGCGCGCATCTGCTCGGACGGCAGCTCACCATCCAGGTAGGTGTCGAGTTTTGCCTGCCACGACGCACAAGCCATTTTCTATCTCCCTTGCACCTGCGACCGCAACCGCTCCCCCAGAGCCTTTCGCGCTCGCGACAGGCGCGACATGACCGTGCCCATGGGAATGGAAAGCGTCTCCGCAATTTCTTGATACGACATTTCTTCCACCTCGGAAAGCAGCAGGACCTCCCGATAGTTCACCGGCAGCTGATCCATCGCGCCCCGCACCAATTCCTCGCTCGACCGGTCCAGGAGAATCGTTTCCGGCGTCGTGCACTCCACAGCAAGGTCTACCGCACCCTCATCCGTGTCCAAGGGCACGGTCATCGTGGCCTTCAAGCCGGTACGGGACGTCAGAAACGCATTGCGCAAGATGCGAAACATCCAGGCCCGGAAGTTGGTCCCCAGCTGAAACGACGAGAACCCTTTCAACGCCTTGACATAGGTCTCCTGCACCAGGTCTTCTGCTTCATCACGATTCTGGGTAAGCCAATGGGCAAAGTTGTACAACGAATCAAAGAGCGGCATCGCCAGTTCTTCGAACACCTGCGATGGAGGAACCGCGCCGGACATGCCCACAAGCTTAAACTAAGCGGGTCGTGGATTTATTCCCGATTCTGGGAAGGATTCTTGTTTTGTTAGGGATAGGTTTCCGCGCTGCGCAGGTCTCGAGGGCATTCCGCGAGCCGCGGGATGAGTTCCTTTTCGAGTTCCTCGGCGGAGGCAAAACGATCCTTGGCCGACGGCGCCAGGCATTTTCGGAGCGTAGCCTGCAGGGCGGGAACCCCTCGCAGGGCCACCCCAAGCTGCTCGGACTCCTGAAGCACGGAAGTCATCCGCTCGGCGTGACTGGCTCCGCTGAACGGAAGCTTTCCTGTGAGGACCTCAAAAACCATCACCCCAATCGAAAACAGATCGCTCCGCACATCCACCGGCTGGCCCGCGAGCTGTTCCGGAGCCATATAGCGGAGACTCCCAACAATGGTTCCGGGCAAGGTGAGACTCGCCGACTCCGAGTCTGGCGTCTGCCATTTCGCAATCCCGAAATCGGCAATCTTGATGCGCTCGCGGCCGTCCTCGAAACGTGCTATCAGCAGGTTCTCCGGCTTCAAATCCCGATGAACAATGCCAGCTGCGTGGGCTGCTTTCACGCCTGCGAGCAGTTGTCCAAACCAGGCCGCAGCAGTGGCGGGCGAGACCGAGCCTCGATCGATCTCCGCGCGCAGCGTCGTGCCCGCCACAAACTCCATGACCAGGTAGGCAACCTCATCGTCCACCACGCCAAAGTCATAGGTGAGCACGATGTTTTCGTGGTTCAACCGAGCCAGCGCGCGCGCCTCGCGGCCGAATCGGCGCAGCCAGGCCGGATTCGCCGTCCTCCCTGCCTGGACCAGCTTCACGGCTACCCGCCGATGGAGGCGCTCGTCGCGGGCCTCGAAGACCGTGCCCATGCCACCCCGGCCCAAGACGCGATCCAGCCGGTACCTGCCGTCCAGCAGGCGATGCACGGGGCTCGAAAGCAATAGTTCCGTGCCGTCCTCCGTGCAGGCGCGCAGGGAACTATCGAAACAACGCCCGCAATGCGGACACTCCTGCAGCCAAGCCGTGCCCAGACCCTCGACGCGGCTGCGCATCTGTTCGTTCGTGTGCTGCTGACGCAGGACGCGCTCCTGAAGTAACAGGTTGTCGCAACTCACCGCCATCTGGTGCGCCAGGCCCAGCAATAGGCTGCGATCGGTCGGAGAGTACGGCTCTTCCGACTTCTTACGGCCCAACAGCAGAAACCCGACCGGCGAACCATCCGCCCGATTCAGAGGAACAACCAGGTCCAAGCGCAGTGCGTACAACCAACTCCACGACATCAGGGGAGCGCCGTTCGTGGGCAGGGATTCGACGCTCATGGCCTGATCGCTACGGGCCAACAGTAGGGGCAATGCCGATCCCTCCGGAATTTGCAGCCCGTCCGCGCGCCGATCCGTACCGAAGCCTTGAATGTAGGCGCGATCCTTCGCTGAGTTATAGAAAAAGTAGACGCACTCCGGATGCAGCGCGGCCACCAGCTCGGTGCCGACCCGCACACCCATCTCTGGAATCGAATCGAGGGTCCGCAAATCGTCAATCAGGGCCAGCAGAATGCGCTCCTGCTGGTAACCTTCGCGGAAGAACCTCCGGTCCAGCCAGCTTGCCAGGCGCCGCTGATAGCGCAAAACAATGGCGATGAGCACGACGAGAACAACAAATCCGTAGTTGTGCAGCATGACCTCGCCGATCGTGTGGTTGGCATTGGTCACGAGCGAATACAGAAGGGCGAGCGCCGGAAGAGCCAGAACAAAACGCAAGACATTCCGCGCCACCAGGTACTGCAAGCCCCGCCGAAGGACGACGTGGATGTCGAACAGACGGTGTTTCAGAATGGCGTAGCCGGTCGCAATCGGAATCAAGGCCGCCGGGACGATGGCAAACGGACCGGAATAGTCCGGCGCGTGTAGACCCAGAGTCTCGGCAGACCGCAAGACTAAGTAAGGCAGGATGCCAGCCAGAGAACCAACCGCAATCCAGCGCGCGCGGCGCTTCTCCTCCAAGCCTTCGGCCCGCAGGTAGCTGTAGGCCACGGCGAAGCAAATACTCAAGGGAGCCACCAGGTAGAAGGCAGACTCGAGGGCAACGATCCGGCTCCACAAACCCATGTGCGTCCACAGGAAGGCCAAGAAGAATGAAACAGGCCTTCTGGGGAACACCAGTGTGTTGTAAATAGCAGCCGCAATCGCCCAGATGTAGAAGATCCAGACCAGGGCGGATGCCACCTTCCCGCCTTTCTCGCCACGGAATACCCGCGTGTAGAAGTGAAACGAGAATGCAAAATGGGGGCCGTCGACAATCTGCATCAGGACAAAAAAGGTATAGGCACCGCCGACGAAAAAGTCCTGGTACCAGCGCAATAGCATGCAGAGCAGAGTCACGGCCTCGCCCGCCAATGCCGCCCAAGCCAGCGTGATAATCCTCGGACCCGGACGCACGACGGACACGACGACTGCGGTCAGGAAGAAGGTCAGGCTGACAACGAGATAGGCGAGCGTGCCGCCGGGCCATCGCGGATTGGCCATCACGGCCTTGGTCAACACCAGATCCAGCGTCTGCCCGTGGCGCAGCACGCGCATGGAATAGCTGGTGCCGGGGGCGACCTTCTGCATCTCCGCCAGCCAAATCGATTTTCCGTTGATGGCCTGTACCTCGTCCCCAAGTTGGACGATGCCGGCCGCGGGTCCCGCGTCGTACACATCCATGACGAGGAATCCATGGGCGGTGGGATCGGCCCACCAGCCCGTGTGCGCAACCGACCCGCGGTGGCGACTGAGGACCGACACGGCAAAGATAAAACAGCACAAAACGGCGACGTTGGCGGCGAGCAGGAGCCAAAATGCAGAGCTTTTTCTGCGACTTCCGCGGGAGCGCGGAGCTCTGACTTCAGGGGCAAATTGCGCGGCGGAACCGGCCGGGTCCTGGCTCAGGAACTCCGCATCGCCCGGCATCGCCGGCTTTTCCAGGAATTCCTCGTCTTCACCGTAGGTCTGCAGCAGCTTGCGGATTTCTTGGGCGATGGCCGAATCGGTCGTCGCAATTTTTGCGAGAAAGGTCCCCCGCTCGGCCTCGGGCAGGGTGAGGCACTCCGCAAACAGGTCGGAGACTCTGCGCCAAACCTCCGGCTCCATACGGGTGCTCCGCGTCGGGAATCTACTGATTTTCCGTGACTGCTAGGCTTCGAGGCACTGCCGAATCCAGGTCTTAGCCACGATCCAGTCTCTCTTCACCGTCGAAGCCGACAATTCGAGAGCCGCCGCCGTTTCTTCAATGGAAAGGCCCCCAAAAAATCGCATCTCGACAATCGTCGCCTGCCGCGCGTCTAAAGCAGCAAGCCGATTGAGGGCGTCGTCCAAAGCCACGACGTTGACCTCGCGCTCGGCAGGAGCCGCCACGGCCTCATCGAGAACCATGGTCAGGTTGTTGCCACCGCGCCGGGCAGCCCCCCGAGCCCTCGCGTGATCCACCAGGATATGCCGCATCACCCGCGCCGCAACTGCAAAGAAGTGCGCACGATCGGCAAAATGCACGGGCGCCGGACCCACCAACCGTAGATACGCCTCGTGCACCAGCGCCGTGCTCTGCAGAGTGTGCCCCGGGCGTTGCCGGGAAAGAAAGTGCTTGGCCAAGCGGTGCAATTCGTCATAGACCAGGGGGATCAGGGTATCCCGAGCCACGGGGTCGCCGCGGCCCCAGAGGGCGAGTAGTTCGGTCACACCATTGGAAGGCTCAGAACCCACGGAAACCATCGGCCCCGGATGAATTGCTTCTGACGCGATCATCGACTGGTCCCCTGGACGGCTCAAGACTCAGGGCTGACCAGAAGCGCTCTCGCCAGCCCAGATACTATACCTAAGAAGGCAGTTTCCCTGCCAAAGTAGGCTTCCCAGGAAACCAGCGAAAAACCGCGGGCTTTATCGGCGCAGCCCAGCGCCAGCCTATCCGTTCTGCTAGACGGGGAGCTATCCGAAGAGCTAGCCGCGCGGGTTCGCTACCCAGTGTCCTCCCCGATGGGCGGCAAGACTTTGAGCGTGATCTGCGGAGACTGCCCCGAACAGCGGCACCTTGCTCCGGAATGTCGTTGACTCGATGGGTCCTGACCCAGTTCCACCCCCTGCTTTTCGTCAAGCGGAGGGCACGCAGTTTTTCGCCAATCGAAATAGGGCTTTCGGCGCCAATCATGGTGCGGACAGGACAAGAGGGGGGGCTACCTCATCATGAGATATGCCCAGGAAAAGATATGCCCAGGAAACGAAATGCCCCAGAAACCCACAATTGCGCCGAGAACTGGGGGTTTTTGCCGTGGTTAGGCTTTCCTATCAAGAGAAAAACTTGCTGGGTGAGACCAATTGAAGTCCCGGAAAATTCGTCTGCATAGAATGAGGAGAAGCCGTCTTTGCCGGGCTTGTTCTCCCGTAAAAACGTCGATTTGCGAGGTAGTGTGGGACTTTGAGCGCGCATTGGAGCAATATCCTGTATATGGGCGGAGTCAACGCGGTCCCAGCCGGCCTGGAGTCCGCGGGCAAAGGGAATGCAATGACGGCCGATGTTGTCATCGTTGGAGCCGGGCTCGCCGGCCTTGGGTGCGCCTGCGAACTGAACAGCCGAGGACTTTCCTGCCTGCTGGTCGAGGCCAGCGACGGAGTCGGGGGGCGGGCCCGCACGGACGCAGTAGACGGATTCCTGCTCGATCGCGGATTCCAAGTCCTGCTGACGGCTTACCCTGAAGCCAAGCGCCTCCTCGACTACACCGCGCTGCGCCTACACTCGTTCGAACCGGGAGTGTTGATTCGCGCCGGCGGCGGCTTCCATCGCGTTGCGGACCCTTGGCGACTACCCTCCGCCATGCTCAGAACGCTGGCGGCGCCAGTGGGAACGGTTGCCGACAAACTCTCGCTGGGAAAACTACGACACAGATTGGTGAGCGATTCCGGGGAAGAGAAGCCAACTCCAGAGCCCTCCACCCTCCAATACTTACGCAATTGGGGATTTTCCCAGGCAATGATCGACACTTTCTTCCGGCCTTTGCTCGGCGGCATTTTTCTTGAGCTGGACTTAGAAACCTCCAGCCGTATGTTCGAGTTTATCTTCCGCATGTTCTCCGTTGGCGAAGCCTCGCTTCCTGCAGCCGGAATGGGCGCGATCGCGCAGCAACTTGCAGCTCGCCTGCCCCGGAACGTAATCCGCCTGCGCCAGCGCGCGGATAAGGTCGCACCCTATGTGGTCACTCTTGCGTCGGGGGAGGAAGTGCGGGCGAAAGCCGTGGTGGTAGCCACGGATAAGGTTGCGGCAGCCCAGTTCATCACCGGCTTGAGACCGCTGGATTCCTGCGGTACAACAGGCTTCTACTTTGCTGCTGAAAAGCCGCCCGTCTCGGACCCGGTTCTAGTTTTGAATGGAGAAGGTCGCGGGCCCATCAATCATCTCAGCGTGCCCAGCGTCGTGGCACGGTCTTACGCACCGAGCGGAAAGCACTTGGTCTCCGCCAATATCGTGGGCGCATCGCAGCGGCCTTTCGATCTGTTGTTAAAGGACGTGCGCGCGCAACTCGTCGAGTGGTTTGGCGCGGCGGCGAATGACTGGCAACACCTCAGAACGGATTCGATTCCGCATGCCCTGCCCGAGCAGACCCCAGATTCAGGCGGGGTCCGTCATGACGACAGCTTGGTTGAACCAGGACTCTATGTCTGTGGCGACTATCGGGAAACGGGCTCCATCAACGGCGCATTGGTCTCCGGACGACGAGCTGCCGAGGCCGTCTCCCAGGCTCTCGGCAGCGCCACGTCGTAAAACCAAGCGTTACTTCTGCAAGTCCGCCAATGCCGCCAGCACTTCTTCGCTGTGCTTGTTCGGGTTTACGTCCTCGTAGACTTTGGCAATCTTGCCTTCGGGATTGATGATGAAGGTATGCCGGGCAGCAAACTTCACCAGCGCCATGTTGGTTAAAGAACCGTACGCTTCCGTGACTTTCTTATCGGTGTCCGCGAGAAGCTTGAAGGTCAAGCCTTCCTTGGTGCAGAACTTCTTGTGCGAATCGGCGTCATCCACACTCACGCCCAACACCACGACACCTTTTTGAATGTACTGGGCCTGGTCGCGCTGAAAGTTGTGCGCCTCAATGGTGCAGCCCCCAGTGAAATCCTTAGGATAAAAGTACAGAACCACCCACCTGCCGCGGTAGTCCTTGAGGCTGACGGGCGTTCCCTCCTGGGAAGGAAGCGTGAATTCCGGTGCCGCGCTACCCACCGCCGGCAGCGTTGCCGCATGCACCAAGAGCGGCCTTACGCCGAAAACCAAGACCACCAGACAAAACACCACAATCGCAATTCGCTGCGTCATTCCGAAGACTCCTGCCGTGCAGATTCCCTCTCGGGTTCTTTATTGATCAATTATCGCTGGTTATTTTGCCGAGCACCAGTTGCGCGTCGCCAGCGAAGCGCTCCCAAGAATCCCATCGCGAAGTAGGGCCAGATTGTAAACCTACAGCGCGCCTGGCGGCGCTAAGCCCGGAACCTGCTTTACTACTTCTCCCAGCCTCGATTTTCTGGCCAGCTTGTCTAGACCCCTCCGCAAGGCCGCGTATATACTGAGTGCACCCCCCCGGCTGCCCGGGCCGGAGCGCTAGCCGCTCCCTGCAACCGGCAGCGTTGCCCTTGGCGTAACCTTTGCAACATCATTTTCCGTTGCCTTGCAGGGCCGATGTACAGGTGACGATTGGACACTCCCAGAGACCCGTCGCGCGATCCGAAGAACCCGAAGCCCTCGCCCGAGTCTCGCCCGCAGTCACCGGCCGCTAAATCTCCTGAAAAAGACGTCGGCAACGCGGTGCAAACGCCGCCTTCCGGCGTGGATTCGTCTCTTCTGCGGCGACCGTCCGATTCCGATGCCGCGACCATGTTCGATGAGCCGGCGCTCTCCGACTCAGATTCGGCGACCCGGTTCGACTCTCCCGTTCTGTCCGAATCGGATGCAGCGACGCTGTTCGCCTCACCGGCGCTGCCCTCTTCCGCTCCGGACACTCGACCTCCAGCTTCCCCGCCGAGGGCCCGTCCAAAAATCACCGCCGCAAGCTTAACCGTGCCCATTCTGCCCGACGGCACGGTCCTGGGCGGACGTTACGAAATCGAGAAGCCCATCGGCGAAGGCGGCATGGGCGCGGTGTACAAAGCCAAAGACCTGGCGCTCGAGCGTGTGGTTGCGCTGAAAGTCATTCGTCCCGAACTTGCCGGAAACCCTGACATCCTGGCGCGCTTCAAGCAGGAGATCCTGCTGGCCAGCAAGGTCACGCATCGCAATGTAATCCGCATCTACGACCTGGGCGATGCCGACGGCATTCAGTTCATCACGATGGAGTTTCTCGAGGGCGATGATCTTCGCTCGCTGCTCCACCAGCGCGGCAAACTTTCGGTGGAACAAAGCGGTTCCATCATTGAGCAGACGCTAAGCGGCCTCAGCGTGGCGCATCAGCAAGGCATCATCCACCGCGATCTCAAGCCCGGCAACATCATGCTGGAAGCCGATGGGCGCGTGGTGGTGATGGATTTTGGCCTGGCCCGCTCCATGGGTGGCGACGGCATGACGCGCAGCGGCCTCATGGTCGGCACCATGGAATACATGTCGCCCGAGCAGGCGCAGGCGCGGGAGCTGGATGCCCGCTCCGACGTGTTTACCGTCGGGCTCATCTGGTACGAACTGGTTACCAGCAAAATGCCGTACCGCGCCGATAGCGCGATCGCCAGCCTGCTCAAGCGAACACAGGAGCGCGCGATTCCGGTGGTCGAGCTGGACCCGTCGATTCCGAAAGTGGTCAGCGATATCATCAGCCGGTGCCTGGAGCGCGACCCGATGTTGCGTTACCAGAACGCCGAAGACATGCTCATGGACATCCGCGCCTGGCGCGGACATCGCACGGTCTCGGCATCCTTGGTCATGGAGCGCTTGCTGCCGAAAGCCGGGTTTCCCTGGAAATGGGTGGCGGCTGCTTTGACGGGACTGGTTCTGGTCGGCGGCGGTGTCTGGGTGGGTACGCGCAATGCGACGGACTCCGCCGGCAGCACGCAGGCGGCGCGCGGACCCGTGACCTCGCTGGCGATTCTGCCCTTCCACAATGCCTCCGGCGACGACACTTTGAGTTGGCTGGGGCCGAGCCTCGGCGACATGCTCAGCACGGATGTCGGCCAATCCGCTCACTTGCGCACGGTTTCTCCCGACCACTTGCAGCAGATCCTGCATGATCTGCGCATTGAACCCGGTGCCGCGATTGACCCGACCACCCTGCGCCGCATCGCGGAATTTGCCAACGCGGATATTGTCGTTTCCGGACAATTCGTGCGCCTGGGCGACCAGATTCGCATCGATGCCGTCTTGCAGGATCTGAAGCGCGGCCGCACCGCGCCCTTGAAGACGGAGGCACAGAACCAGCAGGACATTTCCGCGGCGGTCGACCGGTTGTCGGATTCCATCCGGCAAAACCTCTCTCTCTCCTCCGATCTGGTCAAGGAGCTGCGGGCACAGTCGTTCAAACCAACCTCAACTTCTGTTGCGGCTCTGCGGAACTATAACGAAGGCGTGCAACTGCAGCGGGCAGGAAACAATCTAGAAGCCCTGAAGCGCTTCCAAGCCTCCACCACCGCCGACCCGCAGTTCGCGCTCGCTTTCTCGCGACTGGCCGAGATCGACTCGGCTCTCGGCTATGAATCGGATGCGGAGCAGGCCTCCCAACATGCCCTGGATGCCAGCCAGGATTTGCCCCTTTCCGCGCAATATCTGGTCCAGGCCAGCCATGCGCGCATTACCAAGGACAGCGCGAAGGCGATCGCGGCTTACCAGAATCTCGAAAAAAGCTTCCCCGACGATCTCGACGTGCAGTTCGCTCTGGGCAGCCTGTATGAAGACTCCGGCAAACTGGACGAGGCGCGAACGCGCTTCAACAACGTTCTGAAGATGGATCCTAAGAACCTGGACGCGCTATTAGCCGCGGGCCGCGTCGAAGACAAAGCCGGAAATCCGCAAGCGGCGCTCGATCCCCTGGCTCGCGCCCGCAACCTTGCCATCGACCTCAACAATGAGGAACAACAGGCTCTGATTCTGCTGGCGACAGGCATCGCCTACCAGGACATGAACAAACCGCAGGAGGCACTGCGCAACTACCAGGACTCCATGGACATCAACCAGCGCCTGGGCAAGAAGCGCGGAGTGGCCGCGGCTCTGGTGCAGATCGCGCAGGTGCAGACTTCACTCGGCAAATCGGACGACGCTCTCCGGTCGTACAATGAGGCGCTGCAATTGCGTCGCGAGATTGGCGCCAAGAAAGAAGTCGGCGACTCGCTCATCGATATCGGCGGTCTGAATCTGGACCGCGGACAATTCGGCCTGGCTCTGTCGATGTTCAAGGAGTCGCTGCAGATTCAGCGCGACGCCGGCGATGCCACCTATCAGGCCCTGTGCTTGAACGCCATCGGCAACGTTTATCTGGCACGCGGCGAGAGCGAGGACGCCCTGACCTATTTTCAACAGGCCCTGCAATTGCGCGAGAAGTTGAACGTCCCCGGCGATATCGCCGACACGCTCGGCAATCTCGGCGTCACCAACGTCAACCTCGGCCAGTACGACCAAGCCACCGACGCCTACATGCGCGCGCTCGATTTATATCGCAAGAGCGGGGACAATCACGGCGCGGCATTGCAATCGCAGAGCCTCGGAATGATGTTCCAAACCCAGGGACGCATCGGACCTGCGATCGGCTCGCTCGAGGACGCGGTCAAGGGCCTGCGGGACACGGGCGATCGCGGACAACCCCTCGCCCAGGCGGAGAACGATCTGGCGGGAGCATTGGCGCGCGCCGGGCGCGGCGGGGAAAGCACCAAGCTTCTCGACGAAGCGCAAACCATCGCTCGCGGACTGAAAAGCGATCCGCTGAACAATGCATTGCTGAATACGGAGGGTGACGTGAAGTTCTACAGCGGCGATTTGGCAGGAGCGCGCGCCTCGTATCAGCAGGCGCAAAAGCACCTTTCCCGCACTGCCGACGCGGATTCGCAGCTCAACACCAAACTCAATCTCGCCCGTCTGGCAGTGGCGGAAGGCCGCGCTCACTCCGCGATTGCCGACCTGCGGGGTCTCGCGCAACAAGCCGAAATGATGGGGCGCAAGTCGCTCGCCGTGCAGGCATCTGCCTGGATGGCCGAGGCATTGGTGAAAGACAAAGACTACCGCGGCGCTCGTCAGGAACTGGAACGCATCCTGCCGCGCAGCGAGAAGCTAGGGTTGCGCCTGCAAAGCGCGAAAATTCACTACCTGCTCGGGACGGCCATGCGCTTATCCGGGAGCAATGCGGAAAGCCCCACGCAGTATAGAGCCGCGTTGAATTTGCTGCTCGACATCCGCAAGGAACCAGGCGCGGAACATATTGCGGAGCGCGTCGACCTGAAACCAGCGTTTGAGGAAGCCTCGCGCTGGTCGAAATCTTCCTGAAAGGCAAAGGAAGCAGGAGGCGCCGCTGTGTCGCACCTCCCTCGCTACTCGGCCGAGCCTCTCTACCTCTTCACCACGTTGCCGCTGATCTGCACCTGCTGCGGGCTGCCCGTAGCGTTGTCCACAAAGGTCACAGTTCCCGCCGCCGATACGATTTCATCCGCCAGGAAACCAATCAAAACAGCGCAGCTTTTTTGCACCGCCAGTTTCGAGCCGCAGCCATTCAGCATCACAAACTCGCGCCCCGGACCGCCGTCGCTTTCCGTCTGCGTCAACTTGATCGAGCTGAAGGTAACCGGCAACGTACCCGTGTTCCTGACCGTGATCACTTTGGCGTTGACGCTAAATATCTTGACATTGCCGAAGGCGATATTGCTCGGGCTGATGCTCAATTGCGGGGCCGCGCTCACCGTATACGTCACCGAACTCGCGGTCGTGTTGCCGACCTGATCGGTCGCGTAAACGCTAAAAGTGTGCGTGCCCACGGACCCATCGGCGGGACTCGTCAGCGTGCCGGTGTTCGCAGTGGCAGCAATCGTCGACGACCCGGCCGGGCCGCACAGGACCACACCCGACCCGCCATCGGTGCAGTTGAAACTGGCGGTCACGGCTTGACCGAATACCGGGACGGCGGGAGAGATCGTCAACCCGCTGATAACGGGCGCTTTCTTGTCCACCCGGAAAGGCCCGAACGGTCCCTGGCTGGCGGAGTTTCCCGCCACGTCGAACACGGTGACCGCTGGAATCGCCGCGCTATTCGTTTCCATACCTGCAGCCACGACAGTCGCGACACTGAAGCTGGCCTCGGACGGGTTGGCTAATCCGGACCCGCTGTCAGTCGCCGCGCATGGAACACTCACATCACTGGCCTGCCAAACCGCGGCGGGAGCTGTGCAATTCACGACCGGTGCGGTCTTGTCTGTCTTAATCGTAAACGTTGGCAGTGCCGTCGTAACCTGCCCGGCTGTATTGGTCACGACTGTCTCCGACGTTCCCGAAGTATCTGTCGCCGAGAAGGTTACAACGGTCGTGCCTTCGCTAGTGGCCGGGAGAGTCAACGCGCCACTTGGCCCGGTAATGGTGCCGGACGCCGGGCTGGGCAGATTCGCCCCGGTTACGCTGTAGTGGATGCTGACGATGGTGGGCAACGGCACAGGCGGATGCGGGTTCACAGTCGGAACCAGTTCCGTCCCCTGCAGCGTCAGGATAACCGGCTGATTCACCCAGAAGTTGTTGGGCAAAGGCGCAGGTGTCACGAGAGTCGAAGGCTGCACCACCCCCTGTGCCGGAATCAGAACCGAGTTGAAGTTCTTGGTTTTCCCGGTGACGGTGGGGTCGCCGACGATGCTGGTGAAAATGTTGATCAGCCCCTTGCAATCATTGAGGGCCGCAGCGCCGCAACTGAGCGCCGTGTCCTTGCCCATAATGTAGCCCGGGGCGACGATGGGCTTCTGCGTTGGATCGGCGTTAAAGATGTTGCTGGTCCCAATCAGGGCCGAGGCCGTTCCCGGGCAATTGGACCCGGACGGGGTGCTGTCCGTGGCCGTGGTGCAAAGATCCGTTGTGGTCACGCAGGCATAGGTGCCTTGCCCGAGATCCTGGTGCAAACAAGTGCTTCCCTGGAAGGGCGTGTTGTTCACAAGATCGGCAAACTGCTGGTCGGTGATGGATTGCACCGTGCCCTGCATAAAGACACCCGTAAAGGTGTTGGCGGGCAGTCCGCTTTGCGAATAGTCAACTGTGGCAGTGAGCGTGGGCGTGTAGTTGAACGTGGTCGTTGTTGTCTGGATGGGCTGGGTAATGGTAATGGGGGCGAGCGGCAGCTGGCTGTAGGACCAGCTCACAATGTCGTTGTTCTCGACCGCCGCTCCGGTCGCGGACGTAAAGCCGATATAGGCCCCACCATTGCCATCCAGAGTCAGCTGCTTGGTAAGATCTACCGTCGTCTCGAGAACCAGCACGCTGTCGAGATAAACCGAGAAATTGTTGCACGCAGTTGTGCAGTTTCCTGGAGGCAGGTAGTTCACGGTGATGGTGTGCGTCTGGCCGTCAGAGAGCAAAGTCCCGGCTGGCAGGCTTTGCAGCCCAAGCAGCGCAGGCTTGCCGTTGGCGCAAATGTAAGTGTGATCGGCGCTGTTAGGACTCGGAGGAGGCGCCGTCGGGCTCGAAGCGCAACTCTGCACGGCAATGTGGTTGCCATCTGGGTCGCCGTACTCGCCATTCATGAAGGTGTCGAGCTCGACGGCCAGGCTGTTTAGGATCGCACGGCCCGCGCCTGTGGCTGCGGAAACACCGTTATTGCCATAGGACATGTTCTGCCCATTGCCGGTGTAGCCAATCGCGCCGGTTCCCGCCGGATCGCCCTGAATCACCAGCGCCAGTCCGTCCCCAGGGGATCCACCGCTCGAAATCGCGAACTGAAAAGCCGTGGTGAAGCCCGTATTGAGCGGTTGGCTCACGTGGTACCACGCCGAGGCGTGCTGGTTGCTGCCAGCGCTGTTCAGGCGAAGGACGCCACCGCTCGTCACCGTCGGCAGATTGGGCGAGCCATTGGTCAGTACTTGGCAAGTCAAGGCAGGGGTGGCGCTGGCACACACGTTCGTCGCGGTAAATCCGCCAGGACTGAAGTTGAAGGCGGCCTGCGCTCCGGCAACTCCTGAAAGCAGCGTGCTGAGTAGCAAAGAACCAGCGAGGGGCAATGACTTAGGTCCAAAAAACGGCGAGGTCTTCATAGTCAGTCGTCCTTACAGGCCGATAGCCTGAAAAATGGCATGCATCAACTTTGGGCCGTCGTCATGAGGGCCCATCCCGGGAGTCCGCGCAGGGCGGACCACTAGCAGCTTTTTCGGTAGTGATATGAAGTGCTTCCTGCGGCGAACCTTGGGGGGAAGGACCACCGGCGGACCAGGGCGCTCGCTTCCTGGGAAAAGCGAACGTTGGCGACCATTCTTGCCCCTCACCGTCTACTCTGTCAAGCTTCAAAGCGGACAAACCACAATGTGCAAGTTCTTGCACATGTATAAGATAGCGGCCTTTCCCCAGCCTTTGCGCCGCGGTCGACGAGGCTCCGCTTGCGAAAAATACGCTCCCTTTTCGACCGGCGCCTAAAATATTTTCCCCAGTCAGTCGTCTACAACAGTAGATGGAAGAGGCGCTGAGAAAACAGTGGATGATGGCGGAGCAAGATCACCAGATTTCTGAAGCAATCAATCGGGAGCAAGCCCGACTCCGCAACTTCATCCGAAAACGCGTGGCCGACCCAGGCGATGCAGAGGACATCCTGCAAGAGGTCTTCTACGAACTGGTCGAGGCCTACCGGATGATGAAGCCGGTGGAGCAGGTTACCGCCTGGCTGTTCCGGGTGGCGCGCAACCGGATCACAGATCTGTTCCGCAAGAGAAAGCCGCAGCTGTTAGCGGACGCACCGGACGCCGTCACCGAAGATGGGGAGACGCTCCGGTTGGAAGACCTGCTCCCCTCACTGGAGGCGGGGCCGGAAGCTGCCTACGCGCGCAGTGTTCTATTAGAGGAACTGGAGGCGGCTTTGGACGAACTACCGGAAGACCAGCGTGAGGTTTTCATTGCCCACGAATTGATGGGCTACAGCTTTAAGGAACTGGCCGCACAAACCGGTATCAGCGTGAACACGCTCCTTTCGCGCAAACACTACGCGGTGCTGCAACTTCGGGAGCGGCTCCAAGCCATCTACGACGAAGTTTCGAGAGCATAAGGGCAAAGACTTCGAAAGCATAAGGACAAGGACAAAGACATGAAAAGGAATTGGGCAGTAAAGGGACTAAAGTTCGCGCTGTTTGCCGCGCTGTTCTTCACAGCATTGAGTTTTGCGGTCATGCGCCTGTGGAATTGGCTGATGCCGGCTCTGTTTGGCGGGCATGAGATCTCCTTCTGGCAGGCGGTAGGCGTGCTGGTCCTGTGCAAGATTCTGTTTGGCGGATTCCGGGGCGGGCCAGGCCGCCACCTGTTCTCCCGGCACCGCATGACCGAACGCTGGGAAGCCATGAGCCCCGAGGAACGGGAAAAGTTCCGCCAGGGCATGCGCGGACGTTGCGGCTCTTTCGGACCACCCACTGCGGAGCCCAAGGTCTGATGCGCAGACGCGGCCGCAAGAACTGCCACTATTGACTTTTGCTTTTTATTCGCCTATATTGGTAGTCTCGCAAGGGCGCTATGCGCTGTCCAACGCCGCCGTCCAACGCAAACGAAGTGTAGGAGGGATCGAATCGTGCTGACCGTAAATGTTCAAAGCTTCGGCGAGGTGCCGATTTTACGATGTTCGGGCAGAATTGTGCGTGGCGACGAGAGCGCTCTGTTGTGCGCTGCCGTGCAGCAGCAGAAACGCAACCTCATCCTTGACCTGACGGAAGTTGACGCCATTGATGCGGCGGGAATCGGTCTGCTGGTTACGCTGCAAGCCGCAGGCTTTTATCTCACCCTCATGAACCCAACCGCTCAGGTACGCGACACCCTGAGAATCACGAAACTGGACTCCATCTTTGAGATAACCGGACTCCTCTCCCCCGAAGCGCTGGTGGACGGAATTCCAGCAAACGCCTGACCGGCTTGCGGGTACTCTGTCCGTTGGTGCCCAGCTTCATGCCCGTGTAATTGCGTGCCGGGATTCGATGGCCCGTCACGATTCAGACCGCTTTGCGTTCGGGGGGTTTTCGAGGCAGCGTTTCTGCAGTGCCCTTTGCAGATTCCTTCGCATCGGGTCGTCGCGCTCCCGGCACGCGCTCCCGGCAAAGGACGCAAACCTGACACGCAAACCTTTAAGGAGACGCAAACCATTAAGGACCCGCAAACGATGGAGGGCATGGTACATTTCCTGATCTCTCGGCACTCCCGGGCCTGGCAAGGGTGGCTTCGATGTGGCCGCTGATCGCGAGTCGAGTGCGCTGACGCGCGGCATCAGCTGAGCGTGATCCACTTTTCAGAATTGCGCCGGGGTAAAGTCGACGCCAATCTTTGCGGGGGAGAGCCGGCGTTCGTCATTCGGGCCTCCGGAGCGCTTCGGCATCGAAGCCCGCGATCCAGCGATCCGAGGTGAGGACGATCCGAGGTCAGGACGATCTGAGGTCAGGACGATCTGAGGTCAGGACGATCTGAGGTCAGGACGATCTGAGTCAGGCAACGATCCGGGGGCAGGACATTCCCGCACGAGCTGTCGCAGCACCTCGACGTCACAGCCGTAGGCCGAACTACGCTCAACCTGGAATCTGCGCAGCGCGGAAACGGACACAGATAGAAATGTACGCTAGCGTACAGTATATCGCGTATGGTATCGGCTGGTCTGAGTGGATAGCCTGAAATTCACCCTTCCCGTTGTCGGCAATCAGCCAATCGAGTCACAGCCGGCCACACGCCAAGGGCCGGGAGGCGGCATGGCGCACACAATTCTCATCGTCGATGACAACCCCAGCATCCGCCGACTGCTGCGTTCGTTTCTCGAAACAAAACCCGACTATGAAGTCTGTGGCGAGGCGGAAAATGGGCAGGTGGCGCTGCAAAAAGTGGAATTACTGCGCCCCGACGTCGTCATCCTGGATTTGCAGATGCCGGTCATGGATGGCCTCGAAGCCGCTCGCCACATCGCCGTCATGGCGCCTCAAACCGCCATCCTGATGCTGACCATGCACGGCTCTGAGCCCGTGCAACGGGATGCTTTAGCCAATGGAGTTAAGGCCGTTCTCTCCAAGACCGAGGCCGTGGCACAGAACCTACTCGCAGCTCTCAAGAAGGTTTGTCGCCAGGACTCTGCCCGACTTGCATCCTGACGCGCTTCTCCCCTGCGTCTACGAGAACATGCGTCCTGTGAAAGCCTGAGGGGTAAAACCTAAGGAACGGACGGCGATTCATGCGAGTTCGCCTGTTGATCGGCTTTCCGCGCCGCATCGTACCCACGTTTGGTTCTGACGCTTAAACTGCGATAGCCGGGCGCATGTGCTTCCACGCGAATCGTGCGATAGCCGCCCTCACTGCGGGGCCGAGAAGGCTTATAGCCGATGGAGTATTGGTTGCGAATATCGTGGGCCACAGTCCGGCTGATTTCGTCGACCTCATCCAGGTTTTCGGCGAAAAAAGCGATACCGCCACTGCGTTCCGCCAAAAGCTGTAAGGCCTGGCGAGCAGTTGGTTGCCCTGCTTGGCCTGGCAGACCGATGGCATACACAGTTGGCGCGCCTTCCTGCTCTAACGATTGAAGAAGTCTCTGCAGCGAGTCGTGACTGGCATTGTCAGCGCCGTCAGTAACCACCAAGATAATCTTTTTTTCGCGGGTTGCGCTTCCCCTCAAATGCGTAGCCGCACCGTCAACGGCATCGTAGAGCGCCGTCGAGCCGCGTGCTTCATGCTTCTCGAGGGCCAGTTTCAGCTTTCCGATGTCGGAGGTAAAATCCTGGTCCAGGATTCCCTCCTCGTTGAAGTTGACGATCATGACCTCGTCTTCCGCGTTGCTGGCGCGGATAAGATTCAGGGCGGCCTGGTCTACTTTGGCGCGCTTTTCGCGCATGGAGCCTGAATTGTCGATGAGAATTCCCAGAGAAACCGGAACGTCCTCGCGGCGAAACGAAGTGATCGGTTGAGGACGTCCGTCCTCGAATACTGTAAATGCGGACCGGTTCAGGCTCGTGATGATTTGACGCCGGTCGTCGATCACGGTGGCGTGCAGGGCGACTTCATTCACTTGTTTCCGCATTACGAACATGCCCTCGGCGTCCTTTTGCGGCTGTTGCGGAGAAGAGGCGTCCTGACCCGGAGACAGCGGGGTGCCCGCGCCTGGTGATGCAGGAACGGATCCGGGAGTCGCAGGCTGCGCCGAATCTTGTGCTGCCGGTGCGGGACTTGATGCCGGCGCAGGAGTTGACGAGGGTAATTTCGGGGCGGCCGGACTCGGCTCTTGACCCCTCCCCGCAACAGCGAGGAGAACAAGAACGGCGATTCGAAATAAGACGTGTAGCGAGCGCTGCAAATTGGTTGCCCTGTCCAAACTTCCCCCTCGCCAGACAACAGCATCCGTCAGGCATGCTCACTCTAGCAAGTTGTGTCCAGCGCTTCCATCCAGCGAACTCTGTAGCAGGCTGGGAGCGAAACCGATGGTTTCCTTCGCCCGTTTCCTTGGCCTGCTTTCCTGGGCCTGCTTTCCTCGGCCTGCTTTCCTCGGCCTGCTCTCCTCGGCCTGCTCTCCTCGGCCACGAGCAGCGGACTTACTCCGCTTACTAGCTATGGGGTGCTAGCCCTCCCGGTTCTTCCGTGGAATCGATTTTGAGGACCATCTTGTTTCCCGTGACTTGATTCACCAACAAGTACTCGCCTGCAGCGCCCCCTGCCTTAGCGATCTGAGCCTTTGCTTCTTCGATTGTGGCCGCAGATTGCAGCCAGCGAACCCCATCACCATCCACGCGGAAGATATCAAATGGAACCGTCATCATTTGACACCTCGGCGTCCGATTGGCGGATATTTCACGATCGACCTTCTTTTGGGGAGAGGCTGGGCGAACGAGCTTCGCTTGACCGATTCGGCGACGATCTTGCGGACCACTTCTAGCGGCACCTGTTCGAAACGCGTCGGGATGTAGCGCATGACGATTGCTCCCTTCCATGACAAATCAGACGTTACTAGCGCCCAAGCAATACGGGTCAGATCTTTATGATTTCTTTATGATTTATTTAGGTAGAAGATTTGTCGCACTCTAAGGGCAAAATCAGATGCGAGTACGAGATCAGGTAGAGAACTTTAGGCCCCCGCGCGGATACTCCACCACCGCAAACGTAAGATAACGTCACGATATTTTTACTTGCACGATTGCTTACTGCGAGGTACGATAGCGATACGTTTGGTTAGCATTTCAACGTTGGAGGTGTCCGCAATGGCAAACCGACCCATACCACTGGCAAGCCGTCCTATGCTGAAGAGCGTCGCGATGCATTTCAAGACCATGGAGCAGGCTGACGTCCCCCAGGGCCGCCAGGGCAAACACAAGCTGATTGTGACGACCATTCTCAATGACCTCGACAACTTACCGCCGGGCGCAGCCTTAAAGGTGCCGCTGTCTGAACTCGATGAATCGAAGGAAAAGGTTCGCTCCGCGCTCAATCGAGCCACGCGGAAGGGCGGCCTGGATGTAGCGACGGCGACCGATGAGAATTTCTTGTATGTATGGAACGTCAGCAAATAGGCCGTTGGTCGTTCTTCGTTGTTACTTCGTTCGTTAGAGTTGGAGTCCACGGGCGAGCAGTTACCGATTGGTAACTACCAGAAACACCGGATATAAATCCCGCCCTTTTTCCCGGAAGATCTAAGGAAGCTCCCTTGGGCCGGGTGCGCGCGGCCCTGACCCAACCAGTGTGCGGATGGCAGTTCGAATTCTCATCGTCGATGATCACGACATCGTGCGCCAAGGCGTACGGACCATTCTTCGTAGCCGGGGGGACTGGGAGATCTGCGGCGAGGCCGAGAACGGCATCGAGGCCCTAATCAAAATCGCGACATTAAAGCCGGACGTCGTCGTTCTTGATCTGAGCATGCCGGAGAAAGACGGGCTCGCCGTTGCCACCGAGCTACCCCAGACCGGGGTGAACTGCAAGACGCTGGTTCTCACCATGCACAATTCTGTTGGGACGGCCGCGGCGATCCGGAAGACCGGCGCGCAGGGCTATGTGGTCAAGTCCCATGCGGCCCAACATCTAATTCCAGCGATCGAGACAGTTCTTGGCGGCGGGGTGTTTTTCAACGTGGATCCGGATTGGACAAGGCCGGATTGGACAAGGGACGAGCCAAGAAGGACCAACGCTCCCCGGGGGACTCCGAGTTCCGGCTCAGGAACCAGCAAAACTTATTAAGAGAAGCTAGACGCTTAGCTATCGCGAAAAACTGCTCAAGTGGTTTGGTAACCCTGATGAAAAAAAGAAACCAGAACCTTGCATCCGGGAAGTCACCTGTGATGGATCCGGTAGACGCCTCTGCCACCGTCCCTATGGGCTCACCCAACAAAAATGGACACGCAGCAGGAATCGAGCCTGTCACCGCCCTCCCCGCCATTCTCGCGAGCCTGCGCACGATGAGAGATGGGGATTTCTCCGTTCGCCTGCCCGGTTCATGGACGGGCTTGGAGGGCAAGATTGCCGACACGTTCAATGAAATCGTTGCTGCCAATCAGCATATGGCCGAGGAGCTGAAGCGCGTCGGCCAGGTGGTCGGCAAGGAAGGCCGAACACGGGAACGAACTCGCTTCCACGAGTCGCGGGGCGAGTGGGGAGAGATCAAGGTCTCCGTCAACACGCTGGTGGAAGACCTGCTTCGTCCAACCACGGAAGTCACGCGCGCCATCGCTGCGGTCGCTCAGGGCAATCTCACGCAAACCGTCAGGCTGGACGTGGATGGGCGGCCTTTGGAAGGCGAATTCCTGCGCTCGGCGGACATTGTCAACACAATGATTCAGCAGCTTGGAATCTTTACGGCAGAAGTGACGCGCGTGGCGCGAGAAGTCGGTACGGATGGAAAATTGGGCGGACAGGCGCAGGTACCGGGCGTAGCGGGAACCTGGAAGGACCTCACGGATTCGGTGAACTCCATGGCCAGCAACCTGACTGGTCAAGTGCGCAACATCGCGGAAGTGGCCACCGCCGTGGCCAGCGGCGATCTCTCCCGCAAGATCACGGTCGATGTCCGTGGCGAGATCCTGCAACTCAAAGAAGCCATCAACACGATGGTGGATCAGCTGCGCTCGTTTGCCTCGGAAGTCACACGCGTTGCGCGCGAAGTCGGCACGGACGGAAAGCTGGGTGGACAGGCTGTAGTCCCGGGCGTCGCCGGCACCTGGAAGGATTTAACCGACTCGGTGAACGCGATGGCTGGCAATTTGACAGCCCAGGTGCGAAATATCGCGGAAGTAACCACGGCGGTTGCGCGCGGCGACTTGTCGCGCAAAATCACGGTGGACGTGAAGGGCGAAATTCTTGAACTGAAAGACACCATCAACACCATGGTCGACCAGCTCAATGCATTTGCGGGC
>Ga0137419_10000050_pt1 | contig 29565 bp, 24 predicted proteins | sample CZODoug3_1_2_16f_FD_108279 | JGI IMG/M metagenome (GOLD analysis project Ga0137419, IMG submission 108279) | Vadose zone soil fungal communities from Angelo Coast Range Reserve, California, USA - CZODoug3_1_2_16fungal (Illumina Assembly) | ecosystem: Environmental > Terrestrial > Soil > Vadose... | reverse complement strand
GTCGCGCAAAATCACGGTGGACGTGAAGGGCGAAATTCTTGAACTGAAAGACACCATCAACACCATGGTCGACCAGCTGAATGCATTTGCGGGCGAGGTTACGCGCGTCGCCCGCGAAGTCGGAACCGAGGGCAAGCTCGGCGGCCAAGCCCAAGTGCCGGGCGTTGGTGGAACCTGGAAAGATCTGACCGACAACGTCAACTTCATGGCCAGCAATTTGACCGGCCAGGTGCGCAACATCGCGGAAGTGGCAACGGCGATCGCCACGGGGGACCTCTCGCGCAAGATCACGGTGGACGTCAGAGGCGAGATCCTGCAACTCAAGGAAACACTGAACACGATGGTCGACCAGCTCAACCGTTTCGCGGGGGAAGTGACCCGTGTGGCGCGCGAGGTTGGCACGGAAGGGCGTCTCGGTGGGCAAGCAAACGTGCCCGGTGTGGCGGGAACCTGGAAGGACTTGACCGATTCCGTGAACTCCATGGCCGGCAATTTAACCGGACAGGTGCGAAACATCGCGGAAGTTACCACGGCTGTGGCGCGTGGCGACTTATCGCGCAAGATTACGGTGGACGTGAAGGGCGAAATTCTGGAACTGAAGAACACCATCAACACCATGGTGGATCAGCTCAACGCCTTCGCGGGAGAGGTTACCCGCGTAGCCCGCGAGGTTGGCACCGAAGGCAAGCTCGGAGGCCAGGCGGAAGTTCCGGGCGTCGCTGGCACGTGGAAGGACCTCACCGACAACGTCAACTTCATGGCCAGCAACCTCACCGGCCAGGTGCGCAACATCGCCGAGGTGGCCACGGCCGTGACGCGCGGCGATTTGTCGCGCAAGATCACGGTCGATGTAAAAGGCGAAATTCTTGAACTGAAAGACACCATCAACACCATGGTGGACCAACTTCGCGCCTTCGCCTCCGAAGTGACCCGCGTAGCTCGTGAAGTGGGAACCGACGGACGACTGGGCGGACAGGCGCAGGTACCCGGTGTCGCCGGAACCTGGAAGGATCTCACGGACTCCGTGAACTCCATGGCCAGCAACCTGACGGGACAAGTGCGCAATATCGCCGAGGTATCGACGGCGATTGCGACCGGCAATTTGTCGAAGAAAATTACGGTGAACGTGAGCGGCGAGATTTTGCTTCTGAAGGAAACCATCAACACGATGGTGGACCAGCTCAACGCATTCGCTGGCGAAGTGACCCGTGTGGCTCGTGAAGTTGGCAGCGAAGGCCGCCTCGGCGGACAGGCGAACGTGCCGGGCGTGGCGGGAACCTGGAAGGACTTGACCGATTCCGTGAACTCCATGGCTGGCAACCTGACGGGACAGGTGCGCAACATCGCGGAGGTCACCACGGCTGTGGCGCGCGGTGACTTGTCCCGCAAGATCACGGTAGACGTGAAAGGCGAAATTCTGGAACTCAAGAACACCATCAACACGATGGTGGACCAGCTCAACGCGTTCGCTGGGGAAGTCACCCGGGTGGCGCGCGAAGTCGGCACGGAAGGCAAGCTGGGAGGTCAGGCGCAAGTGCCGGGCGTCGGTGGCACGTGGAAGGATCTTACCGACAACGTGAACTTCATGGCCAGCAACCTGACGGGCCAGGTGCGCAACATCGCTGAGGTTGCTACAGCGATCGCCACCGGTGATCTTTCGAAAAAGATTACGGTGGACGTTCGCGGTGAAATTCTGCAGCTCAAAGAAACTCTCAACACCATGGTGGAGCAGTTGCGCTCTTTCGCCGCGGAGGTCACCCGTGTGGCCCGTGAAGTCGGCAGCGAAGGCCGCCTGGGCGGACAGGCGAACGTTCCCGGTGTGGCCGGAACATGGAAAGATCTGACCGACTCTGTCAACGCCATGGCCGGAAACCTCACCGGTCAGGTGCGCAATATCGCGGAAGTGACGACAGCCGTGGCCCGCGGCGATTTGTCGCGCAAAATCACCGTGGACGTAAAAGGCGAAATCCTGGAATTGAAAAATACCATCAACACCATGGTCGACCAGCTCAATGCCTTTGCCGCCGAAGTTACGCGCGTCGCTCGCGAGGTCGGAACCGACGGCAAGCTGGGAGGCCAGGCGCAGGTGCCAGGCGTCGCAGGAACCTGGAAAGATCTCACCGACAACGTAAACGTGATGGCCGCAAACCTCACCGAACAGGTGCGCGGAATTGTGAAGGTTGTCACTGCCGTTGCCAATGGCGCACTGACTCAGAAACTCACTGTGAATGCCAAAGGCGAAGTCGCGGCGCTGGCGGAGACGATCAACAACATGACCGACACGCTGGCTACGTTTGCCGATCAGGTGACGACCGTAGCCCGTGAGGTCGGCGTAGAAGGCCGTTTGGGCGGCCAAGCCAACGTTCCCGGAGCCGCCGGAACCTGGAAAGATCTCACCGGCAACGTCAATCTATTGGCTGACAACCTCACCAACCAAGTACGAGCCATCGCCGAGGTCGCAACCGCGGTCACGAAAGGCGATCTTACCCGTTCCATTCAGGTCGAGGCGAGCGGCGAAGTCGCCGATTTGAAAGACAACCTGAATACGATGATCGGTAACCTTCGCTTGACCACGGACCGGAACACCGAGCAAGACTGGCTCAAAACGAATCTGGCCCGATTTACCGGAATGCTGCAGGGCCAGCGCGATCTGACGACCGTAGGCAGAATGATGCTCTCGGAGTTGGCTCCTCTCGTGAATGCACAGCAAGGCATGATCTACCAGATGGAAACCGAGGACTCGGCCGGCATGGTTCTTCTGTCGGCGTTCGCCTCCGATGCTCGCGACGGAAACCTGCGCCGCATCCAAATCGGCGAAGGCTTGGTCGGCCAGTGTGCGGCCGAAAAGCGGAGCATGCTCATCGGCGATCTGCCCCCACACACGGTTCCGATTCGTTCGGGCTTATTCGAAGCAGTTCCACGCAATGTGATCGTTCTGCCCGTACTGTTCGAAGACCGGGTCAAGGCGGTCATCGAGTTGGCCTCGCTGACCGCCTTTACGCCTTCCCACCTTGCGTTCCTGGAACAACTGACCGCCAGCATCGGCATCGTCCTCAACAGTATCGAGGCCACCATGCAGACGGAAGGCCTGTTGAAACAGTCACAGCAATTGGCCACCGAGCTCCAAACGCAACAAAAAGAATTGCAACAAACGAACGAACAATTGGCTCAAAAAGCACAACAGCTTGCCGAACAGAATGCTGAGGTCGAACGTAAGAATCAGGAAATTGAGCAAGCTCGTCGCGCGCTCGAAGAGAAGGCCAAAGAACTCGCGCTCACTTCCAAGTACAAGTCAGAGTTCCTGGCCAATATGTCGCACGAGTTGCGGACTCCACTCAACAGTATTCTGGTTCTTGGCCAACAGCTCGGCGACAACCCCGATCAAAATCTAACGCCGAAACAGGTAGAGTTTGCGCGCACCATCCACGGCGCTGGGACGGACCTGTTGAACCTGATCAGCGATATCCTGGACCTCTCTAAGATCGAATCTGGCACCGTCTCGGTAGACGCAGAGGAAGTATTCTTCGGGAGCCTCCTCGACATGGTGGTTCGCCCGTTCCGTCACGAAGCCGACAATCGGGGGCTTTCCTTCGAAGTACAGACGGACCAGAATCTACCCCGCAGCCTCGTCACGGATGCCAAGCGACTCCAACAGGTGCTCAAGAACCTGCTATCGAATGCCTTCAAATTCACTGAGAAAGGCGGCGTGAAATTGTCTGTAATTGGGTCCGCAACGGGGTGGAATGCGGCTCATCCGATCCTGAGTAGTGCCGCCTCCGTCGTCGCCTTCGAGGTGTCGGATTCTGGCATTGGTATCCCCTCGGAAAAACAGCGCATCATCTTTGAAGCATTCCAACAAGCGGATGCCGGTACGAGCCGTAAGTACGGCGGCACAGGCTTAGGCCTCGCCATCAGCCGCGAGCTCGCGTCCTTGCTGGGTGGCGAAATTCAACTGCGGAGCGAATCCGGCAAGGGCAGCACCTTTACGCTCTACCTGCCGCAGAGCTACGTCGGTCCGGTGGCAGCGTCGGGACCAGCCCACGACGGGAAAACCGCAGCCATGATGAATCCTCTGCATTTGTCCGCGACGAAGATTGCGGATGTCGCAATGGAACGCGTTGCTGATGACCGCGAGAATTTGCAGCCCGGCGACTTTGTGCTGCTGATCGTTGAGGACGATCCCCACTACGCTCGCGTCTTGTGCGACCTTTCCCGCGATTTAGGCTTTAAGGTCTTGGTCGCGATGAAAGGTGCGGAGGCGTTAGCCTTGGCGCGCGAATTTCATCCTTCTGCGATCTCTTTGGACGTCTTTCTGCCAGATATGCTGGGCTGGACCGTGCTGAATCATTTGAAGCAGGATCCAGCTACCCGCCACATTCCGGTGCAAGTACTGACGTTGGACGAAGACCGGCGGCACGGATTGGCACGAGGAGCTTTCAGCTTCGTCACCAAGCCCACCACCGCAGAAGAGGTCGAAGCAGCGCTGTCCCGCGTCAAGGAATATGCCATGCCCCGCAATCGACGGCTGTTGGTCGTTGAAGACAATGCGGCTGAACAGTTGAGCATCCGTGAGCTACTTGGCTCGGGCGATATCGAGGTGACGCCCGTCTCAACCGGAGCGGAGGCGCTCAAGGCCGTGAAAGAGCAGCCTTTTGATTGCGTCGTGCTGGATCTGAGCCTGCCGGACATTTCTGGTTTTGAGGTCTTGGAGCATTTCGGAAAGGATGAATCGCTTCGCGATCTTCCGGTGGTGGTCTTCACGGGGAAAGAACTCTCTCCTGAAGAGGATGCTCGGCTTCATGACCTGGCTCGCAGTGTCGTCGTAAAGGGCGTGGAGTCTCCGGAGCGGCTTCTGGATGAGACGGCATTGTTCCTGCATCGTGTCGTGGCTGACCTCCCGCCGGAAAAACAGAAGATGCTCGACCGCTTACATCGTTCCGATGACGCCCTGGTGGGAAGGAAAGTACTCGTAGTCGACGATGACGTACGAAATATTTTCGCTCTGAGCAGCGTACTCGAGAGGCGCGGGATGTCTGTATTGAGCGCTGGTACGGGGCGGGAAGCAATTGCCATTCTGGACTCCACGCCAGACGTAGCCATCGCTTTGATGGATGTCATGATGCCGGAAATGGATGGCTATGAGACCATGCGCGTAATCCGGCAAAACCCGGATCTCCGTCGTCTTCCCATCGTCGCCCTCACGGCTAAGGCCATGAAAGGCGACCGCGAAAAGTGCCTGGAGGCGGGAGCATCGGAATATTTGGCGAAACCAGTCAACACGGACCAGCTCCTCTCTGCTTTGCGCATGTGGCTACATCGTTAGTGGTTCTGTTTCTGGGGTGGGATTTGGCGCTCGCAATGAACTGACGCAGAGATGAAAGACCACTAAGAGAGATGAAAGACCACTAAGATGAGCCGCCCCGAAAAAGTCAATATCCTGATGGTGGACGATCAACCGTCGAAACTCTTGACCTATGAAGTGATGCTGGCCGACCTTGGGGAGAATCTCATCAAGGCTCACTCAGGGAAAGACGCTCTGGAGATCCTGCTCAAGACGGATGTCGCCGTAGTGCTGATGGATGTCAGCATGCCGGAGCTGGATGGATTCGAGTTGGCGGAAATTATCCGCCAGCACCCGCGATTTCAGCGAACCGCGATCATCTTTGTTTCCGCCATCCACTTGACGGACGGAGACCGCCTGAAAGGATATCAGCGCGGTGCGGTCGACTATATCTCGGTGCCGGTAATCCCGGAAGTGCTGCGGGCAAAAGTCAGCGTCTTCGCTGAGCTGCACCGTAAATCGAAACAGACCGAAGCGCTGAACGCAGAATTGCGCTATCTTTCAAATCGTCTGATCGCCGCGCAAGACCAGGAGCGGCGACGCATTGCCAGGGACCTCCACGATGGCCTAGGCCAAGAGCTTGCCGCAGCCAAGATGATGATCGACGGGCTGCTCACGCAGGAGACCGTCGCCGTCAAGAACGAGACGGCGATGCAGGCCTCCCTACTCATTGACGGAGCCATTCAACAGATCCGCACCTTGTCCCATCTCTTGCACCCTCCGTTACTGGACGAAGTTGGTCTGCACTCGGCGCTGCAATGGTACCTGGATGGACTCACAGCTCGCAGCCAGATTCAAACCTTTCTCAACGTCCAACCTTCGGAGTTTCCAAGACTCGGATCGGAACTGGAAACGGCCATTTTTCGTATCGTCCAGGAGGCTCTTACGAATGTTTTCCGACATTCCGGAGCACAAAAGGGCTGGGTTTCCGTGATCCACAAAGACGGCAAAGTGGAGATCGCAGTACGAGACGATGGCAAGGGCCTTGACGACAAGATTGGGGAAATGCGGAACGGTCGCGCCGGAGTCGGCATCGTGGGAATGAGGGGACGCGCCAAGGAACTCGGCGGCGAGTTCAGGGTTGTCAATGCCCAGCCTGGCACGCTCGTGGAAGTGATGATCCCCTGCTCTCCGTCTTGAAATATCGAAGCGACGCCGGCCCATTTTTCGAGACACCAGATACGTCCACGCACACTCGGTCCCGGTCTTTCTGCCCCTTAGCGAAGAAACGCAACGCGGATCTGTTTCGAGCGAACGGAACAAAATAATTCTATGCAATGCTTACAGAACAACTTTCGCAGGGTATCCTACGCTCCCGTCTCGGAACCTTCTAGCCGCTCCTGAATCGCAGGCTGGGTGTACGATCCGTTCGCTACAGCATGTCCCTTTCCCATTCTCAGGCGACTGACGGATTGGTTTCTATGCGCCTGGACCTCACAGTGGGAATCGACGCGTTCATCGCGTGATGCTTGGTAGCGGAATTCGGGAATCTTACTTTCTTTCACTGGAGGATTTATGAGACCGATGATTCTTGCCACCCTGGGCTTGGCTCTTAGCCTTGGTCTGGCGTGTTCGGCGAAACGGACAGATAACGCTTCTTACTCTGACGGCGTCAAGAAGGCGTTGGAACAGGCGGAACTCACCGATGTCAGCGTAAACGAGGATCGCGATAAGAATACGGTTACTCTCGGTGGAACCGTTCACTCTGACGAAGCCAAGATGCAAGCGGCTGAAATCGCTCAGGCGGCAGCCGGCAGTCGCACGGTGGTCAACGAAGTCAGCGTCCAGCCCGTAGGAGACGAATCTGCGGCCAAGAGTATCGCATCGAACGAAGACTCGGCGATTGAGAAGAACTATAAAGCCGCGCTGATTTCTAGCGGCCTCGGCAAACGAGACATCGACTACAAAGCCAAGAACGGTGTCCTCACGCTGAAGGGACACGTGAAAACCCCTCATGAGCGCGAAGAAGCTCAGCAGGTGGCCTCCAACGTTCCCAAGGTACAACAGGTGCTGAACCAGATTGATGTTAGGAATTAGAACAGTCCGCTTCAAGACTGACAATCGCGTGCTACCCAAGGAGTCACCAAATGGCCAGCAATTTTCGACAGCTCACGAAGGCGCTCGTATTGACTTGTGCGTTCAGCAGCATCGTCATCGCCCAGGAACCTGGCTCTAACAAGCCGCCAACGCCGTCTGACAACACAAAACTCAACCAGCAGGACCGCAATTCGGATCGGGTGACTGCGGATCAGCAGAACGAGAATGCGTCTGATCTCAGCATTACCCGAGAGATCCGCAAAGAGCTCACCGACGACAAATCCTTATCCGCCTATGCGCATAATGTGAAGATTATCACGCAAAATGGAACGGTGACATTGAAGGGACCCGTGCGCACAGAGGAGGAAAAGCGCATGGTGGAGGCAAAAGCAGCTTCGGTCTCTGGTAAAGCCGTCAACAGCGAGTTGAGCGTCGCGCCAAAAAAGAAGTAGGGAACTCTGACCACGGGCTACTTACACAATCCAACCAGGCATTCACAAGGAGACTCTATGGCAGGAAAAACGGCAGTGTTTGGCATTTATCCGGCATACGCGAGCGTGGAATACGGCGTCGATGCCTTGCGAACTGCGGGCTTCCGCAATTCCGATATCTCTGTATTGTTTCCGGAGAACACGGGAACCAAGGATTTCGCACATGAAAAGGGCACCAAAGCCCCAGAGGGCGCCTCTGCAGGAGCCGGAACGGGGGTGGTGGTCGGCGGCGCGCTGGGCTGGCTCGCGGGAATCGGAAGCCTCGCCATTCCTGGTTTGGGCCCATTCATCGCCGCCGGACCGATCGTAGCAACCTTGGCGGGGGCCGGCGTGGGAGGCGTTGTTGGAGGCCTTGCAGGCGCCCTGATTGGTATGGGGATTCCGGAGTATGAAGCGAAGCGGTATGAGGGTCGAGTGAAGGATGGAGGCATTCTGCTCTCCGTTCACTCCGACAATTCGGACTCGACCAAGCGCGCGAAGCAGATCCTTGAGGAGACAGGCGCGCAAGACATATCTTCGACCTCAGAAGCGAGCTCACAAAAACGAGATGTCCGTTCCGTTGCCTAGTACACTCTCTTAGTACACTCTAGTAGCGCCGGGAAACTTTCCCGGCGCTACTTTGTTTTGCGCAAGCCTCCCGGCGTATTCTTTTTCGCCGGAGTAAAGATTGCTGGTCTTGCAGGCGTTACGGTCTTTCGAGCGTTACGCTTCATCATCCGTTGATCATTACCGGACGAGCTCCGCGGACGAGCGACGAGCCGAGCGACGAGCAAAGATCCGGCCATGTGTTGCCGCGAGGAAGCAAACGGGTACTGGGCGCTGATTGCGGCGGGACGCTGAGGAGCTTGCCTTTGTTTCGGACGCAGCCGTCAGTCTTCGTTGTCGCCTTCGATGAAGGTGGCAACTAACCTACGATAGTCCGAATGCGTACGAGCGGGCTGTTCTGGATGGTCAGCCGCGTCTTCCACTCCAGCCACGGCATCCGCCTCCAACGCTTGCCCAGAATCCGCCAATTCTTCTATGCTCTCGGAAGCCGCTTCGGCTTGTCGTGAGAGCCCCTGAGATCCACCGGACTGGCCCGCGTTCGACTGGCTGGCGTCTCGGCCGTCGTCGATTTCCTCGATCGGAATGCCGTTTTGTCCTGAGGGTCGTTGTTTCATGCATCTTCCTCCACTCAGATATTGGAAGCGTTCCGTAGGCGCGGCGCACTTTTACGGTCCTTCGGTTGCTTCGAGGGTCGCGGCAACCGCGCAGCACCCGGATCAGCATCGGTTGGCTTGTAAACTGTAGTTGCATTGTCAAAAACGAGAACCAAGACATCTGAGACCGGGAAATATTCAACCGCCGTGTCGGTCATAAACTCGACTGCATTCGTCGTACCTCCCAAATACTTCCCCTGCAAGTGACGACCGTCGCGAAGCTGGATTGAATCTGCGCCAGCGGTCGCGCAGAAAAGCGTTGCACACACAATCCCCTGGCAAATATTTGCACAAATCGCTCTGAGCATATGCGTACCTCCGTCCGCCGCGAACACTCCTCGCGTCGCTCAAGGTTGCTCGCAATACCTCGTCGCGGAATAGCAGACACTTACGATCGTAGGAGTCTTGCGCCGTCTGTACCATCCCGTGTTCTCTGTAGCAAGTCAAACCCCCATCGGTTGTTCAGCCTACGGAAGCGCGCTTGCGTGTGCAGCGGATCACTGCACGGGCGCGAAGAACGTGCCTCCTCCAAGAAGAGTCTCAACCCCGCTAAAAAGCTCCCCGACATCTCCTTTGGCCAATATGCCTCGGACACCAGCGCGCCGGGCTGTGTCACAAAGCTCGGCTGTCAGGTACATCGTCCACATCAAAATCGGAGTGTCAGGGCGCATGCCTGATATTTCCTTGGCGGCTTCGATGCCGTTGAGACCTGGCATCAGGAAATCGAGCACAACTACGTCGGGATCCAGTTCTCGACTCTTGTCAACAGCTTCCTGGCCGTCCCTGGCCTCGCCGCAGACTTCCCAGTCTTCGTGGCTTTGCAGCAGCCTCAGGAGTCCACCGCGAATGATCGCATTGTCGTCGGCTATTAGAATTCTGGTCATCTTCTTCTTCCTTGGTGTTTCTGTTCCTTCTTTGAGTATTTCTTTTTAGTATTTCTGTTCCCGCGTTTTTCCGATTTCCATTTGCCGAGAGATGACTCTGCCCACAAGACCAGCGCAAAATCGAGGCGACGATCAGCCTCACTCTGAACCACTCAACTTGATCGTAGGTCCCGCGGCAACAAGAGGCCATACCGCGCATGCTGTAGGTGGAGGGCAACAAAATCACCACGATCGAATCGCCATTGTGAGACGGCTCAAGAGCGGCAGGAGGTTCAATACAGCTAGGGATCCAGTTCGGTACATACTTTGCCGCATTGCCTTGGTTACCAGACAACGCTACTGTCGAAACGACCACCTTTGGGGGCCACTCGATAGCGCCCAACAACAGCACCCAGCAAGAGCACCCCACAAGCGGCGCACCCCAATTCAAGAAGGGAGGAGACCACAATGCATTGGAAGCAAATCCAGCTGTCCGCTGCTTGCATTTTCTTGTCGGGGCTGACAGCAATCGCGCAAAAGCCCGACAATCCGCGGGCAGGGACACAACATCCCCAAGCGCTCTCTGGGAACACAAACACCTTTCCAAACGCAGCACAAACGTCGGCCGCGGACATCGCAGGGGAACAGGTGCTCGAGGGGTGCGTAAGCCTTCAAGGTGACAGGTACGTTCTTCAGAGAAGCCGCGGAGAAACTGTAACGCCGGCGGGCGACCAGGATCTCTCTGCTCATGTTGGACACACGGTTGCCCTCCATGGCAACTACGCGTCGGCGGGCTCGGAAGCTGGCAGGCCACCGAACTCCACCGCAACATCCTCGGGAAGCTCTGAGCAGTCGAGTCCAAAGTTCGTGGTCACAAAGATTGATATGGTTTCTGAAACCTGCAGCATCGACAAACGCAACCCCGGTGCCAAGCCTACTTCACCAAAGAGCAACTAGCGGAAGCGCGGCGGCGGTTTTTTCTGGCCAGATGGCTGGAAACACCGCCGCTATTTGCTCTTCTACATCGTTAACTTTTGTACTCATTGAGGAGTCATGCCATGTCCAAACTCAGCCTCGCAACAAAATTCGAAAGGCCCTATTTCTCGGGACCGCTTAGCGGCGCTATTGAACGAAGATCTTGCTCGTGAATATCAGGCCATTATTGCTTATACCGTCTACTCGCGAGTGCTCAAGGGAGCGCAATACATGAATATTGCGGACCAGTTGGACTTGCACGCGAAACAGGAGTTGGATCACGCTCTGACAATTGCAAGACAGGTCGACTATCTCGGCGCGCTGCCACCGTCATACCTAAGCCAGTCCGCACGTCAGATAACGCCGAGGAACTGTTGCGCTTCGATCTCGAGAATGAAGGCGAAACCATCAGGAATTACCGGGAGCGGGTGCGACAGTGTGAGGAACTGGGCGAATTTGCCATGGCCGAACAGATACGCACCATCCTGGTAGCCGAGCAGGACCACCAAATCGACCTTGCGACCGCCCTTGGGGTAGAAGTTCCAGTCCTAGGCAAGCAAGGACATCTTTGATCGACGACAGAAACACATAGCCCGCAAACAACAGGGCGGCAGCGCCCAAGGCATTTCGCACGGCCTTGATAGCATTCATGGCTTTGTTCCCTTCTGGCGCTTCGGCTCCCGCTTTTTGCGGCCTGCGGTTGCGGCGTCTAGGTGATCAACATTCTTGGTTTATGCGACATTTCTACTGCCTGACGCCGTCTGAAGAGGTACTCGTGAAGTAGCGGTCGAAGTCGTACCCATCTCGGTCGTACCCATCTCGGCCTCGACTATTTCACCTCAGCCGGACCTCTCCCCACATCACCTCTCCCCACATCAACGGTGTGGGCGTGGGAGCAGGCGCCCGGCTTTAACGTAAATCCCGATGTTCAGATCGAGTCGGCAAAGGCGCCAGCTCCACATGGTGGTTTTGCGCAAAACATCGCGGGAGTGCAGAGACAAAGGCCAAATACCATGATCGACATTGCCATGGGCATGAACTTTCATTCTCCTCATGGCTTGAGTTTTTCTCATAAATTGAACGATGATCGATCGAATACGAATTCGATCTCTGCCCCGTTCTTAGGCTTCTGTGCCAGTCTTGGGAGTGCGGCTTCCGGACTGACCGAAGCTCTTGGCAACCATGGAGGCCGAGCTAGCAATTTTGCTCCCTGCTGCCGTCGCTTTTGCTCGGACCGCGTTTCGGGTTTCGCTCCCAGGAGAGGGCGCTAGAAGGAGTCCGAGGCCAGCCCCAACCCCGAGGCCAGCCAAAAAACCTGCGATCTGCGGGCCCCGCGAGGTTTTCCCTCGCAGTGCGTCTCTGGCACCTTCCATCCGGTGCACAGCCTCGTTATATCTACTACCGGCTTTGTCCGCGAACGATTCGGCGCGGTCTTTTATTGACTGGCCAATTCTGGCGCGCACTTTGGGCTCCGTCAGCAATACCCCTAGCCACGCGGCAACCCGGGTCCAATTCTTGATCTTTTCGCGAGTTTCTTGACTTCTCATGGGTGTCCCTTTCCTCCAGCTTTCTTATTGACTCAAAGTAGCAGTTGGGGTCCAATCCTGGATATCGGATGTGTCATGTAGGGCGGTCCAAGAAGGCGGGGGCACATGGGTAGCCCTGGCAGATTGTTACGAATAACGTAACCACCCTACCCGCTTTGGCATCCAAAAGGGGAATCAACAGGCTCTCGGGCGCTGGAGGCGGTACATGCCAGTTCGCATATTGGTTGCCGACGATCACGAAGTCGTTCGCCGGGGCGTCTGCGCTTTGTTGAAGAGCCAGAATGGGTGGGAAGTATGTGGCGAGGTAAGCGATGGACGGCAGGCCATGAAGGAGGTCTCCACCCTGAACCCTGATGTGGTGATTCTCGACATCGGGATGCCCAACTTAAACGGCCTTGACGCCACGCGGCAAATTCTCAAGAAACATCCGAACACCAAAATTCTCATCCTCACTCTGCACGGATCGCGCGAAGTCGTTCGGGCCGTCCTACGCTCCGGCGCTCGCGGACTTCTGCTCAAGAGTGACGCTGCGGGCAACTTGGTACCTGCGGTTACCGCACTACAACAGGGCGCAACCTATTTCGCTCCGAAGCTTGCCGAAATCGCGGATTTCGCATCCGACGATGGTCCAAGTCCGCCTGGCATAAGTCGGCTCACGTCGCGAGAGCGTGAAATAGTGCAACTCCTGGCGGAGGGAAACACTTGCCGGCAAGTTGCGGAGGCTCTCGGGTTGAGCATCAAAACCGCAGACACGCACCGCTCAAAGATCATGCGGAAATTGAACATTCACTCGATTCGGGACCTTGTACTTTTTGCGATTCGCAACAATATTGTCCAGGTCGGCGACCCGGGCGCCGGACAGGCTTAGCTGGCAAGAAACGGCGGGAGGCTGCGGCGTCTCCCGCTCGGTTTGGGACCCTCGGTGTGTTCGCTAAGCCACGCGCTTTCCCCGTGCACTCGCCTTGTTGCCTCGTGGAGTCGCCTTGCTGTCGCTCGGACTTCTTTCCGCACTTTTGCCGGTGTTAGCCTCCGCCTCGTGCGCGACCTCCGCCTCCTGCGCGGCAATGTTAATTCCTTCGGCAAGACCCGATAGAGTCTCGTCGGCTTCTTTTTCCTCTTCCAAACTCTGAGCCAGCATACCTGCCGCCTCGTTATAACCCAGCAGTTCCGCATACGCCCGCGCAGTTCCGTAGCCCGCCATTTCGTAATGTTCCACTCGTTGGCTGGCCGCAATGATCGCGGCATCACGGACTTTTTCGCCTGTTTCCTTTAGCAGTTCGCTCCCCTCTTTGAGAACGCCCTCCATGCCCTTGCACTTCTCGTTTTTGGGGTCCGTACCGAGTTCTTCCGAGATCGATTCAATCCGCCCGGCCTGGGTCTTGGTAACCTCCAAATGCTCCGACAACGCTGCACGCAACTCATCGGATTGAGCTTCCTGAATCATCTTGGGCAAGGCCTTCATGATTTGTTGTTCCGCATCATAGAGATCCTGCAACTGTGTCACGTACAGTTCCTGCAGTGAATTTGCCGCCACGTTACGCCTCCAATTTTATCGATATTGATTTGGGAATCGCGCTGGTTCGATATCCCTGCCAGGGCTCCTCCAGGAAGGCGAGAGGCAAGTGCCGAGACGATCTCAGCACCTGCCTTGGGGGAGGATTCTTGCGGGGATGTCTACTGCGCTCAAACCTATTCGACGGTTCGGACACTCGCAATCCGTCCGACACTGTAGTCGTCCCTGATTCCTTCCTTAGGTTGAGTTGGCAGATGGGTCGGGGGGCGGGCATCGGGGTCGAAGGAATCGGTCGAAGGAGTCGGTCGAATGCGTCGAACGATACGTCATGCAGGGGTTTGCGCAACGACTGCACTGTTTTGCAGGGCTGGTTTGCAGGGCCGAGAGACTTACAGCAAGTAATCGCATGAGCTACGGGGACTCCCTGATGTACCCGGCCTGCCAAACGCCCTATCTTTCCGAATGTGAAGGCCAGAAATTCAGACCGCCATCCAGCAGAACATGCTCTTGAAAGGAGCTCTTTTGTGAAGACTCAATTGGAGACAGTTGCGCAACGCCGTGCCGACGCCGAACTCCTGCGCTTAGCGCGGGAAGGTAACGAAGAAGCATTCTCGAGCTTGTTTCAGGCTCACAAGGCCAAAGTTTATGCTCTGTGTCTTCGGATGACGGGCAATGTCGGCGAAGCGGAAGACCTCACCCAAGATGCATTTTTCCAGGTATTCCGCAAGATCGGCAATTTCCGCGGCGAATCCGCTTTTTCCACCTGGCTGTATCGGGTCACGATGAATACGGTGCTCATGCACTTTCGGAAAAAGGGAACGCGTCACTTGTCCCTTGAGGAGCCGGTCACTCGAACGCCCGGCGCTCCTAAGCGTGAGTTTGGCGTAGACGACGAACGCCTCTCCGGTTGTGTTGACAGAATCGTGTTGGCGCGAGCGATGAAAGAATTGCCTTCCGGATATCGAACCGTGTTTCTCATGCATGAGGTTCGCGGATATGATCATCGCGAAATCGCAAGTTTGCTGCGGTGCTCCGTTGGAAACTCGAAATCACAGCTTCACCGCGCTAAAGCAAGAATGCGTGAGCTCATGGGTCTACGGACGCGGCCGGAACAAGCAGCGCCGTCGCCTCTGCGGGATTGCGTCACCTTTGCCGAGACGGGCTCGCCTTCATAAGGACAAACAAACGATGTTCGCTGCTGCTGGCTTCGCCCGAGTACCCGGCGGTTTCGTACCCGCATCGCACTCTCATCCGGAGAGGAAAGTCCGCCCGTCGCTGGCCCAGGCGCCTCTCGATGTGCTGGCGTGAGCCTATGGTAACCTGTGCCCAGTTGCGGATCTTGGCTCTTGGCAGCCTCTCTTATTTCGCGGCTTCCACAAGGCTGCGCCCGCGGTCTTCGCAGCTCCATTCAGCGAGTCGTTCCCGCTGATAGCAAGCCACAAAGCCCTCGTCGTGTACGAGCCGTGGTTCGGGCATCCGGCGCACATCAGCATCGGTTACTCGTCTCAGGATCCTTGAGTTAGCCAAAGGCAAGGAGTCATCCAGAGCCAAATTGAAGAAGCAAAGAAGATGGGGATCTCCGGTTTTGTCGTGGACCGGTACGGCGGGCGGGAGCCGTTTCTCGACAAAGCCCATGCGTCGGTCCAGGCAATTGCCGCTCGCCGCGATTGCGCGGGGGCTGGCGCAAATGCAAGGGGTACAGGGAGTCTTCGGGTTCAGTAGAATTGCAGACTCAAAATCAAAGCCCGCTTCAGGCTGCCGGGTACACTTCTTGCCGGACAGCTTTGCGTTCTGACACTTCCGTCGCAAAACTCAACTCCTGCGAACTCAGAAGTTGATCCCTCCGATAAACGTCCTGAATGATCGAGAGCGGGCGCTGTCTCACCTCGTCATAGACACGCCCGAGATACTCGCCAAGAATCCCTATGCAAAAGAGCGGAAGGGTTCCCATCAGCGATACGGCCGCGAATAAGCCGTATTCCATCGAGCGGGAAGGCGATGCCATTGCAACGGCTCCGAGCACACCCGTCGCCAGAAATCCCATGGCGGCCAGGACAAAGCTGAGCCGAAGGGGCTTGTAGCTGAAGCTGGTGATCGCATCCATGGCGTACTTGATGCGGCTGACGAAGCTGAGCTTGCCCTCGCCGCCGATACGGTCCTGACGGTCGTAGTAGACAATCGCGGTCCGATATCCGACCCAGGCGCGAAGGCCAGGCAGGTAGCGGTTCCCCTCCCGCAAATTGTTGAGGGAGTCCAACACGGCACGATCCAACAGCCCGAAAATGCCGGCATTCAAGGGAATCGGATAGTCGGAAATCGCGCCCATCACACGATAGAACAGGGGAAACAGAAGCGCCAAAGCTTTTCGGCTTTCCTTGCGGCTCTTTCTGACCGCGGTCACCACCTGCGCGCCGCCTCGCCATGCCGCGATCATCTGCGGCAAAACGTCGGGCGGGTCCTGAAGATCGCCATCCATGAGGACGATGGCGTCTCCGCGCGCCGTCTGCAAGCCTGCATGCAGTGCTCCCATGTGGCCCCAATTGCGGGAGAGATTTACAACAACAACCTCGGGATCCGTAGCTTGCAGCTGGCGCAGCAGTTCAAGGGACGTATCTTTGGAGCCATCATTTACGTAGACTACCTCCCAACTCTCTCGCGTTCCACGCATCACCGCGCTGACGGCGTCATGCAAGGGAGCAATAATTTCCTCTTCGTTATAGATGGGGATGACTACCGAGATCATGCAAATAACTCCTTGGCCCCTTTAGATTGCGCGTATCGCGGGAGAGGTTGCGAGTCCACGATCAGATTCCACGGCCTTTGTTGGTTCAGATCCTCCTTGAAAAACTCGAACCTTCCACTTGGACTCGGCCGGTGTGAGGATAACCGTGTAGTTCGTTCGGACATGCTCTTTGGCGACGGTCTTTCCGTGGTCGCGAACCTCCACCTCGAACTCGACCTTATCAAGGAGTTCAATCGACAGCCCCTCCGGGGAATAGAACAGGACTCGGAGATCATGAGACCGATCTCGATAGAGGGTCTCAATCCCAACCTTCTGCTGTTGCCGGATCGTGTTGAGCAACTGGTCTTTGGCTGCGCCCACAAAGGATCCGTCGAGCATTTCCGGCCGATTCTGTTCGAACGCGCCAGCCATCGTCTGCCAGGACTGCAGGTAGTCTCGGACCAGCGATGACTGAGTCTGCAGTTCCATGGTTCGCGGCCCCACGGAATCGAGGGGCGCGACGTGCACTTCAGGAGCATCAGCGCCGCACAACCATACTGCGGCCAACCCCGGAAGAAGAGCCGGCAGAACCCGCCGCCTGCAGCCACGGATGCTCACAGCCCACCGTTCCAATGAATCTCGTTTCCCATGACGACGCCAGTCGCTACCGAAATGACAGCGCCCGCGATCGCCGGAAGCTCCGTTCGAGCAATTCCACGCTTCAAGGGAACGTCGACCGTGGATTGCCCCCCAGCGTGCGTTTCGGTGAAGGTCACAATTGTGCCGTCCGGCACAGGATTGCCATTGCAATCCCGAACCGGGTCGGTCTCCAGCGCAACTCTTTGCCCGCTGCGGTGAGCCGCCATTCGGATGGCGCACGGGTCGCCCGGAACCTGCTGTACGACGCGCTTCACCCGAATGTTTCCCGTGACCGCCTCAAACTGAGCGACACCGGCTTTCGCGGCCGAGTTCATTCTTACCCAGGCCACACCGTTTTGGGTTGTCGCCGAGCGTGACTCTGCACGCCCCGATGCATCGGTAATCTGGAAAGAAACCTGTTGCGGCTGAAGGATGAGGTTGTGAAACACATCAAATACGTACGCCACCGCGCTCAGTCCATTGCGTACATTCACGGAGATACGCGAGGGCTTGGCTAGAAAGCTGACGATCCCAACTTGTGGAGCGGGGACCACATCGAACTCAGCGCTCTGGGACGTCGTACCGTCAAGGAGAAGTGCGACATAGTGACCGGCGACTTCGAGATCGTTGGCCGCAAACACGACGATTTCTCCGAGCTGAACTTGGCGGCGAAGAAGACCGCCGGGTCCGACAATATACAGCGACGCCGGACCTGAGCCGACGGTCGGTACGGAGAAGGCAGCGCCCGCTTCCACCCTGGCGGGAAACCTCAAGACAGTTTCGCCTCCGGCATCAACCACAAACATTCCAGCAAGAGCGAGCCATAGGATTGCAAGTTTCATCGCAGCCGATCCGAACTATAGGTGCTTACAACGACGCGATAGTTTTTGACCTTATTTGCCACATCCGCCGGAATGGCAATGGAAAAGGGCTCCGGCGTCTCCGGCAGGAGCGCCGCGCTCGGGTACTGGTCAGCGACCCATACGATCTGGCCGCTGCTGTCGTAGAAGGTGCCCAGCACGTGCGCGATATTTACGACCTGGCCACTCTGATTCACGAGCTCCCCGCTCAAGGATGCGTCCGGTACCGGATTGAGTTTCTGCGACTCAATCCCTATGACTGGATCCGCGGATGCTGCCACCAAGCTGCTGGAAGGCTGAATCCGGACGCCGCCCACTTGCGACAGCCGGACCTCGGGAAAATCAATGCGAAAGGGCGATACTTGTTTAGGAAGAAGAACATGAGAAATTTTGTCGAAACTATCGGCCGTAGTAAGAACCGCATCTTTGCCATCCAGCAGCGAGGCTCGCACGGTCACGAACGCCGGAACCACATCTTCATTGAGCAGTTCGCCAACGATCACCACGCCGCCGCCGCGATCAACCGGATGCATCGCCACAATGCGAACGTGCGGCGCTTCCACATCTTGCGTTCCCCAATCCTCACCGGGGCCCCGGTCGATCACATCCCAGCGGAGATAATTCACCGGCAGAACTTGAGGTGGCACGTGAGTCTGCTTTACGATCGGCCACGCAACCTGCCAGCGACCCTGTGTCCGCACCACTTTCATTTCTCGGGAATCGGTAAACGACCCAACGACCGAAGCCCAGTGAAGGTTGGCACGAATCGTTGCCTCGTCAGCCGTGGCGTGCAGAGGTTCCACGTCAAATCCGTTAACGTCCGCATAAGTCCTGAGACCGTTGTTCGAGCCGTTCACGTCGCGAATCAAGTCTCCTACCGTGAACTCCCCTTTGTTCGACAAAGAGGAGTACGCGGAGTCCCACTCCCGTCGACCGATTTGAACCAGCAGACTGTTCACTGCGGCCTGGGGCGAATCGCTCGACCTCTCCATACTCGCCTGAGCGTCGATGGTGGACGCTCCCGATTGGTTGGGCCACTCGGTGCCCATGGCAAGGAACGCCAGCGTTATAGCGATAAGAGCAAAGCCGAGCAGCCTTCCGCTTTTCATGAGATCAACCTTCCCATCGCAAGGTCGTCTCGCCTACCAACTTGCTCGGGTCGCGCGGCGACGGTTCGATTCGTCCGCGACCAGGCCGGCACGGCAACCAGCAGGATCGCCAAAATACTGCTCCCCATCGGCAACAGTCCCCAAAGCAGGCCTTCCCAGGGTAGAGGCCGCTGCGGCGAATCGATTGGCGTGGCCGGAGGAACCGATTCCTTACTCCAGATCGTGATGGTCTTATTCTCGAGATCGTCGACTTTGCGCCACCCTGAAAAGACAAGCAGGGGCTCATAGTACGGGTCCTTCACGAAGACCCACTTCAGGCCGTAGCGATCCCCGTGTTGCAAAATCGCTTTCAGGGAGTCGAGTCCTGCGCTTCCAAAGTACTTAGCGCTGGTCAGGGCGCCGGCGCCATGCTCCGTCAATTCAGGCAGCATGCGTCCAGAGTTCCATTCCCCATCCACACTGCTGGCATTGGTGAGGACCGACAGACGTGAAATCTTGTTTCCGAACCCGAGAGTCACATAGCGAAACCGGTCGTGGCCGTCCCGATTCAGCCAGGCTGCCGCGGAGTCTACCTTGAAATCCTCTGCGTCCGCGGGGCGATACGTCGCCCAGGCTACCGCGATTGCGCAACTGCAACCGGCCGCTACCAGAAGCCCTGCGGCGGCTCGCCATCGAAAGCGATCAAACAATTCTTGCGCAAGCAGACCGATGAAGGGCAGGGCGAGTAGAGTTGCCCAGTAACTGAACCTCTCCATGGTCAGGACCTGGAATGCGCGGCCGAGCAGGAACCGGGCTACGGGCGTGGTACCACCGAGGCCTAGCAGGAAAGCCACCCAGAAGCCCAGCAGAAGCGGCCGCAACCTGGGATTGGAGGACCCACGCAAAAATATGAAGGGCAACGCGAGCAACAGCGCCCCATACGGAACCAGGAAATAGTTGACGCCCCACTGCGGGCTCAAGATGAAATTCGACCGGCTGGGGTGAGGGATCGGGGTCTGCGTTACCGGATAGCGCAGCAGTTGTATCCAAAAAGGCAAAAGCACAGCCGCGATCAGAGCTCCTACCAGCGCGGTGGCCAGAACCGTTCGCCCTAGGACGCCGCCGACACCGAACTCTCGACTCTCGCGGGCGTCTTGCATGGCGAGCAGCAGAACCGGAATGGCAAACAGAAACGCGCCAAACAGAAGCGTGGCGTGATGCGCTGCTGCCGCAGCGACGGCCAGCACGGTTCCGAGAACCAACGACTTCCAGCGACGTTCGCACAACCATTCGTAAAGGTAGGGCAACGCGTTCAAATACAACGGCGCCGCGAACGTGGTCGAAAGCTGTCCCGCCGAATACACAAGAAAAGCTTCGGAGCCCAACAGTACGCTGGCCAGAGCGGCCATCGTTGCGGCCCGTTCACTTACCCACAACCTTGAAAACCGGTACGCGCCAACTGCGAGCAGAAGAATCGCCGCAAATTGCACCAGCATGTAAGCAAAATCAAGACCCACCACGCTGGAAGCTAAGGCGACCCACTGCTGCGGCAACGGAGGATACGTTGTTTGCGAGAAGCCCGCGTACCATTTCGGATTCCAGGGGTCAAACCAGTGTTGCGAGTATTGCGATGCGAAAAAAATATGAAAGTTCGCATCGTACGACTTCAAGGGCAGCTTCATCAGAAGAAGCGGCCCGTGAACCAGAAACGCCACCACCAAAATAAGGCCAAGCGGAATGGGCCGTGCGTCCCGTCCCGCAAACTCGATCTTCTGCACAGTCGTCCTCCAGACCATCCTTGGGCAAGCCACCCTTAGGATTGAGGCTTGCCGGGAAAGGTTGCGCGGCTTTTGCTCTGCCCCCGGCATGAAAGTTGCACGGGCCATCCAACACTCGGCGCCGAATTTGAATCGAAGAATCCGAAATGTTACACCCTTGCATGCAAGGGATCCCCTGCGAATCGAAAGGCTGGGCGCTCGTTGAAATCCGGAAGTCAGTCCTGCAGACACGGCATCATCCCGGCGGTTCTCGCCGTCGCTCTAGCTGCGGCCGCTCAGGATGTAACCTACAAGGTGAATTCCGGAACGGCCACACCCTCGGCCGACAGCCCGAAGCAACCCCAATCTGAAAAGGTGCTGGGATGGGGCTCCAACATCCAAAATGCCAGGCTGGCGCGAGCCGCTGAAAACGCCCTTAGGAATCACAACTTTGCTGCGGCCACCGAGTACGCGCAGCGGGCAGCAGAGTCAGCGCCGAACGATGTTCAGCTGTGGTTCTTGCTGGGATATGCGGCCCGACTGTCAGGGAAAGGGCAAGTTTCCATCGACGCTTACAATCACGGACTGCGAAACGATCCCGCCTCGCTTGAGGGACTGTCGGGTTTGGCGCAAACCTTCCATGTCTTCGGCAAGAACAAGGAAGCGCAAGACCTCCTCCATCGCGTTCTAGCGGCCAGCGCCGGGAGAGCAGGAGACTGGTTATTGCAGGGTGAAATCGACTTACAAACGGGAACCTACGACCACGCCATCGACTCGCTGATGCGGGCGGAACAGCTGCAGCCCGCAGCCCGACCCGAGCTTCTGCTGGCGCTCGCTTACCAAAAGACAAAGCGTTACGATGAGGCCAGGAAGTATGTTGAAATCGCAAAGAAGCGCTCACCGAACAATCCCGAGGTGTTGCGCTCGATGGCAGGCTTTTACCGGGATACTGGCGACTACACCGCCGCCCTCTCCGCATTGCGGGGCATTCATGCACCCACTTCCGATGTTCGGGCGGAACTTGCCTACACCTACCAACTCGCCGGCAAACCGGAAGAGGCGGCAAAACTCTACGCCGAAGCTGCCGACGCTTCTCCCCAGGACTTGAATTTACAGCTCTCGGCAGCACAAGCCCAGCTGGGCGCGCGCGCGCTTGCTCCGGCGGAAAACTTTCTTGCACGAGCCGCGGCCTTGAATGTGCACCACTACAGGCTGCTCGCAATCCGCGGCGAACTCGCCCGCGTGCAAGAACGGAATGGCGATGCCCTGACTGACTATCTCTCGGCCTTGGACAACCTGCCCCCTGCCATCCCTGAAGGGGATCTATATCCGATTCAGCTTCGGATGAACGTCGTGGAATTGCAGCAGCGTCTGGGCAACGAACAGGCTGCCAAGACGCAGCTTGCCATCGCGGAGAGGCAGATTGCCAGCCTGAGCGGTGATGGACGTGAAGGGGAAAGCTTTCTCCGTTTGAGAGCCATGATTAAGCTGGCGGGAGGCGACAACGAAGGAGCGCTTCAGGACGTAAACCATGCGCTGGACCTGAACGCGAAGGATCCCAATGCGCTGCAGCTGAATGGCGATGTGCTCGCGAAAATGCGACGCGGCGAGGAGGCCATCCGAGTTTACAAAAAGATCCTGGATATCGATCCTGCCAACCGTTTGGCTCTGACTTCCCTCGGTTCGGTCTCGAGGGAAGTCGGTCGAGATCGGGATGCCGAAAAGTATTTCCAGCGGCTGCAGGCGGCATATCCCCGGCTCTATGTGGCGCACCTGGCATTGGGGGATTTATATACCTCGCGGCGCGAATTTGCCAAAGCCCAGACAGAGTATGAAAAAGGCCGCCAAGTGGCGCCCACGAATGGCCTGATTGTCGCCGGAGGGATGAATGCCGCCATTGAGGCCCATCAGTTCCCTCTCGCGGCTCGGTGGTTACAGAATGCTTCGCCTGAAATGCTTCAGGATTCTCAAGTGATGAGAGAGCGGGAGCGTTATCTCACGTGGACGGAAAAATATCAAGAGTCCGCGGAAGTGGGAGGCGAAGCAATCAAGAAGCTGCCGCATGACCGGGATGTGGTTGTTTACCTGGGGTATGACCTTCTGCACCTGGAGAAATACGGCGACCTTCTGCAATTGACCTCGCAATATGAAACAGTGATGCCGAAAGAACCAGCCCTGCCGCTTCTCGCGGGCTATGTCCACAAACACAACGGCGACCTGGATCAAGCCGAAGCAGCCTTCACGCGCTCGCTGGATCGTGATCCCAGGGTCACAACCGCTTACGTCAATCGCGGATTCATCCTGCACGATCAGCACAAGACCAGCGCGGCCGCCTCGGACTTCCAAGCCGCCTTGCGGTTAGAGCCCAAGAATGGGGAAGCGAACCTTGGACTGGCCCAAGTGAGCCTGGACCTGCACCGGCCCGAGACTGCTTTGCATCATGCCCAGCTGGCGGAGAAAGAGTTGGGTGATTCCATGGCCCTGCACCTGGTTCGAGGCACTGCCTATGGTCAGCAAGGGATGCTGAAGCAGTCGGCGTCCGAGTATCGTATCGCGCTCCAGGCAGCGCCCAGCGATGCGCAGCTCCATTTCGCTTTGGCCAAGACTCTGTTTGACCTGCGAGAGTATCGGGATTCAATTCAGGAATTGCAGGCTTCGGAAAAGCTTGCCCCGGGCAATGGACTGGTGAGCGCACAACTGGCGCGCGCCTATGCTCAAATCGGAGACCGCGAACACACCATGCAATCGATCCAAACCGCGGAGGCGCAGGGTCCCGGTTCGGTCTATGTTTCCACCGGAGAGGCGCTTAGTATTCTCGGCGAAGACGCAGCGGCCATGAAGCGCTTCGAGCGTGCACTGAGCACCTCGGGCAGCGATCGCGTCGGCGTGCGCCTGGCCGTGAGCCGTCTCATGCTCAATCAAGGGGATGCCCCCGGGGCACAGAGGCAAATCACGCTAGCGATGATGGAAGCCGGTTCCGGCCGCACCCAGCCGCCAACAGGCACGCAGTTGGCACAAGCCGCGGATCTTTTCCTTGGCATGCACGAGTATGACCTTGCACAGACCTATTTTTCCCGCGCCCTCGCTGCTGGCGGCCCCGAAGCCGACGTTCGAGTGGGGATCGCCAACACCTACCTTGCCGTGGGCGACGCTCCGCGGGCTGAAGCGCAGATTGCAGCCATTCCCCAGGATGGCGATTCTGATTCGAGCTACCAGTACATGTTGACGAAGGCGAATATTTACCGCCAGCACCATCAGGGCGCCGAAGCGTTGACCGCCTTCGCGCAGGCAGCGGAATCGGCAGGCGAAGATCCGATCGCACAGAAGGAGATGCTGCGAACCGCCGGTGACGAAGGCATGCGAGTGAACAGCAAGTTGAGTCTGGGATCTGATTTCTCGGTGGCCCCCATCTTCGAGGACTCGACGGTCTATTCCCTCGACGCCAGGTTATTGAACGCACCGCAGGGTCTGTTGCCCACACCCCGGTCGACCTTGCAAACGCAGTGGACTACTGCTTATCGCTTGCATGTGGCCGGAATGCCCGATGCGGGGGGATTCTTCCAGATTCGTAACGCTCGCGGCGACATTTCCCTGCCCAGCACCAATACGATCGTCAATCGCGACACCACCGACTATTCCTTTAACTTCGCGGTGAATCCAGTATTCCGACTGGGTAGCAACGCAATTTCGCTGAGCGCTGGTCTCGAGAGGACAATCCGTCGGGATTCCCGAGACCCGATCGACATGAACCAAAATCTCTTTCGGCAGTTCTTATACCTGTCGACGAGTTCGATTTTCAACTGGGTTTCGCTGCAAGGGTACGCGGTTCATGAAGCCGGCCCCTTTACCGAGAGCCACTTGCGATCTCGCGATCTGTCAGGCGCGTTGGAATTTCGAGTCGGCCGACCCTGGGGAAAGACAGCCCTGGTTACGGGATGGGGAGGGCGCGATGAACAGTTTTTCCCCGTGATCCGCGAGTATTACTACACATCGACCTACGCCGGCATCGAGCGTCGATTTTCGGAGAACCTGCGTTTGCGCACGGTCGGAGAGTATCTGCGGTCTTGGCGGGTGGAAGGACAGCAGTTTGCCATTGCGCAGGCATTCCGCCCTGCCCTGAGCGTGGAATACTCGTTTGCTAAGAACTGGACACTCGAGGCCTCATCGGCCTATTCCCGCAACATGGGCTCCCACGACTACGATGCGGTGCACAGCGGCTTCAAGATCTCCTATGCCATGCCGTTCCGGCGTACCTTGGAGGAACAAGGCCGGCCGCTAGCAGTGCGCTATCCCATCCGCTTTTCCGCTGGCGTGGAGCAAGAAAGCTTTTTCAATTTCACCAGCGGCAAGAACCAACAGTTTCGGCCGTTCGTTCGAGTCACCTTGTTCTAAAAAAGCGCAGAGAGTCGAATCGCCCCATGAAGATTTGCTTAGTGACAGCGTTTCCCCCAAGCGGCCGCCAGCTGAATGAATACGGCTTCCATTTGGCGCGAGAACTCCAGCGCAACCCGCTCGTCGACCTTACTATTCTCGGCGACCAACTGACGCGCTACGAGTGGGCCACAGATCAGGATGGGAACACCCTCGGAGGCGCACAGGAGGAGCTGCCCGGCTTTCATGTCGTGCGCTGCTGGGAATCCAACCGTTGGTCGAACCCGCTCAGACTCGCTCGCACCGTTCGCCAGTTGCGGCCCGACATTGTTTGGTTCAATCTGGTGTACTCCAGCTTCGGTACCCCTGAGCATCCGGTTGCGGCTTTTGCTGGTCTGTGCAGCCCGGCGCTCACGAGAGCAATCGGCTATTTCACACACATTACACTGCACCATATACTGGAACACGTTGACTTCGCGGGCGCTGGCGTCAAGCGGGAGCGTCTATTCCGTCTGGGCAGCGAACTGGCGACCCGGGCCCTTCTTGGGGCCAACTCGGTTTCGGTATTGCTCTCTGGTTACCGGCGCACTCTGCTCGAAAAGTACGCCGCGGAAAATGTCTTATTGGGAACTCATGGCACATTTTCCATGTGTCCGAGCCCACCGGATTTCTCGCAGCGCGACAATCCCGACCAGCGTATTTTGGCCATCGGCCACTGGGGCACTTATAAGCGGCTGGAAACGCTGATGGAGGCATTTCCAGCGGTTCTCGCACGTCGGCCCCACGCCCGCCTCATCATTGCTGGCGCCAATCACCACACCACTCCTGGATACTGGGAGTCGATTCGTGACCGTTACGGAGCGAATCCCCGCATAGAATTCCGCGGCTACGTTGCGGAAGCTGACGTCCCCGATTTGTTTTGCACTGCCAGCGTGGTCGTGCTTCCTTACGACTCCGCAACGGGATCCAGCGGTCCAGCGCATCAGGCTTGCGAATATGGCGTGGCTCTGGTCTCAGCCGATCTGCCCGATTTTCGCGATATGGCCGCTGACGAGAACATGGCGATTCGCTTCTACCGGACGGGTGACCCAGCCGATCTCGCCGAGCAACTCGCTGCACTGCTCGAATCGCCGTCGCTGCGCCGACAAGCCGCTGAGCAGAACTACGCCGCCGCCTTACGGATGACGATGCCCAACATCGTTCGCAAGTATCTTCGCTGGTTCGAACTCAAGCGGCGAAGGCAGAGCCTGGACATTTCGAGCCGAGGGCGCTTTATCAGTCGCTGGCGGCAGCATTCCCTGCGCTCGTCGCTTTCGCTCCTGCCCCCGCCCGCCGGATCGCCGGATCGCGTGCCCCCGCCGAGCATTCAAGGGGGATAAAGAGGGCGTTGCGGAGTAGCACATCCTCGTTACCAGGATGTCCTTACCAGGACGTCAGCGACTCACCGTTTGCATACTCATCCAGGATTGCCCCCGAGCAGGATTGCCCCTGAGACCAGGCTGTCTAGCGGGTGCTGCACCCCGGCCACGGGCCCCGGGCTGGTTGCGGAATCGTGGTTGGGAAATCGTGGTTGGGGAATCATGGTTGGAGAATCATGGGCCATGCCCGACCGAGGGTGTCGGGTGTGATGTCCAACGGATAACGGGAACACGGATAGCGCAACGAGGAGAAAACGCGGAAAGGAAATAGATCAGCATCGCGGGCGCCTGACTGATTAAGACTAGGGGTGTGACGGAGGCGCAGAAGGGGAACTGTTGCTCGGTTCGATCACGGGTGTGCCATCGCGATGCTTGAGTACAACCGTTTCGGTCTCCCGGTGTCGCGCCGCGCCGACGGTTTCAATCGCCCCGGAGACATTGGCTTCACTCCCGTTCGCAACCGAGTCCAGGCGAAATCCTTCAAAGCCTGGTCGAGTCGCCAGACCCACGTGGACACGCGAGCCAGGAGCCGTTTGAGCGTCGCGGTAGAACTCCTGTGCGGTTTCGAGATCTCCGTTCATCTCGGCGACTACTGCCTGGTTATTCAATGAGAAAGCGTTCGCTGGGCTAAGGCTGTACGCTTGCGCGAAATTCTGTTGCGCCCGAACCCAATCGTTACGATTCAAAGCTGCCACCCCCCGCAAATTTAGCAGGGCCGTCTGTGCTTCCGGAGTCTGCAATTGGCCCATGCGCTTGCGCAGGCGTTTCGCACTCTCAGCGGCCACCGTTGCAACAGGTTTGCCGCGCCAAGCGGAGTCCATGCTCACGACAACTGTCTCCGCGGTATGGGAGTCGGCGGCGGCGGCGTAATACTTGAGAGCCTCTGCATATTCACCCTCGGCCTCCTTCGTAACACCGAGATTGTTCAGGGTAAAACCATTCTCAGGAGCAAGAGTGAGGGTTCTTTGCAAAAGAGCATCCGCTTGCCATGCGCGGTCCTGCGACAACAAACGGACGGCTTCAACATTTGCTCGATTGATCCGAATGGCAAGGTCTTGAACCCCGCTCAGCGCGCTCTGCAAAGACAGTCCCCGCAAGCTGGCCGTACTGGCACGCTCAATATTGGCGTCGGTGGCTAGGCCGCCCGCCAAACCGTAAAAAGCCTGAGCCCTGTCCTGCTGACCTTCGAGTTCGGCAATGTAACCGAGATTGTTTAGCGTAAAGGGATCGCCAGGATCGAGCACGTACGCCTTGTAGAATAGTGCCTTGGCTTTGTCGTATTGATTCTTCAAAACCGCTTCTACGCCCTCGCGGTTGAGCTGCTGCACGGGCGTGCTCAAGCTCTTCTTTGGAATGTTGATGCGAAAGTCTCGCGCCTGAACGGGAAGGACCGCGACTCCGGCAAGCAGTATTCCCAGAATCGTCCTTTGGCAGTGCTGACCCATGCTTTGGCAGTGCTGACTCATGCTTTGGCAGTACCGACTCGTGATCCAGTCGGATTCTCTCCTCTAGGCGCCTCTAAGATGCTCGGAGCGCTCAGGATGCTGCGCGGTTCACGTCTTAATTTCGCGCAAATCATCTGCCCTGCACGCTGCCGTAAACGCCTTTTGGGGCATCTGAATAGCGGCATGGAGGTGAGATTTTGATTCGGAGTTCTCTCGGTTCTCTCGTCCTGGGAATGGGCCTGTTAGGCACCCATTCGATACAAGCCCAACAACCACCTACCGAGTCCCGCGAAGCGAAGCCCCTCGAAGCGAAAAAGGGACTCGGGGAAGCGCCTGGCGAACCCGCTCCAGCCATCACTCCAACGACCAACCGTTCTGGCACAGTAGCATCGCCCGCCGTGCCGCCCATTCCAAAGGGAGAGGTTTCCCTGTTAAGCGGCACTATCCAAAGCGTCGACCACATCCGAGACCGTCTTGTGCTGAAGGCTTTTCAAGGAGAGCGCATGTCGCTGATATTTGACGAGCGTACGCTGGTGTCTCGAGACGGAAGCCCAGCGTCCGTGGACGACATCCAACCAGGACAGCAGGCATACGTGGACAGCACGCTGGACGGCACTGACGTTTTCGCTCGCAAAATCCGTATCGGACCGCACGGCATTGCGGGGCAAGGAAGCGGGCAGATTGAGGAGTTTCGTCCGGAGCGACGAGAATTGCTGGTACGCGACTCCATAACCCCGACTCCCATCAAAATGCACCTATCTTCGACCGCAACCATCCGGCAAGGTACGCGCGCGGCAAGTCCTTCAGAACTGGCAAGCGGAACTCTGGTGAGTTTCACATTCGCTCCTGGCCCCGAGGGGCCAACCGTGAACGAAATCTCGATACTCGCCTCTCCGGGCACCGTCTATACGTTCTCGGGTCAAGTGGCGGATCTGAACCTCCCCAAGGGCCTGCTAGTACTCGAAGACAGCTCCAGCCACAATACTTATGATCTGTTTTTTGATCCGGCCGGCCGGCCTCTGACGGTAGGCCTGAACATCGGTGCCAACGTCACAGCGCAAACACAGTTCGACGGCAAGCAATATCGGGTTCGCGAGCTTACCGTGACCCCCGCGCACGCCAAATAGAACTCCATTCTTCTAACATTCGGCACCTCACATTCGGCGCCCTCTTCTCTGCCAAGGCCCCGCCGAGGAGTCTCGCGGGCGAGTGCGTTTCGGAATCATGGTGTTTCTCGTCTGGAGCAGCGCTATGGCAACTGGTTCATGTAGCCGGGACCGGACGTGGGCTGCACCGGTG
>Ga0137419_10000049_pt1 | contig 29698 bp, 25 predicted proteins | sample CZODoug3_1_2_16f_FD_108279 | JGI IMG/M metagenome (GOLD analysis project Ga0137419, IMG submission 108279) | Vadose zone soil fungal communities from Angelo Coast Range Reserve, California, USA - CZODoug3_1_2_16fungal (Illumina Assembly) | ecosystem: Environmental > Terrestrial > Soil > Vadose... | reverse complement strand
ATCGTGACCGAGCGGAATAACGGGCCGCTCGTGATCGTGGACGTCCGCGTCCGGGAGCGCGAGCTGATACGGCGCCTGGCGGGACGGTTGATCTGCGAGAAGTGCGGCGCCAACGCCGAGCCCGCGCACGAAGGCGCAGCGACGGCCACCGCGTGCGCCAGGTGCGGCGGCCGGCTGGTGCAGCGCGCGGACGACAACGAGCAGGTCGTGCGGGAGCGCCTGAAGGTGTACGAGCGGGCGACCAAGCCGCTCGTGGAGTTCTACCGGGGCCGGCCGACGTTCCGCATCGTCAACGGGGCGCAGCCGCAGGAGCGGGTCGCGCACGAGCTCGACACGGTGATTGACGACGCGGCGCTGGTTGGCGCCAAGCCGGGAACGCCGGCGTCGGTGAAGGCGATCGCGTCGGGGAAAGCAGCGCAGGCATGATCGTCTGCCGGTCACGCGCGGAAATCGAGAAGCTGCGCCGGGTGAATCAGCTCGTCGCGCAGGTCCTCGCGGAGCTTCGCCAGATGGCGGCCCCGGGCGTGACGACGGCGGACATCGACCGGGTGGCGGAGCAGCGGGTCCGGGCGGCGGGCGCGGAGCCGGCATTCAAGGGGTATCACGGCTATCCCGCGACGGTGTGCGCGTCGGCGAACGAACAAGTCGTCCACGGGATCCCGTCGAAGCGTCCGCTCGTCGAAGGAGACATCCTCTCCATCGACATGGGCGCCAGGCTCGATGGGTTCTTCGGCGACTGCGCCGTGACCGTCCCGGTGGGCGCCGTCGCGCCGCCGACGGCCGCGCTGCTGCGGGTGACCGAGGAGGCGCTGTTCCACGGGATCGAGGCCGTGAAGCCGGGCGCGCGGGTGTCGGACATCGGCGCCGCGGTCCAGCAGCACGTCGAGGCGCACGGGTTTTCGGTCGTGCGCGAGTTCGTCGGCCACGGGATCGGCACGTCGCTCCACGAGGAGCCGCAGATCGCGAACTACGGGCCCGGCGGACGCGGGCCGAGGCTGGCGGAAGGGATGGTGCTCGCCATCGAGCCGATGGTGAACGCGGGCAAGCCGGCGGTGAAGGTGCTCTCGGACGGCTGGACGGCGGTGACGCGCGACGGGAGCCTCTCGGCGCACTTCGAGCACACGGTGGTCGTGACCGCCGAGGGGTGCGAGATTCTCACGCTGCGGCCTGCGGAGGCGGGCCGCGCGAAACAGCTGCTCTCGGTGTGACCGGGGGCAGTCGGACGGTCGAAGGGGTCGTCCGGGCGCAGCTGCCGAGCGGCCTGTACGAGGTGGACGTCGAGGCGCACCGCATCACGGCGCACATCGGCGGCGGACCCGGGCGGAATTTCGTTCGACTGCTCGTCGGCGACCGGGTGCTTGTGGAGCTGACCGCGCGGGATCTGGGGCGCGGACGGATACTGAGGAAGGCGTAGGGGCGAGGAGTGACACCGTGAAGGTACGAGCGTCAGTCAAACGGATTTGCGACAAGTGCAAGATCGTGCGCCGCCGCGGCGTGGTCCGCGTGATCTGCACGAACGCGAAGCACAAGCAGAGGCAGGGGTAATCGGATGGCGCGAATTGCAGGCGTGGATCTGCCGCGGACCAAGCGGGTCGAGATCGGCCTTACCTACATCTACGGCATCGGGCGGAAGCGCTCGAACGACGTGCTGAGCGCGGCGGGCGTGAGCGCCGACATCCGCGTGAAGGACCTGTCCGAGGACGACGTCCGGAAGATCAGCCGGGTGCTCGAGGAACAGGGCGGCGTGGAAGGCGATCTCCGCAAGGAGATCTCGATGAACATCAAGCGGCTGATGGAGATCGGCTGCTATCGGGGCCTGCGGCACCGGCGCAACCTGCCGGCGCGCGGCCAGCGGACGCGCACCAACGCGCGCACGCGGAAGGGCCCGCGCAAGGGCGCCATCGCCAAGAAGAAGACGGTTTAACACATGGCTAAAGTTCAAGACGCAACGGCGCCGCCCGAAAAGGGCAAGGGCGAAGGCGGAAAAAAGCCGGCGCGCAAGACATTCAAGAAGCGCGGCGAGAAGCGCGTCGTCCATCACGGCTATGTGCACATCCACGCCTCGTTCAACAACACGCACATCACGATCACCGACACCGAGGGGAACGTGATTGCCTGGTCGAGCGCCGGCGGCATCGGCTTCAAGGGATCGCGGAAGGGGACGCCGTTCGCCGCGACGCAGGCGGCCATCAACGCGGGCAACACCGCGAAGACCTACGGGCTGCGCTCGGTGGAGGTCAGGGTGAAGGGCCCCGGGTCGGGGCGCGAGTCGGCGATCCGCGCGCTGCAGACGGTCGGCATCGAGGTGAAGTCGATTCGCGACGTCACGCCGATTCCGCACAACGGCTGCCGGCCGACGAAGCGGCGGCGAGTATGACCGCCGTAAATTCCTAACTTGCGAGGTTATTGATTTGGCTCGATACATCGGACCGGTCTGCCGCCTGTGCCGCCGCGAGGGGATGAAGCTGTTCCTCAAGGGCGAACGCTGCTACACGGAGAAATGCGCCATCGAGAAGCGCAATTTCGCGCCGGGACAGCACGGGAAGTCGCGGAAGCAGAAGCTCGCCGGCTACGGCGTGCAGCTGCGCGAGAAGCAGAAGGTCAAGCGCATTTACGGCGTGCTCGAGGATCAGTTCCGCCGCTACTTCGAACAGGCTGAGCGGACGCGCGGCATCACGGGCGAGACGCTGTTGCAGCTGCTCGAACGGCGGCTCGACAACGTCACCTACCGTCTCGGTTTCGCGACCTCGCGGCCAGCCGCGCGGCAGCTGGTCCGCCACGGCCACTTCACGGTGAACGGCAGGAAGGTCGATATCCCGTCGTTCTCGGTCAAGCCGGGTGACGTCGTCGCGGTGCGGCAGAGCAGCCGCAAGAACGCGTCGATCGAGCACGCGCTCCAGGAAGTGAAGGGACGCGGCGTGCCGGAATGGCTGGTGTTCGACGCGGAAGGGATGTCGGCGCGCGTCGGCTCGGTGCCGACCCGCGAGCAGATCAACCTGCCCGTACAGGAGCAGCTGATCGTCGAGTTGTACTCGAAGTAGGCAGCGGGCAGCCGGCAGCGGACAGCACGGACAGGGTTCTTCCTGCCAGCTGCCAACTGCCAGCTGCCAGCTGATTCGCAGCCACCGGCCCGCAGCTTGTCAGGCCTGCAGCGGGAGGCTGGTGGAGACAACCCGCAGGCCTGGAGGCGGGGGCTGCCCGCCCGTTGGCGAAAGGAAGAACCAATGCTCTGGAAAGGTTTTCAACGCCCCAAGCGACTCGATTTCGAGCGCGAGACGCTCACCGACCGGTTCGGGCGCTTCTACGCGCAGCCGTTCGAGCGCGGCTTCGGCACCACGATCGGCAACGCGCTTCGCCGTGTGCTGCTCTCCTCGATTGAAGGCGCCGCGATCACCGCGGTGAAGATCGACGGCGTGCTCCACGAGTTCTCGCCGATTCCCGGCGTGGTCGAGGACGCGACCGACATCATCCTCAACCTGAAGCAGATTCCGCTGAAGCTGCACGTGGACTACACCAAGACGCTCTACCTGCGCGTCGACAAGCCGGGCATCGTCCGCGCCAAGGACATCGAGGTCGACCAGGACGTCGAGATCCTCGAGCCGGAAGCGCACATCGCGACGGTCTCGGACGGCGGCAAGCTCCACATGGAGCTGCGCATGAAGCGGGGCCGCGGGTACGTGTCGGCCGACAAGAACTTCGACGAGGATCTCGGCATCGGCTGGATCCCGGTGGACTCGGTCCATTCGCCGGTCAAGAAGGTGAACTACCTCGTCGAGGCCGCGCGCCTCGGCCAGACCACCGACTACGACAAGCTGACGATCGACGTCTGGACCAACGGCTCGGTGACCGCGCAGGACGCCGTGTCGCTCGCCGCGAAGCTGATTCGCGATCACCTGAACATCTTCATCAACCTCGAGGACGTCGCAGACCAGCCGATGGAGGCGCAGGCCGACCAGCCGCGCTCGGGCGCGCTCAACGAGAACCTCGACAAGAGCGTCGAGGAGCTGGAGCTGTCGGTGCGGTCGTACAACTGCCTGAAGAACGCGAACATCCGGACGATTCGCGAGCTGGTACAGAAGACCGAGGCCGAGATGCTGAAGACGAAGAACTTCGGCCGCAAGTCGCTGAACGAAATCAAGGAGATCCTGCACAGCATGGGGCTGAGCCTCGGCATGCGCGTCGATCAGCCGGCAGGAGCACACTCGGAGTAGGAGAAAGCGGGCAGCGGGCAGCGGGCCGCAGGCAGAACGGGTTTTTACTGCCAGCCGCCAACTGCCAGCCGCCAGCTTCAGAGTCATATGAGACACAACCTCGCACACCGGAAGCTGGGACGCGTCAGCGAGCACCGCACGGCGCTGCTGCGCAACCAGGCGATGGCGCTCATCCGCCACGAGCGCATCGAAACCACCATGCCGAAGGCGAAGGAGCTTCGCCCGTTCGTCGAGCGGCTGATCACGATCGCCAAGCGCGGTGTCGCGTCGGGCGAGGCCAACGGCAAGTCGCTCCACGCGCGCCGCATGGTTGCCGCGGAGCTGCAGGACCGGGACGTCGTCAGCAAGCTGTTCGAGACGATCGCGCCGCGCTACGCCGAGCGGCCGGGCGGGTACACGCGCATCCTGCGCGTCGGCTACCGCCGCGGCGATTCCGCGGAGGTCGCGCAGATGGAGCTCGTCGGCAGCGAATACAACCCGAAGTCGGCCGAACAGAAGGAAGCGGACAAGGCCGCGGCGGGCCCGAAGACCAAGAGCGTCGGCGATCGCCTCCGGTCCGCGGCGCGCGGCCTGCGGACGCGCGGCGACGCGGCGGGCGGCGCCTCGAAGGGCCAGGCCGGCGGCCAGACCCGCGGCAAGGCACAGAAGTCGACGACGCCGCGGAAGGCGGGCGGGTCGTAGGTTCGAGGTTCGTAGCAGTTCGACGCCGAAGTGTGAAGTTCGAAGGGCCGGCCCGGTGGCCGGCCCTTTTTGTTGTGGTGTAGCATCGGCACCGGTTCTCCCCGGACCGAGGTGGCAGCATGGCAGCGGCGGAGCAACGCGGTATCGTTCTGTTCGTCCACGGCTTCGGCAGCTCCAGCAAGTGCTGGTCGCGGCTGCTCGAGTTGCTCGGCGCGGACGATCGCATCACCAGCCAGTACGAGCTGCGCACGTGGGACTACCCGACGCAGTGGTTCGGGCTGAACCCTCTGACCCGCATTCCGCGGCTGCAGGAAATCGGGCGCTCGCTCGCCGATGAAATCGATTCACCGTCGTATCGCGGCCGCCCGCTGACGCTCGTCGGTCACAGCCAGGGCGGGCTCGTCATCCTGTCGTACCTGTCCGACACCCTGGCCAACGGCGAAGGCTCGAAGCTGCGCGCGCTCCGGCAGGCGTTGCTGGTGGCGACGCCGTGCGAAGGATCCACGACGGCGAGCGGTCTCCGGGGTCTCGCGTCGAAGGTGTTCAGCAACCCGCAGGAGCGGACGCTTCGCGTGCTCGACCCGGAGATCGCCGACATCCGCTCGGCCGTCGACAAGCGGATCGTCGCCACGACGGCGGACTCCGACACGAGCTGGCGCGTGCCGATTCACGCCTTCAGCGGCCTGCAGGACAACGTCGTTCCCGAAGCGTCCGCGCGCGGCCCCTTCGAAAGCGTCAGGCGCGTCCCCGGCGATCACTTCTCGATTCTCACGCCCGCCGACGCCAGCGATCGCCGGTACACCGAGCTGGTGGAACCGCTCCTCGACCCGGGCGGCCACCTGCACCGCTTCGAAATCGAGTCGTACGAAACGAAGATTCGCGTCGAGCCGCGGCCGCGGCAATCGATCATCACGAGCGGACAAAACAGCCGGGTGGTCGACTACGACAACTACGGCACCCTCCGCCGCACCGTCCGTTTCGCCGCGTGCAACCGGTGCCGCGATACCTTCAGCATCAAGTACGCGACGCGAAGCCAGGGGTACGTCGTCGGTCACGAGAGCCACGTGAACCAGGCGAGCCCCGCGGACGTCGGACGGGCCGAAGACACCGGCACGTACTATCAGTTCGATTTCGTTCCCGAGGACGGACAGGCGTACAGCCTCAACGTCGAGGTCTACCGGGGGTTCGACGAAGGCGACCGCGACGTGCACTTCCACCTCGGCGCGCAGAGCTTCTACCGGCAGCTGGACTACGTCCTCGACCTGTCCGCGTACGTGAAGGCGGGCTACGGCGTCTCGAAGGGACCCGAGTTCTTCATTCAGCCGCAGAACATCCCGCATGGCGACATGTGCCGGACACGCGACGGCCTGACGCCCATCCCGCCGACCGGGCAGACGGCTGAGGGGATCTACCACTGGTCGCTGCGCGACATCTCCACGGGCGTCGTCGACATCGTGTGGGACGTTTCCGTTGCCGGCGCGCCATCGATCGTCATCGGCGCCGTGCAGATGACGGACGGCCATGCGGCGACCTGATCCGCCTCACATTTCGCTGTCGTCAGGGCAGACGGCGGTCATTGGCTACGGCTCGCTGATGTCGCGCGCGAGCCTCGAGCGCACCCTGCAGGGTCCCTACGAGGGACCCTTTGCGCCCTGCCACGTCGAGGGCTGGCAGCGCACGTGGGACATCTCGATGCCGAACAGGGTCTACTACTTCCGTGACAACGGGACGAAGGTCTACCCGGAGCGCATCGCGTACCTCGACGTCCGGCCGTCGCCAGGCAGGCGGATGAATGCCGTGATCTTCGTGCTCGACAACCGCGACCTCGACGCGATGCACGCGCGCGAGTGGATTTACGAGCCCGTGGCCGTGACCGATCGCGTGCGGGACGTCACGATTGCCGGCGGCGACGCCCTCATGTACGTCGGCCTGCCCGAGCATCGCGTCCAGGACGCGACGCGCCGGGAGGCGACCGCCATCCGGGCGTCGTACCTGCGGATTCTGGACAACGCGCTCGCGGGGGCGGACGCGACCTTTCGCGAGGAATATCAGGCAACCACCGAGCCGGTCCCAGCGCACCTCGTCATCGAGGATGCGCTGGACACGTCTTCCTAGACTTCCTCCACGGTTTCCTGTCCGCGTTCCGCCCTCGCGGCCGCGATGATCTTCGCCTGCGCCTGGTGCGGCACCTCGTCGTAGTGCGAGTACTCCATGTGGTAGGTCCCGCGAGCGCCGGTCGCTGACGTGAGGTGCTGTTCGTAGGTGAGCATCTCCGCCATCGGCACCTGCGCGCGGATCACGGTGAGCGTCCCGCGCGTGTCCATGCCCGAAATGCGGCCGCGCCGGCCGTTGAGGTCGCCCATCAGGTCGCCGGCGAAGTCGCTCGGCGCGTAGACCTCGACGTTCATGATCGGCTCGAGGATGGTCGGGCGGGCGCGCGTCATCGCGTCCTTGAACGCGAGCGAGCCGGCCATCTTGAACGAGAGCTCGTTCGAGTCCACGGGATGGAACGAGCCGTCGATCACCGTCGCGCGGAAGTCCACCATCGGGAAGCCGGCCAGGTAGCCGCGCAGGCGCGAGTCCTGGATTCCCTTTTCGACGGCCGGCACGTACTGCCTCGGGATCGAGCCGCCGAAGATGTCGTCCACGAACTCGAAGTCGCTCCCGCGCGGCAGCGGCTCGACCTTGATCTTGCAATCGCCGAACTGGCCATGCCCGCCCGTCTGCTTCTTGTGGCGGCCGTGCGCCTCGGTGGCGGCCGTGATCGTCTCGCGGTAGGGAATCCGTGGCGGTTTCAGGAGCACTTCGACGCCGAAGCGGCGCTTCAGCTTCGCGACCGTCACCTCGATGTGCAGCTGCCCCTGCCCCGCGAGCAGCAGCTCGTGGGTCTGCGGGTCGCGCGTGTAGCTGATGGACGGGTCCTCTTCCTTCAGGCGCGCCATCGAGCCGCTGATCTTGTCCTCGTCGCCGCGGCTCTTCGGCTCGATCGCGTAGGCGAGGACCGCCTCCGGGAACTTGATCTCGGGAATCTTCACCCTCGTGCTCTTCTCCGCGAGCACGTCGTTGGTGCGCGTGTCCTTCAGCTTCGCCACCGCGCCAAGGTCGCCGGCCTTCAGCTCCGGCACCTGCGTCTGCGTCTTCCCCTGCAGCGCGAGCAGGTGGCCGAAACGTTCGGCGCTGTCGCGCATCTGGTTGTAGACGGTCGTGTCCTGCTTCAGCGTGCCCGAGACGACGCGCAGCATCGTGATGCGGCCGGCAAACGGGTCGGCAATGGTCTTCCACACGAACGCGGTGTAGGGCCCGCTGTCGGACACCTTGATCGAGGTCGGCTCGCCGGCGTCGTTGACCCCGGCGAATTCACGCTCCGCCGGCGACGGGATATAGGTGACGATCGCGTCGAGCAGCGGCTGGATGCCGATGGCATGGAGGCCAGAGGTGCACACGAGCGGGTAAATCTTGCCCGCCAGGGTCGCCGTGCGCAGCCCCTGCGCGAGCTCGTCCTGCGTCAGCGTCCCCTCCGAGAAGAACCGTTCCATGAGCCGCTCGTCGGCTTCCGCGACCATCTCGATCAGCTCTTCGCGCGCCTTCGCCGCGCGGTCGGCTAGCGCCGCCGGGACCTCGCCCTCGCTCATCTTGCCGCTGCTGTCGGCCGCGAACGTCAGCGCCTTCATCCGCACCAGGTCCACGACGCCCGTGAACGCGCGCTCGTCGCCGAGCGGGAGCTGAATCGGGATGATCTCGCGGGCGCAGTCGCGGCGCAGCGATTCCAGCGTCCGCTCGAGGCTCGCGCGCTCGCGCTCCATGCGGTTGGCGACGATGATGCGGGGAAGGTTCAGCGCGGCGGTCTCCTCCCACAGCTTTTCGGTCTGGACCTCGACGCCGGCGACGGAGTCCACGACGAGGATCGCGCCTTCCGCGACGCGCAGCGCCGCCCTGGCGTCGCTCAGGAAGTTGGCGAAGCCCGGCGTGTCGATGATGTTGACCTTGGTCTTCTGCCACTCGGCGTAGGCGAGGCTGGAGGAGAGCGTGTGCTTGCGGGCGATTTCTTCTTCGTCGAAGTCGGTGACCGTCGTGCCTTCGTCAACCTTGCCCAGGCGGTTGACGGCGCCGGCGGCAAACAGCATCGCGGAAACCAGCTGTGTCTTGCCGCATCCGCCGTGGCCGACCACGGCGACATTCCGGATGGCGGCGGCGTCGTAGACCTTCATAAGGGGTATCCTCCTCCCGCGAGGTGAGGTGAAGCTCGAGCGAAGCTGATCGTTTCTACCGGCGGATCATAGATCAAGGTGTCAGGTGTCAGGTATCAGGTGTCAGGGAGTCAGGTATCACGTGTCAGGGAGTCAGGTATCGGGTGTCCGGGAGGTATCAGGCAGGCGGTCTCGCAGGCATGATGAGAACAATTATGTTCGCTACGACGCCATGGCAGACGAATATGTGCTGCCAACCGGCCCCAGGCCGCGCGGCCGGAGCGCGGCGGCGGCGGCGGTGACGCGCGCCGCGCCGCGCGACCAGCAGCAGCAACATCGTTGTTGTCGTTTTCGTAGCACCACACATTTTTGTTCAAACAGAACGTCACGCGCGCGCGCCTCCCGGGGTTTTTGCGAACAAATCATCGCCATGCGATCCGCGTCCGCCCGCGTGCAGTGGCGTCCATCTTGCTCTCTCCCGTCCGTCAACTGGAGCGCTCGCCGGATCGCGCTCACGCGCCCTATCCCAACTGCGGAGGATCGATGAAACCGAAGTCATTCGTGTCGATGTTCGTGTGCCTGCCGGTGCTGACGGCGGCGTGTTCCCTGCTGCTCGCGCGCCCTGCCGCCGCGCAGTCCGCCCCGGACCCGAACCCAGGCAGCCTGACGGTGACCAGCTCCGTCGACCTCACCAATGTCTACATGTTTCGCGGCATCCGGCAGGACGACACGAAGGTGATGATCTGGCCGGCGGCGGACCTCGGCCTCTCGGTATTTGCCGGCGACGGCGCGCTGAAGAGCGCCGCGCTCGACTTCGGTTCGTGGAACAGCCTGCACACCGGCAACGCCGGCCTCGAGAGCGCCAGCAAGAAGCTCTGGTACGAGTCGGACTTCTACAGCTCGTTGTCGCTCGGCTTCGCCGGCGGCGTCAGCCTCGGGACCACCTACACCGCGTACACGAGCCCGAACGCCGGGTTCACCAACGTCAAAGAGGTGATGTTCAAGCTGGGGATCGACGACAGCGCGCAGCTTGGCAAGGGCGCGCTGAAGCCGTACGGCGTCGTCGCGTTCGAGTTCAACACGGAGCCGGGCACCGGCCAGGCGGACGGCGGGCTGAAGGCCGGCCGCTATCTTGAGCTCGGCGTCGGTCCCGGATGGAGCGGATCGAAGGCGAGCCTCACGTTCCCCGTGAAGGTCGGATTGAGCCTGGCGAATTACTACGAGCTCAATGGCGTCGACAACCGGTTCGGGTACTTCAGCGCCGCCGGCATCGGGTCGGTTCCGATCAAGCTCCCGGCGAGCTTCGGCGCGTGGAACGTGCACGCCGGCGTCGAGTTCCAGCAGCTCGGGACGACCACGAAAGCATTCAACAACGGCGACGCGCAAAAAGTGATTGTTTCTGGAGGGTTTGGTCTCACGTACTAGGCGAGCACCGTTCTCCAGGGGAGGCACACGCATGGCACGACGATCGCTTCCGGCGCTGCTGATCGCGGCGCTCGGTTTCCTCACGCTCCCGGGCCCGGCGGCGGCGCAGGCCGCCGCCGATCCGAACCCCGGCAACCTGACGCTGATCGGGAACGTCGACCTCACCAACGCGTACATGTTCCGCGGGATCCGCCAGGACGACACGCGGATCATCGTGCAGCCGTCGGCCGAAATGGACATCACGCTCCAGTCGGCCAGCAGCGGGTTGAAGAGCACGAGCCTCAATTTCGGCACCTGGAACAGCCTGCACACGGGCGACGCAGGGCTGCGCAGCGCGACATCGGGGCTCGGTTGCGCCTGCAACAAGGTCTGGTACGAATCCGACTTCTACACGACGCTGGCGTTCGGCTTCACCGGCGGCAGCCTCGGGATCACGTACACGGCGTACACCAGCCCGAACGCGGGCTTCAACAACGTCAAGGAGCTGATGTTCAAGTTCGGCGGCGACGACAGCTCGGCGCTCGGCAAGGCGGCGCTCCATCCGTGGGCGATCGCGGCGTTCGAGTTCGACGCCGACAACGGGCACCAGGCCGACGGCGGCGCGAACGCGGGGAAGTATCTCGAGCTCGGCGTGAGCCCGGGCTACAGCGGCGCGAACGCGAGCGTCGCGGTCCCGATCAAGGTCGGCCTCAGCCTGGGCGACTACTACGAGCTGAATGAAGGGACCGCCGCGCGCCCCGCCTTCGTCGATCACAGGTTCGGGTACTTCAGCATCGCGGGGATTTTGACCGTGCCGCTGGGCGGCACGACGTCGTACGGCGCCTGGAACTTCCACGCCGGCGTCGAATATCAGAAGCTCGGCGACACGACGAAGGCGTTCAACAACGGCGACTCGAGCAAGGTGATTGGGTCCGCCGGCCTCGGTTTCACCTACTAGCCTCGCGAGCCACGGAGGAAAGGAGAGAGGTCTTCCGTGGCTCGTGCCTGCGCCGGTGACGCCCCGTCATATGATGGTGCCGGCGAGTCCCGGAATGTCCCCCGCATGTCGGTAACGCAGCCGGATTCCACCGGCGCCCAGCCGTCGCGCGTTCGCGCGTCGGCCGGGGAACCTGCGCTGAAGGCGTCTCTCGACGCCGCCAGGGAGGAGTTGCGCGCGTCGATCGCGCACGGCGCCGGCGGGCGCGCCGCGCTGGAACGGTACGCGGACCGCGTCGACGCGCTCGTCCGGCAGCTGGTCACCGACGCCGGCCCCTACGACGGGCCGATGGCGATCATCGCGCTCGGCGGCTACGGGCGCCGCCACCTCTGTCTCCACTCTGACATCGATCTGCTGCTGCTGTTCGGCAACGGCATCGGGCCGGCGGAGGAGCGCTTCGTCCGCGGGTTCCTGCACCCGCTCTGGGACCTCGGCGTCGTCGTCGGCCACCAGGTGCGCGACATCGACGATTTCCGCCAGCTCGAGATCGACAACCCCGAGTTCCTGCTGGCGCTGCTCGACGCGCGGCCGGTCGCCGGCGCCCGCTCGGTGTTCGAGCGTTTCGGCTCGTTGTTTCACCGGCCCGCGACGCACGCGTTCATCCTGCGGTCGCTGCTCGCGCTCATCGAGGAGCGGCACGCGCGGTTCAACGGCACGCTCTATCAGCTCGAGCCCGACGTGAAGGAGGCGCCCGGCGCGCTGCGCGACCTGACGGCCACGCGCACGATCGCGCTGCTGACGGATCCGCTGCTGCTGCGCCGCGGGCCCGCCGACGCCGGACGCTTCGACGACGCCGAGAATTTCCTTCTGCGGGTGCGCTCCACGCTGCACCTCGAGGCGGGCCGCAACCAGAACGTGCTCAGCCACGAGATGCAGGAGCGGACCTCGGAGATGCTCGGCTACCCTGGCGCCGAGCCGCGGCAGCGTGTCGAGAAGCTGATGAGCGACTACTTCCGACACGCGCGGATCGTCAGCCGCTCGCTCGAGTGGGCGCGCCGCACGGCGCCCGTGCCCGTCGGCGCGAACCTCGGGTCGTCGCGCGACGGCGTGCGGTTCATCGATCCGGTGCAGGCGGCGCGCAACCCCGCGTCGTGGCTCGGCGCGTTCCAGGCGGCGCTCGACGCGGGAACGGAGGTGTCCGAAGAGGCGCTCTCGTGCATCCAGCAGCACGTCGATCGCTATCGCGCGGACGATTTCTTCGCCGACGCCGGCGACCGCGCCTCACTGCTCCGGTTCCTCACGCCCCGCCCCGGCCTGTACGCGCGGCTCTCGCAGATGCACGACTGCGGGCTGCTCGGACGGGTGTTCCCCGAGTTCCAGGCGATTTCGTGGCGGGTGGTCCGCGACTTCTACCACAAGTACACGGTCGACGAGCACACGCTGCTGACGATCCGGAACCTCGAACGGCTCATCGCCACCGAGTCCGGCGACCGGATGCGATTCCGATCGATCCTGTCCGACCTGCGGGAACCGGCACTTCTTGTCGTCGCGTTGCTCTTTCACGACGTCGGCAAGTGGCGGGATGACGACCACGCGCTCGAAAGCGAGCGGATGGCGGAGCACGTCCTCGAACGCCTGCAGGTCGGCGAGGAGCAGCGCGACGCGGTGCTGTTCCTCATCCGCCATCACCTGCGGATGTCGATGGCCGCCTTCCGCCGCGATACCGAAGACCCCGACATCGTCCGGCAGTTCGCCGCGCTCGTCGGCACCGAGGAGCGGCTGAAGATGCTCTGCCTGATGACGCTCGTGGACATCGAGGCGGTCAGCCCCGAAACGCTGACGCCCTGGAAGGCCGAACTGCTGTGGCGGCTGTACGTCGATACGTACAACCACCTGACGCAGCGCTACGGCGACGAGCTGATCGAGCGGAACGAGGCGGGCCTCAGCGAGCTGCTCGCGAACCGTCCCGACGACGTGACCGCGCCGGAGATCACGCGCTTTCTCGAAGGACTGCCGCAGCGGTACCTGCACGTGTTTCCCCGCGAGGCGATCTATCGCCACATCTGGCTCGCCCGCGACATCAAGCCGGACGAAGTGCACCTGTCGCTCGAGCGCAAGGGCGCGGTCTGGAGCCTCGCGGTCGCGACGCTCGACAAGCCGTTCCTCTTCTCGAACATCTGCGGCGTGCTGTCGTCGTTCGGCATGAACATCCTGCGCGGCCACGCGTTCACCAACCCGAACGGCCTCGTGCTCGACGCCTTCGAGTTCACCGACGACGAGCGGTTCCTCGAGCTCAATCGCGACGGGCACACGCAGCTGCTGCGCGTGATGCAGGACGTCGTGTCCGGCCGCGCCGACGTCACGGTGCGGCTGCGCGGGCGCGAACAGGGGATCCTGCAGGCGCGGACCGCCACCCGCTTTCCGCCCGTCGTCCACACCGACAACAAGGCATCGGGCCGCTACACGATTCTCGACATCGTCACCGGGAACGCCCTCGGGCTGCTGTACCGCATCAGCCGCGTGATCTCCCAGCACGGATGCGACGTCGATCTGGTGCTGATCGCGACCGAGGGGGAGAAGGCCATCGACGTGTTTCACATCACCAGGGCTGGAGCCAAGCTCACGGAGGCGGAGCAGAGCGCGCTGACCTCCGATCTACAACGCACACTGGAGGGAACGGTATGAAGCTGCTGAAGAGTATCGTCCGACCGAACAAGGTGGACGAAGTCAAGGACGCGCTCGCCAAGCTCAATATCGCCGGCATGACGGTGACCGAGGTGCGCGGCCACGGCAAGCAGAAGGGGCACACGGCGATCTACCGCGGCAAGGAGTACAACGTCAGCCTTCTGCCGAAGATGGAAATCGAGGTCGTCGTCGCGGATTCGATCGCGGATGAAGCGATCAAGGCCATCGTGCAGGCGGCGCGGACGGGCGAGATCGGCGACGGGCGCGTGTTCGTGCTGCCGGTCGCGGAGAGCTACCGGATTCGGACGGGAGAGATGGAGAGGTGAGTACGCGCCGGGTCCGCTTGGGCGTGGACCCGGGAGCCTCGCGGAGCCCGGCCTGCGTACGGAGAGGCAGCCCTGCGAGGCGGACCCGCCTACTCGTATCTCAATGCTTCGATCGGGTCCAGGCGCGAGGCGCGGACGGCCGGCACCATCCCGAAGAAGATGCCGACCGCGGCGGAGAAGCCGAGCCCGAGCGCGAACGACCACCAGGGAAGCGAGATGGGGAAGCCGGTCGCCTGGTGGACGGTCATCCCGATGCCGGCGCCGAGCGCGATGCCGAGCAGGCCGCCGACCAGCGTGAGCACGGTGGCCTCGGCCAGGAACTGGAACAGGATCTCCCGCCGCCGCGCGCCGAGCGCCTTGCGCACCCCGATCTCGCGGGTGCGCTCGGTGACCGAGATCGTCATGATCGCCATGACGCCAATCCCGCCGACCATCAGCGCGATCGATGAGATGACCACGAGGCCGAGGAACGTCGCCTGGCTGACCTGGTCCCATACCTTCAGCGCGGCGTCCTGCGTGACGATGTCGAAATCATCCGGCTCGTCGAGCTTCAGCCCGTGGCGGATGCGCATGATCTCCTCGGCCTGCGCGAACGCCTCGTCGCGCGTCGCCGTCTCGTAGGGGAGCACCGCGATCATCGCGCTGCCCTGCTGGCCGCGGAACACGCGCCGCGCCTGCGTCCCGAACAGCGCCTGATGCGTGGACTGCGGGATGATGACGAAGTCGTCCTGCTGGGTGCCGAGGTTGCCGATCGACGGCCGCTTGTCGAGCACGCCGACGACGGTGTACTCGCCGGCGCCGAGGCGCACCCGCTTGCCGATCGGATCCAGCCCGCTTCGCGCGAACAGGACCTGGTACGGCGTGTCGCCGAGGACGATGACCTTCCGTTTGTGCTCGACTTCCGGACCGGTGAACATCCGGCCGGTGACCATCTTGACGAACGTGAGGTTGGCGTATTCCTCGGTCGCGCCGATCACGTTCAGCAGCTTCGTGCGGTTGCCGTTGTAGTAGACGCGCTCCTGCACGTCGCCGGCCGCGCCGAGCCAGACGTCCACGGTCTGGACGGCCGGCGCCAGCCGGTGGATCGCGCGGGCGTCGTCCACGGTCAGGTTGGGGCGCCGCATCAGGTCGGCGAAGTCGCGTCCGGCCGCGATGCTCACGCCGCTGAACTTCGCGACGAAGATCGTGTTCGGCCCCAGCTGCCGGATGCTGTCGCGCAGCGACTGGTCGAACCCGCGGATGAGCGAGGTCATGCCGACGATCGCGGTGATGCCGATGACGACGCCGAGGACCGTCAGCGCCGAGCGCAGCTTGTTCGCCCGGAGCGTGTCGAGCGCGAGCGTGACGACCTCGCCGAGCAGCCGCGCGTTCATCTACTCACGCCTCAACGCCTCGATCGGGTCCAGTTGCGCGGCGCGCGACGCCGGATACAGGCCGAAGAACAGCCCCACGGCGGCCGTGATGCCGATGCCGAGCGCAATCGACCACGGCTCGAGCCGGGCGGGGAGCGGGGTGACCGCCGCGATGACCCGGCCGAATGCCGCGCCGAGCGCGATGCCCGCGAGCCCCCCGCAGGTCGAGAGCGTCACCGATTCGGTGAGCACCTGCCACATGATGTCGGTGCGCCGCGCGCCGAGCGCCTTGCGAAGCCCAATCTCGCGCGTCCGCTCGCTGACGACCATCAGCATGATGTTCATGATGACGATGCCGCCGACGACGAGCGAGAGAGCGACGACGCCGACGAGGACCGCGAAGATGCCGGTCGTCGCCTGATGGTAGAGGGCGAGCACGGTGTCCGAGGTGATGAGGCCGAAGTTGTTCGGCTGCGCCGGCTTGAGGCGCCGCGAGACGCGAAGCGCCACCGTTGCGTCGTCCATGGCGGTCGACAGCAGCGCCGGCGTCACGGGCTTGACCGACAGCGTGAGCGACGGCCGCGGTCCGAACAGCTTCACGTACGCGCCGAGCGGGATGACCGCGAAGGAATCGAGCGAGTTGCCGAGGAAGCCGCCCTTCTTCCTGCTGATGCCGACGACGCGGAAGTGCACGCCGTTGACGAGGATCGTCTTGTCGATCGGGTTTTCGTCGCCGAAGAGCGCCAGCGCCGTCTCGACGCCGAGCAGGGCCACGGGCCGGTTGCGCTCGACCTCGATGGCGCTCATCATGCGGCCGCGTTCGGCGTCGAAGTTGGCGAAGTCCAGGTAGTCGGACGTCACGCCCTGGATCGGCACCTGGTCGAGCACCTGGGTGCGATACGACACCGACGAGCGCTGCTGCGCCTGCGCCATGACCGAGCGGATGGTCGGGCTGAAGCTGCGGATGGCGTCCGCCTCGGGCAGCGTGAGCAGCGGGTTCGCCCGCACCCGCTCGATCTCGTCGTCGGTTCGCGTGAAGGGGACCCGCTCGATCGTGAACGAGTCGGCGCCCACCTGGCTCACGATCGCGTTCGACACCATCGCGTTCATCCCCTGGATGAGCGACACGACGGTCACGATCGACGTCACCGCGACGATGTTGCCGAGCACGGTCATCACGGAGCGGAGCTTGTTGCCCCAGATGGTGGCGAGCGCCAGGCGGATCGACTCAAGCGGCTGCATCGGACGTCACGCCACGAAGATCACGAAGAGGCTAGCCACGAAGGACACAAAGAGCACGAAGGAAAGATCACCAAGAGTAAGCGGTCGCCGGGGCCGCCGAAGGCGGCCACAGGTGAGGTACGCCACACGGGAACAAACCGCACCACGATCCATCCGGCTTGTTCCGGGTGGCGCACCTCACCTGCGGTCGGCCTGCTTCGCAGGCCGACGCGGCGACCGCTCTTCGTGACCTTAATCTTCGTGCTCGTCGTGCCCTTTGTGGCTCCCAATCTTCGTGCCCTTGTGCCGCATCACCGCGGGAGATTCTGTTTGACTGCCGATCCGTCGGAGATCTGCCGTACCGAATCGAACGGCCCGGTTACGACCTGGTCGCCGGCCTTCAGCCCCGAGAGCACCTCGAAGTATCGCTCGCCGGCGATGCCGGACTTCACCGCGGCGAAGATGACTTTCCCGTCTCGGAAGACGAACACCCCTTCCGTTTCCTTGCGCGTCTGGCCCGGCGCGGGATCGGCCGGCGGGGGCGGCGGCGCTGCCGGCGCGGCGCCGAAGAATCGCCGCTGCACCGGCGGCGGCGGCTCGTGGACGAGCGTCCCGTTCTCGCCGAACAGCATATCGCGGACGGTCAGCGCCTGAATCGGAACCGCGATCGCGCTCGCGCGCGACGCCGTGGTGATTTCCGCCGTGCACGTGAAGCCCGGACGCACATCGGGCACCAGGTCGTCGATGGTGACGACCACCTTGAAGTTCGTCGCCTGTCGCTGACCCGTGGTCGCCGGCGAGGGCGCCGCCTGGATCGGGCTGTTGCCGATGTCGGTCACGCGCCCCTTGAACATCCTGTCGGGGACGGCGTCGATCGTCACGACCGCCGCCTGGCCGATGGCGACGTTCGGAATATCGGTTTCATCGACCTCGATCTCGGCCTGGATCGCCGACATGTCCGCCACGGTCAGCAGCACGGTGCCGGCGTTGTTCATCGTCCCGACGACCACGTTCTCGCCTTCCTCGATGTTGCGGCGCGTGACGATGCCGTCCATCGGGGAGTTGATGATGACCTGGCTCAGGTTGTAGCGCGTGGTCGAGAGCGCCGCCTGTTCCTGCTTGATCTGCTGCTCGCGCGTCTGCACTTCCTGCTGGCGCGTCTTCAGCTCCGCCTCGCGCACGGTCACGTCGTTCTGCGCCCGCTCGAGCGCCTCGCGCGTCGTGAGGCCGTCCTTCGACAGTTCCTGCTGACGCTTCAGCGTCTGCTGCGCGAGTTCGAGTGTGGCGCGCGCCTGATCGATCGCGGTCGTGGCCTGCTGCAGCGACGACCGCGCCGCGGCGACGCTCGCCTCGCCGCGATCGAGCTGACCCGCGAGCGCTTTCGGATCGATCTCGAGGAGGAACTGGCCCGCCTTGACGCGCTGGCCCTCCTGCACCGCGAGGCGCGTCACGCGCCCCATGGTCTGCGCCGACACGTTGACCTGGCGCTTCGGCTGAATCTTTCCGGAGGCGGACACGATGGCGTCGAGGTCGCGCGTGCGAATCGGCTCGACGGTCACGGCCGGCAGGCTGTTCGCGTTGCGATAGATCCGGGCGCCGACGCCCGCCGCCGCCAGGATGACCACCACGGCGACGAGGATCAGCCACGTCCGCCCCGTCACGCCGCGCCTCCCGAGACCGCCATGACGAGCGCGGCCGCCAGCGCGAGCACGACGTACGCGCCGGCAAACGCGAGCGCGAGGCCGCGCGCCGATCGCCCGTAGAGCGCCGACGCGCCGATCGCGAGCACGACGATCCACCACACCACGAACAGATCGATGACGCCGAGGAAGCGCGCGACGGGCGAGGCTTCGTCGAACATCGAGAAGAACTGGACGAGCGTCGTCGGGCTGGCGATCGATTCGCGGACGTAGTCGAAAGGCGCGGCGATCACCTGCCGGAGCGCAAGGATGACACCCGCATAGGCGACGACCGCGAGCACCTGCGCGTAGGCGTGGCGAGGCTTCAGGGCGAGGAACAACGGCGCCGACACCGCGAAGACTAGCACCGGTCCGTACCCCAGCGCCGTCGCGGCCGCATACAGCAGGCCGACGCCGCCGCTGGCCGCCGTCTCCTCCATGCGCGCGTACCCCGCGTCATCCACGGTCTGGCCGAAGGCGGTCGCGGTGCGCTCCCACTGGTCGACCAGAGCCTGCCGTCCGACGTCTGTTCGGAGGAAGCCGGCGGAACACAGAAATGTGATCGCCGTCGTCACGACGAGGACGGGCGCCCATGACGGCGTCCGCACGATGGCGGCAAACGTGGGGCGCGGGTGGCGGACCACCCCGTACATCCGCGCGAAAAGCGTGTTCAATTCGGACTCCTGATACGATGTCAGTTTCCCAGAAAATAACGATATGACTCGACTCCTTTTCGCAGCCCTCCTGCTGTCGATTGCGGCGGACTGTTCCGCGCAAATCGTGGAAAGCGTGGGCAACCGCGCGCAGGGGATGGGCGGTGCCTTCGTGGCCGTGGCCGCCGACAGCACCGCCACCTGGTGGAACCCCGCGGGACTCGCCACTGGTCCGTTTTCGGACGCGTCGGTGGGCCGGGGGATTACGGACCTCGATGCGGCCGTTCCGGCCCGCCGCGACCGCGTGTCCTGGTTTGCGGCAACTTCACCAGCTGTTGGGTTTAGCTATTACCGCTTAAGAATCACCGACATACGGGAATTCGGGCCTACAGGGCAGGGAACCGTGAACCGAGAAGATACACGGGCCGAAGTATCCGTGCGGTCGTTTTCTGCGAGCCAACTGGGCCTGACCGTCGTTCAGACCCTTCTGCCGGGCGTACACGCGGGAGCCACGCTGAAATACGTGCGCGGAACGTTGCGCGCGGGCGCGGACGAGGGGAGTCGCGCCGCAGGTGAGCTGCTCGACCGGGGCGAAGACCTCGACGGCGGCGACGCCGAAAGCGCGTTCGACCTCGACGTGGGACTCATCGGCGCGGCCGGGCCGGTTCGTCTTGGCGCGGTGATGCGCAACGTCCGGCATCCGCGGTTCGGCGGCGACGCCTTCGAGCTGCCGCGGCAGACGCGGGTGGGCGCCGCGATCGATGCGGAGAAGGCGGGCGGTCCACCGTTGATCCTGGCGGTCGATGCGGACGTGAAGACGTACGCGACCGGCAGCGGCGACCGGCGGGTGATCGCCGCGGGCGCCGAGCAGTGGTTGTTCCGGAAGCGGATCGGCATCCGCGCCGGCGCGCGGTTCAACAGGGCAGGCGCGCGGGAGCGCGCCACCACCGCGGGGGCGAGCATCGCCGCCCGCAACGGGTTGTATGTCGAAGGCCAGATCGTGCGCGGCGGCTCCGAGGCCGAGCGCGGGTGGGGCGTCGGCACGAGAGTCACGTTTTAGAAGCGACTTCATTGATGACAAGCCACAGAGGTAGAGAGGCACAGAGACCGGAGAAATTCGAGGGTCTCCGTGTCTCTGCGTCTCCGTGGCTCGCGTATGTGACACCGGTGCTGGGATAGCGAATGGCGGTACGAATCGGTGAGCTCCTCCTCAAGGAGAAGCGCATCACACCCGAGCAGCTCCAGGAGGCGCTGAACTACCAGCGCCAGAACGGGGGAAAGCTCGGCTACAACCTGATCAAGCTCGGGTACGTGAAGGACGAGGAGATCACCGCGCTCCTCAGCAAGCAGTACGGCGTCCCGTCGATCGCGCTCACCCAGTTCGAAATCGATCCGGCGGTCGTCAAGCTCGTGCCCGCCGACACCGCGCAGAAGTATCAGATCGTGCCGCTGTCGCGCTCGGGCGCGACCCTGACGATCGCGATGACGGACCCGACCAACGTGTTCGCCATGGACGACATCAAGTTCATGACGGGCTACAACGTCGAGCCGGTCGTCGCCTCCGAAACCGCCGTCATCGACGCCATCACGAAGTACTACGGGAAAGCCGCGGCGGCGGCCGCCGCCGGGACCGCCGCGCCGGGCGCCAAGCAGCAGCAGCCCGGCGCCAGCGCGATGGAGATCGTCACCAAGGGCCTCGAGGAGATGCAGGCCCTGAGCGCCGACGGCGACGTCGAGATCCTCGAGGAGATCGAGGAGATCAGCGCGGAGATGCTCGCCAAGCAGGGCGAGGAAGCGCCGGTCATCAAGCTGGTGAACGTCATCCTGATGTCCGCCATCCAGAAGGGCGCAAGCGACATCCATATCGAGCCGTACGAGAAAGAGCTGCGCGTGCGGTACCGCATCGACGGCATCCTCTACAACATCATGGCGCCGCCGATGAAGTTCCGCGACGCGATCACGTCGCGCATCAAGATCATGTCGAAGCTGGACATCGCGGAAAAGCGCCTGCCGCAGGACGGCCGCATCAAGATCCGCTTCCAGGACGACGGGCAGCAGAAGGAGATCGACTTCCGCGTGTCCTGCCTGCCGACGCTCTTCGGCGAAAAGATCGTCATGCGTCTGCTCGACAAGAGCAAGCTGATGCTCGACATGACCAAGCTCGGGTTCGAGTCCGAGTCGCTGGTCAAGTTCGAGGCGGCGATCGAGCGTCCGTGGGGCATGGTGCTCGTGACGGGACCGACCGGTTCCGGCAAGACGAACACGCTCTACTCGTCGATCTCGCGCATCAACACGATGGAAACCAACATCATGACCGCCGAGGACCCGGTCGAATTCAACCTCGTCGGCGTCAACCAGGTGCAGGTGCGCGAGAACATCGGGCTGAACTTCGCCGCCGCGCTGCGCAGCTTCCTCCGCCAGGACCCGAACATCATCCTCGTCGGCGAAATCCGCGACTTCGAGACCGCGGAAATCGCGGTCAAGGCCGCGCTCACCGGCCACCTCGTGCTCTCGACGCTCCACACCAACGACGCGCCGAGCACCGTGAATCGTCTGATGAACATGGGCATCGAGCCGTTCCTCGTGGCGAGCTCGCTCAACCTCGTGTGCGCCCAGCGCCTGGTGCGCCGCATTTGCAAGAACTGCTCGGAACCGCACCCGACGCCGCCGCCGGCCCTGATGCAGGCCGGTTTCACCGCCGAAGATGCCAAGACAGTGGTCCCCAACAAGGGCAAAGGGTGTGAGAAGTGCAACAACACCGGCTACAAGGGGCGCGTCGGCTTGTACGAAGTGATGGACGTCACCGAGGATCTGCGCGAGCTGATTCTCGTCGGCGCGTCGGCGCTCGAACTGCGGCGCAAGGCCGTTGACGAAGGGATGATCACGCTGCGCGGCAGCGGGCTGCGCAAGGTGAAGGATGGCGTTACGACGATCGACGAGGTCGTTCGCGAAACGGTCAAGTAGGCCGCGGGCAGCGGGCAGCAGCGATTAGACAAAAGGACTTATGACATTACCGGAACTGTTGAAGAAGACGGTCGAACTGCAGGGCTCCGACCTCCACATCACCATCAGCACGCCGCCGCAGGTGCGCGTGCACGGGCACCTGCAGCGTCTCGAGGGCGCCGACATGACGCCGGCCGACACCAAGGCCCTCACCTACAGCGTGCTCACCGACGCGCAGAAGAAGCGCTTCGAGGAGTCGCTGGAGCTCGACTTCTCCTTCGGCATCAAGGGGCTCGCGCGCTTTCGCTGCAACATGTTCAACCAGCGCGGGGCGGTCGGCGCCGTCTATCGGCTGATTCCGGAAAAGATCCGCAGCTTCCAGGAGCTCGGCCTGCCGTCCGTGCTGGCCAACCTCGCCGAGCGGCCGCGCGGCCTCGTGCTCGTCACCGGTCCGACCGGCAGCGGCAAGTCGACGACGCTCGCCGCGATGATCGACAAGATCAACCTGGAGCGCCACGATCACATCCTCACCATCGAGGATCCGATCGAGTACATCCACCCGCACAAGGGCTGCCTGGTCAACCAGCGCGAGGTGCACAGCGACACGCAAAGCTTCTCGTTGGCGCTGCGCGCCGCCCTCCGCGAGGACCCCGACATCGTGCTCATCGGTGAGCTGCGCGACCTCGAGACCGTGGAAGCGGCGCTCCGCATCGCGGAAACCGGCCATTTGACCTTCGGCACGCTGCACACCAACTCGGCGGCGCAGACGATCAACCGCATCATCGACGTGTTTCCCGCGCACCAGCAGAGCCAGATCCGGACGCAGCTCTCGCTCGTGCTCGAAGGGATCGTCTGCCAGGCGCTGCTGCCGAAGATTGGCGGCGGGCGCGTCTGCTCGCTGGAGATCATGATCCCGACGCCCGGCATCCGGAACCTGATTCGCGAGGACAAGGTCCACCAGATCTACTCCGCGATGCAGACCGGGCAGGAAAAGATGGGCATGCAGACGGCGAATCAGTCGCTCGCCTCGCTGCACATGAAGAAGCTGATCACGCTCGAAGCGGCGCTGACCGCCTCGTCGAACAAGGAAGAACTGCAGGAGATGATCAACCGCGGCGTCGGCGTGGTCGCCGGCGCGGGGCTCGGCAGGGCCGGGGCGCCGCCGCGGACGGCGATCGGCCGATAAAGGGCTTGAGGCTCGAGGCTCGGGGACTGGTTCACAGACATGCCTACTTTTGCATACGCGGGACGGACACGGGGCGGTGAAACCGTCACGGGAGAGCGCGCAGCCGACACGATGGACGCGGTCGTGGCCGCGCTGCGCCGCGAGCAGGTGCTCGTCACGCAGATCAACCCAATCAAGGAAAAGGCGGCCGCGAAGACGACCGGGGCGAAGCGCATCAGGGGCGTCGATTCGAAGAACCTGGCTGTCTTCACCCGCCAGTTTTCGGTCATGATCGACGCCGGCCTGCCGCTCGTCCAGTGTCTCGAGATCCTCGGCACGCAGGAAGAGGACAAGAACTTCGCGTGGGTCATTCTCGCCACGCGCGGCGACGTCGAAAGCGGCGCGTCGCTCGCCGACGCGATGAAGAAGTACCCCAAGGTGTTCGATCCGCTCTTCACGAACATGATTGCCGCGGGTGAAGCGGGCGGTATTCTCGACACGATTCTCAAGCGGCTCGCGACCTACATCGAAAAAGCCGTCAAGCTGAAGGGTCAGGTCAAGTCGGCCATGATCTATCCGGTCGCGGTCGTCGTGATCGCGACACTGGTCGTCGGCGTTATTCTGTGGAAGGTCATTCCGACGTTCGCGAACCTGTTCGCGGGCCTCGGCGCCGAGCTGCCGCTGCCGACTCGCGTCGTCATCGGGCTCAGCAATGCGCTCGTCCGGTACGGCATCTTCCTGATCATCGGCCTCGCCGCGGCGGGCTGGGGTTTCAAGTCGTACTACGCGACGCCGAAGGGCCGCAGAGTGATCGACGCGATCGTCCTGAAGCTGCCGATCCTCGGCAACCTGATGCGGAAGATCGCGGTCGCGCGCTTCTGCCGCACGCTCTCGACGCTGCTGGCGTCTGGTGTCTCGATTCTCGAAGCGCTCGACATCACCGCCAAGACGGCCGGCAACGCGATCGTCGAAGAGGCGATCCAGACGACGCGCAAGAGCATCGAGCGCGGCGAAACCATCGCGCAGCCGCTGAAGGACACGGCGGTGTTCCCGCCGATGGTCGTGCAGATGATTGGCGTCGGTGAAGCGACGGGCGCGCTCGACACGATGCTGAGCAAGATCGCGGACTTCTACGAAGAGGAAGTGGACGTGGCGGTCGCCGGCCTGCTGACGCTGATGGAGCCGTTGATGATCGCGCTGCTCGGCGGCGTCGTCGGCGGCATCGTCATCGCGATGTACATGCCGATCTTCGCCCTGATCAGCAAGCTGACCTGACAGTGGTTGTGGTTGGTGGTTGGCCGCCATGAACCTGAGATCGAGGCTCTCCACGCTCATCGCCGTCCGGGTGGTCGCCAGCACGCTGCTGCTCGGCTCGGCGATCTTCGTGCAGCTCAGCCGGCCCGGCGCGTTTCCGATCGATCCGTTCTTCTTCCTGATCGGCCTGACCTACGCGCTCAGCGTCATCTACCTGAGCACGCTCAAGTACGTCGATCGGTATCCGTGGATCGCGGACGCGCAGCTCGGCGTCGACGCGATCCTGGTCTCCGCCTTCATCCATGTCACCGGCGGAATCACCAGCTACTTCTCGTCGCTCTACCTGCTGCCGATCATGGCCGCGAGCACGGTGCGGTTCCGGCGCGGTGCGCTGCAGGTGGCGACGCTGAGCGCGCTCCTGTACCTCGCGCTCGTCATCGCGCAGTACATCGAGCCGACCGCGTTCTTCCCGGCGTCGTGGCAGGCGCTGCGCTCCCAGGAGCTCCCGAGCCAGCGCTTCGCGCAGTACACCGTGGCGATCAACCTGTTCGGGTTCTTCGCCGTCGCGCTGCTGTCGGGGTCGCTGGCCGAGAACCTGCGGTCGGCGGGTGCCCGCCTCGAGCGCGCGTCCACGCAGATCGCCGACCTCCGCGCGTTCAACCAGTACGTCATCGACAGCATGCTGAGCGGCCTGGTCACCGCCGACATGGACGGCCGCATCCTGACGTTCAACCGCGCCGCGTCGACCATTACCGGCCTGTCGGCCGGGCAGACGGTGGGCCGTGACGTCGGCGACGTGCTGCAGCTGCCGGCGCAGTTCAGGGCCCGCCTCCAGATGCTCGGCGAGACGCGCAGCCATCGCGCCGACCACCAGTACCGGTCGCCAGACGGCCGTATGCTCGAGATCGGCCTCACCGTGACGACGCTCTCGCTCCCGGACGGGCGGAGCGGCTATCTGTTCACCTTCCAGGATGTGACCGACGTCCGCCGCCTCGAGCGCGGCGCCCGCATGCAGCAGCGCCTCGCCGCCGTCGGCGAGATGGCCGCCGGCATCGCGCACGAGATTAGAAATCCGCTCGCATCGATGTCAGGATCAATCCAGGTGCTGCGGCAGGAGCTTCCGCTCAGCGAAGAGCAGGCGCAGCTGATGGATATCGTGCTCAAGGAATCCGAGCGCCTCAACGACACGATCAAGTCGTTCCTCGCCTACGCGCGCCCGCAGCGCGTGGCGCTGACGCGCCTCGACATCCGCCGCGCGGTGCAGGACACCGCGACGCTGCTGCGGAACAGTTCCGAGGTCCACGACGACCACGTGATAGACGTCGATCTGCCCGCGGAGCCGGTCTGGATCGACGCGGACGAGAACCAGATCCGCGAGATCGTCTGGAACCTCGCCACCAACGGCCTGCGGGCGATGGCGTCCGGTGGCAGGCTTGTGATGTCGGCCGGGACGGAGCGCGACGCTGAGCAGGACGAGTTGAGCATCACGATCAGCGACGAAGGGTGCGGCATCCCGCCGGCCGATCTCGACAGCCTCTTTCAGCCGTTCCGCAGCTCGTTCGACAAGGGGACGGGCCTTGGGCTGGCGACCGTCCACCGCATCGTCACCGACTACAACGGATCCATCCAGGTGTCGTCGACCCCCGGTAGCGGGACGACGGTCCGGGTGAGGATCCCGATGCGATCGACCGATCCCGCGCCGCCCGAGGCGTCGGTCGTCACCGCAGGAAGGGGTGCGAGGACATGAGCGCGCCCGTGACCCACCCCAAGACCGCCGCGCCCGAAGCCCCGAACGCTCCGGTCGCGTCGGGAAAGGTGCGCATCCTCGTCGTCGACGACGAGCCGTCGATGCGGGAGATGCTGCGCATCGTGCTGCGCCGCGACGGGTACGAGGTTTTGATCGCGGAAAACGGCAAGGACGCCATCGAGCAGCTCCGCAGGAGCAACGTCGATCTGCTGCTCTCCGACATCAAGATGCCGGACATCAACGGCGTCGACGTGCTGCGCGCCGCGAAGGACATCAACCGCGATATCGTCGCGTTCATGATGACGGCGTACGCGTCGACGAGCACCGCGGTCGAGGCGATGCGCCTCGGCGCGGTCGACTATTTCACCAAGCCGTTCAGCATGGACGAGCTCCGGCTGAAGATTCGCCAGCACCTCGAGACCCACCGCCTGAAGCAGGAGAACGTGCTCCTCAGGAAGGAGCTCAACACCCGCTACGAGTTCTCGAACATCATCGGGCGCAGCGAGCCGATGCTCGAAGTGTTCCGCATGGTGGAGACGATCGCGAAGACGAGCAGCACGGTGCTCATCACCGGCGAATCGGGCACCGGGAAGGACCTCGTCGCGCGCGCGATCCACTACAACTCGCTGCGCCGCGAGCGTCCGTTCGTCGCGCTCAACTGCGGCGGCGTTCCGGAGACGCTGCTCGAGTCCGAGCTGTTCGGCCACATGCGCGGCGCGTTCACCGGCGCGGACGCGAACAAGAAAGGGCTGATGGAGGTCGCCGAAGGCGGCACCGTGTTCCTCGACGAAATCGGCGAGATGAACATGACGATGCAGGTGAAGCTGCTGCGCGTGCTGCAGGATCGCCGCTTCCGCCGGCTGGGTGGCACCGAGGAGGTGCAGGCCGACATCCGCATCATCGCCGCGACCAACCAGGACCTCGAAAAGCTGGTCGCCACCGGACGTTTCCGGGAAGATCTGTTCTACCGGATCAACGTCATCCCGATGCATCTTCCGCCGCTGCGCGAGCGCCGCGACGACATCCCGGCGCTGGCGGAGCACTTCCTGTCGAAGTACTCCCAGCAGATGAAGAAGCCGGTGCGCAGCGTCGCCCACGACTCGCTCGCGCTCCTGCAGGCGTACGGGTGGCCGGGCAACGTCCGCGAGCTCGAGAACGTGATCGAGCGCGCGGTCGCGCTCGAGCAGACGCCGGCGATTCTTCCCGAGTCGCTCCCGGCGCACGTCCGCAACCCGCGCGCGGACACCGTGTCGGTGGCGGCAGCGGAATCCACCATGGCGGTCGACGGCTCGGCGGCGCCGCCGCTTCCGGACCTGGGGGAAGGCTTCAACCTCGAGGCGCGCGGCGAGGACTTCTACCGGCACTACATCGCCCTCGCGCTCGAGCGCGCGGGCGGCGTGCAGGTCAAGGCGGCCGAGATGCTCGGCATGAGCTTCCGCTCGTTTCGGTACTACGCGAAGAAGTTCAACATCCGATGAGCGCTGACCCAGTGCTGGTCCGGGTGCGCGGCCGGCAGGGCATGACCCTGATCGAGCTGTGTATCGTGCTCGTCATTCTCGGGATTCTGCTGGTGGTGGCGGTGGCGTCGCTGCAGCGCGCGCGCATGATGGCGAACGAATCGTCCGCCATCGCCATGCTGCGCACGATCACCAAGGCGGAGTTCGCATACGCCTCCGAATGCGGCCGCGGTCATTACGCGCCGTCGCTGGCGACGCTCGGCTCCGCGCGGCCGGGCCGCAACCAGAGTTACCTCTCCGAGGACATCGGTCTGGTGGACATGCCGGAGCGCAACGGTTACCGCTTCAACATCCTCCCGGGTCTTGATTCGAATCCTGGCCTCGACGACTGCAACAAGATCGGCACGAGGACGACGTTCTACGCGTCGGCCACACCCCTGGCGCTCGGACGGACCGGCTCGAGGGCGTTCGCGACGTCGCAGAGCAACGGCATCTGGCAACGGCCGGGGTCCGTGCCCCCTTCCCAGCCCTTCGGACCCCCCTCTGAATACGTTCGCTAGGCACAGATCGCCCGGATCCGCTGACAGAACCTGTCAGCCGCGCCAATTATTGGCAGTGTTTTGCTGGCAGTTTTTGGCAGGCCCTGCGGTAAGACCCGCGGAAGGCCCAAAAATACAGTCATTACCGGATACGCCTGCCGGCTCAACTGTGGCAGCGCCCTTGCCTTGACCTAAGTCACATACCAAGAGCGCCCGGACAAGCGCTATCAGAGGAGACTGAACTTGAAGAAGATGCAAAAAAACGAGGGCTTCACCCTCATCGAGCTGCTGATCGTCGTGGCGATCATCGGCATCATCGCGGCAATCGCGGTTCCTGGGCTGCTTCGCGCCCGCATGTCGGGCAACGAGGCGTCGGCTATCGGGTCGATGCGCGCGATCAACAGCTCGGAAGTCACCTATGCGGCCAGCTGCGGCGGCGGCGGGTATGCGACGAGCCTGTTGGCCCTGGCGACGGCTCCGGCCTCGGGCGGCGATGCCTTCATCAGCCCCGACCTCAACGCGAACGGCGTCGTGAAGAGCGGCTATACGCTCCAGCTCAATGCTGGAACCGGCGCCATCGCGGTGCTGGCGGCGGCGGCCACGTGCAACAACACCGCGTCGCAGTCGACCTATCACGCGACGGCGACGCCGGCGACGCTGGGCCAGACGGGCACGCGCTCGTTCGGGACCAACAACAGCGGCACGATCTACCAGAACTTCAACGGGATCATTATTCCGGCGACGATGGCCGGCGCGCAGATCCTCCAGTAAGGACGTTTCACACCGTAGCCGCGGGAGCGTCCGTCGAGGACGCCCCCGCGGCTTCTTGCCTCGAATCTTCTCGCCCCGCTGACGTGAGATGTCAGCTCAGCCACTTTTTGCCGCCGTTCGTTGACATTTCTTGTCACCTCCTATATTTGTATGCGCTTCGCGAAAAACCATAAGTCACTGCAGCGAAGCGATTTGAGGCGGTGAGCCAGATTTCGTCAAAGGTGGTACTCACCTTGCCACCGACTCAACCATACGGAACAAGCGCCGTGGACGAAGCGGCGATACGTCAACCGAGTCGTCGGGCTTCGGCCCGCGCGCTTTAAGGAGATTCAGCACGTGAACAAAATGCAGAAGAACGAGGGTTTCACCCTCATCGAGCTGCTGATCGTCGTGGCGATCATCGGCATCATTGCGGCGATTGCGGTTCCCGGCCTGCTTCGCGCGCGCATGTCGGGCAACGAGGCATCGGCCATCGGCTCGATGCGT
>Ga0137419_10000046_pt1 | contig 30672 bp, 25 predicted proteins | sample CZODoug3_1_2_16f_FD_108279 | JGI IMG/M metagenome (GOLD analysis project Ga0137419, IMG submission 108279) | Vadose zone soil fungal communities from Angelo Coast Range Reserve, California, USA - CZODoug3_1_2_16fungal (Illumina Assembly) | ecosystem: Environmental > Terrestrial > Soil > Vadose... | reverse complement strand
GTGCTGATTTTTCCGCTGCCCGGGCTCTCTTCTCTCTGCTGGCTCGCGCTTACGCCCCTTTTCGTGGCCTTGCTGCGGGCGAGGCCCTCGGAATCCCTGCAACTTGATATTGAGGGCACCCGTCTTTTGCCCGCCCGGTCCTGGCAGGGATTTCTGTTGGGGTATGTGTGCGGAATCATTTGGTATTGCGGGACTTGCTACTGGATTTTCGACACGATGCGGCGGTATGGCGGAGTGAATGTGGCCATGTCGGCGTTTCTGCTGTTGCTGTTTGGCATGACAGCAGGGCTAGGGCACGGCCTGTTTGGGGCATGTTTCGCGAGAATCACGAATTCGAGAGCATCGGGAGAACGCTGGGCACTGATGCTGGCGCCGGTGTTTTGGGTTGCTGTCGAGTTGGCGAGAACGCATCTCCTGGCGCTGCCGTGGGACCTGTTGGGCACGGTGCAGGTGGACAACATCCCGCTGGCGCGGATTGCGACGGTGGCCGGTGTGTACGGGTTGACGTTCGAGATTGTACTGGTGAATGCGGCTCTGGCAACGGCCTTGTTGCTGCCACGTGGGCGGCGGATGCGGATGCTGCTGGTGACCCTGGGAATCGCGAGTTTGCTGCAGGCAGGGCGGTGGTTGCCGCAGGCGGTGTCTCACGCCAACCGCACGGCGATTCTGGTGCAGGAAAATCTTCCGGCCGAAGGCCCTCCTTGGACGGTGCAGGGCTACGTGCGGAATCTGCGGGAGTTTGGTGACCTGAGCACGGCGCCGACAGCGTCGGGACAGCGCGCCGGGGTGGTTGTGTGGCCGGAATCGCCCGCGCCGTTCGTGACGCGGGATCCGATGCTGCTGGGGTCGCTGAGCGAGATTGCAAAGAAGGCGCAGGCCTGGATGGTGGTGGGCAGCGTGGGCGTGGCAGATCCCGTGACAGCGGGACCGCGTCGGGATGCAGTACACAACTCCGCGATGCTAGTGAATCCGAACGGCGACGTGGTAGGGCGTTACGACAAGATCCATCTGGTCCCGTTTGGGGAGTACGTTCCATTTCGGCAGTTGTTTTCTTTTGCGGAGGCGTTGACGAGGGAAGTGGGAACGTTCGAGCCGGGAGCGTCGCGAAAACCCTTGCGTGCGGGGGATGAGGGGTTGGGCGTATTCATCTGTTATGAGTCCGTGTTTCCCGATGAGGTGCGGCAATTCGCCGCGAACGGGGCACAAGTTCTCGTGAACATTTCGAACGACGGGTGGTATGGCGACAGCGGGGCGTGGGCGCAGCATTTGCAGCAGGCGCGGATGCGGGCTGTCGAAAACAATCGCTGGCTCTTGCGCGATACCAACACAGGGCAGACAGCGGCGATTGATCCACTGGGACGCGTGGTCGCGTCGATTCCGCGGAAGACGCGAGCGCGGCTGGAAGCGCCGTATGCTTTGATCGATGAAACCACTTTCTACACGCGGCACGGCGGGTGGTTCGCCTACCTGTGTGCGATAATTTCGTTAGTCGCGCTGGCGGATACGGCATTTACGCGCGCTGTGAAAACCTAATGACTGCAAACACGATGATCGAAGAGCTGGACCGGGAATACGCCCCTCTGAAAGACAAAGTTCGCGATCTGCGGGAGTATCTTTGACCCGGCACGAACGCGCGAACTCCTAGCGGAAACGGAAAAAGAAGCTTCCGATCCGAACTTGTGGTCGAACCCAGGAAAATCCCAGCAGGTCATGCGCGAGCGGAAGAGGCTCGAAGGGATTCTTGCGACCGACAACGACCTGGCGCGCCGCTCGGAGGACGTAAAGGCGTATTTCGAGCTGGGCCGCGAGGGCGAGGACGTGGCTGCCGACCTGCGCCGCGAGATCGATGCGCTTCGGCAGGTGGTGGATCGCGTCGAGACCAGCACCCTGCTTTCCGGCGAGAACGATGCTCGGAACGCCATTGTCACGATTCATCCTGGGGCCGGCGGAACGGAATCGCAAGATTGGGCCGAAATGCTGCTGCGCATGTATTTGCGCTGGGCGGAGCGGCAAGGCTTCCAGACGGTGCTCAACGATCACCAGCCCGGTGAAGAAGCGGGCATCAAGTCGGCTACTTTCACCGTGACCGGCGACTACGCGTATGGATTGCTCTCTGGAGAGATTGGCGTGCATCGGCTCGTCCGCATCTCCCCTTTTGATCAGGCCAAGCGGCGGCATACGTCGTTCGCCAGCGTGTTTGTTTCTCCCGAGATTGATGACAGCATTGAGATCATCATCAAGCCCGAAGATTTGCGCATCGACACTTATCGCTCCAGCGGCAAAGGTGGGCAGCATGTGAACACGACAGATTCGGCAGTGCGGATTACCCATCTTGCTACCGGGCTGGTCGCGGCTTGCCAGAATGAACGCTCGCAGCACAAGAACAAAGACCGGGCGATGAGCATGTTGCGGTCGAAGCTGTATGAGCTGGAGCTGGAAAAGAAGAAAGAGATCAGCAAGAAACAGGAAGACTCAAAACTGGATAGCGATTTTGGGTCACAGATTCGGTCCTACGTGTTGCAGCCCTATAGGATGGTGAAGGATCATCGCACAAAGGTGGAAATTGGGGATGTGGATCGCGTGATGGATGGGGATTTGTCACCGTTCATTCGCGGCTATTTACTGGCGCGGCGGAATGAGAAGGGCTAGGGAATCTGTGACTGAGCGACCGAAACTTGAACGCTCTACCCCCAAACTCGGTCCGCGGTTCGAAGACGCCCTGGTCTTTGCCACTCAGAAGCATAGTGGACAAACTCGTAAGAGTAGCAATGTGCCATATGTCGCGCACGTGCTAAGTGTTGCTGCCTTAGTTCTGGAAGCAGGAGGTGACGAGGATCAGGCGATCGCAGCACTCCTACATGATGTCGTCGAAGACTGCGGGGGGGCGCCGGTCCTGGAAGAGATACGCCACGAGTTTGGCGACCGGGTGGCGCGAATCGTCGATGGGTGTACGGACAGCGACGAGGAGCCAAAACCGCCGTGGCGCGAACGCAAGGAGCGTTACCTACGGCACTTGCAACAGGGCGGGGAAGGTGTTCGTCTAGTGTCATTGGCGGATAAATTGCACAATGTCCGCTCGATCGTTTTGGATTACCGGTATCTGGGCGACAAGGTGTGGGAGCGCTTCACCGGTGGGCGCGAAGGCACGCTTTGGTATTACCGCGCGCTGGTGGACATCTATCGCCAGGGTCCAAGCAACCGTTGGCTAGATGAGCTGGAACGGAACGTGGTGGAATTGGAACGCTTGGTCCGTCGGCACTAAGGCCGCGGGCCTGGGGACTCGCTTTTATGCCGACGATGTTGGAAATGATCAAGGCTTCGGCGGTGCCGGCTAACCTGATGAACGCGGCGGCCCACGGGTCGCTTTCCATGCCGGCCGTGGAAACGTTGGAAGTCCTGGTGTATTTGACCCAGAACAAGGTGTTTGGTAAGCAGGCGAAGTTGACGCTGGCCGGGTGGGATCTGGAGGCCACGCAGGCGGTGGTGAGCGATCCGAATTCACCGCATCCCATTCTCGACTACTTTATTCTTCCGCAAAATGTTCGGCCAAAGCTGCTGGCTGGGTTGATCGAGAATCCGTCGGTGGGCGAAGACGCGCTGGTTTTGCTGGCGACGGAAGGGTCGCGTGACGTGGTGCGGGCCATGCTCGCCAGTGCGCGAGTGCGGGCGGCACATAAGATTCTGGAGCCTCTTTCGCGGAATCCAAACCTGGCAGTAGAGGAAACCGAGCAGGTACGGGCATGGCTGAGCGGCACGGAACTGCGCGTAGTGGGCGGAACTGAATCGGGGATTGCAGACTGCGGCGAGGGCACCGCGGAGAGTCTCGACGAATCGGAAGAAGCGATGGCGGCACTCACGGCCTTTGAGCGCGAACACGCGGCGGAATTGGCAGCCGAGGCAGGAAAGCCGTTCCAGATGATTGGCGGGACCTACGGGCTGGAAATTGTAGAAGAGGCTGTACCCGAGGCCGCTCGAGAGCCCGAACCATGGGGCCAACAAGCCATCGCGCCAGCATCAGGCGCAGGCGCGGCTGCGGTGGCTCCGGGGAAGGTCACGCCAAAAGCCAAGCCGAAGTCTCCCGAGGCCGAGCGCGTGAGCGTGCTGCAGAAAATCGCGAAGCTGGATGTAAAGGGACGTGTGCAACTTGCGGTGCGCGGCTCGAAAGAAGAACGCTCGATCCTATTGCGCGACGGCACCAAGCTGGTGGCGCTGGCGGTGCTGCAGAGTCCCAAGATTTCCGATGGCGAAGTGGAGAAGGTTGCGGCGCAGAAGAATGTGCTGGAGGCGCTGCTGCGCGGGATTACGATGCACCGGCGCTTCATGAAAAACTACGTGATTATGCGGAACCTGACCTCGAATCCGCGGACGCCGATTGACGTGTCGATGGGGCTGGTGAAGAACTTAATGGTGCAGGATTTGAAGAATCTCTCGGGGAACAAGGACGTGTCTGAGACGATCCGGAAAATGGCGCTGCGGGCGTTCAAGCAGAAGGCGGATCCGAGCGGGGGGAAGAGCTAGGTCGGAGACTTACCTCGTTAAACGTGCGCATGACGCGGAAGACGCATGTGGAGGAATGGCTTTTTGCTCATAAACAGATTGGATTTCCTCAACACTTAGCGGCCATTATCTGCGGGTGTTTTTCCCCGCTGCACCTTAATCTGTTCTAGCCGTTCCCGAATTCTCTTTTCGATCCCCTCGTTGGTCGGCTCGTAGTAGACCTTTCCTCGGAGGCCTTCCGGCAGGCACTCCATGTTTGCGACTTTTCCCTCAATATCGTGCGCATACTGGTAGTCCTTACCGTAACCCAGACCCTTCATCAATCCCGAAGGCGCGTTTCTTAGATGCAACGGAACCGGATCGGCGGCGGTGTTTTCCACATCCTGCGTCACGCTGCCATACGCCGTGTAGAGGGCGTTGGACTTGGGAGCAATGGAAAGATAGACGACGGCCTGCGCGAGGGCGAGGTTGCCTTCGGGCAGGCCGATGAAGTCGACGGCGTCGCGGGCGGCCATGCAGAGGGCGAGAGCTTGCGGGTCGGCGAGGCCGATGTCTTCGACGGACATGCGGACGACGCGGCGAGCGACGTAGAGCGGGTCTTCTCCGGCTTCGAGCATGCGGCCGAGCCAGTACAGGGCGGCATCGGGATCGGAGTTGCGGACCGATTTGTGCAGGGCAGAGATGAGGTTGTAATGCTCTTCGCCGGACTTGTCATAGATGAGCGTGCGCTTTTGCAGTGCGGCTTTGGCAATATCTTCGGTTAGGACGCCTCCAGTTCCGGCCACGGCAGCGGCGACTTCGAGGACGTTGCAGGCGGCGCGCGCATCGCCGTTGGTATAGACGGCGATGAGTCGAAGGACATCGTCCTCGGCGGTTACGTTAAGGTTACCCAAGCCTCGATCTTTGTCAGTGAGGGCGCGTTGGAGGAGCTGCGCGACTTGGTCTTCCGTCAGCGCTTTTAGAACATAGACGCGGCAGCGCGAGAGCAAAGCGGAGTTGATCTCGAAGGACGGATTCTCCGTAGTTGCGCCGATCAGGCGGATGTTGCCTTTCTCCACGTGGGGCAGGAAAGCGTCCTGCTGGGCGCGATTGAAACGGTGAATTTCATCGATGAACAGAATCGTGCGGGTCCCGTATTGGCGGGCGCGCTCGGCCTCGGCCATGACCTGCTTGATTTCCTTGATGCCCGAAAGCACCGCAGAGAATTCGATGAACTCGGCCCGCGACATGGCGGCAATGATCTTGGCGAGCGTGGTCTTGCCCGTGCCGGGCGGTCCCCAGAAGAGCATGGAGCCGGCATCGTCACGTTCCATTTGGAGGCGAAGCGGCTGGCCTGGTCCGACGAGATGCTCCTGGCCGACGAACTCGTGGACCGTGCGCGGGCGCATGCGGTCGGCTAGCGGGCTTTGCGTTACGTGGGCGTCGGGCGTGGGTTGAAAGAGGTTCATAGAATGTCTGTTGCTCGAGCCGCGCCCTGTCGCGAAAGAAAAAGCCGCGACAAGGGCGGGGCACCCCTGGGAGTGGTCACTTGGAGCCGCGCTGCCGGGCAGCTTCGTACAGGATAATGCTGGCGGCGATTCCGGCGTTGAGCGATTCGACGCGACGGGCTTGCGGGATCGCGAGCGTCGCGTCCATTTTGGCGATGACATCGCGGGGGAGACCGGCGCCTTCGTTGCCGATAAACAGTGCGGAGGGTTGGAGCAACGGGGCTTCGTAGAGCGGGGTGCCTTTGTGAGAGGAGGTGGCGAACAGCTTCACTTGTTTCTCGCGCAAGTGCGGAATCAATTCCGAAAGCTTGGCCGTCATTGCGGGCAGACGGAAAATCGATCCGGCCGTGGCGCGGACAGTTTTGGGGTTATAGATACTGACGGTGCCCTCGGTCGTGACAACTCCGCCCGCACCGAAAGCTTCAGCCGAGCGGAGGATGGTGCCGAGGTTGCCGGGATCTTGCAGCCCGGCGGCGACGACCACAAGAGCCGGAGTGGCGCGGAGAGCGTCTTCTAACATCGATTGCTTGGGGCGAACGAGAGCGGCGACGCCTTGCGGCGAGTCGGTCGTAACCGCCTCGTGGAAGAGCTTGGCCGGGACTAGGTAGGTCTCGACCTTATGGCCGATTTGTTCGAGGAGGCGCTGCGTTAAGCGATGTGTGGCCGCGTCGTTGGCATCGGTGAAGAACACGGCACGCAAACGGACGCGCCCGCGGATGGCCTCCTCCAGGGACCGCACACCCTCGATAGCGAAACAGCCGTCGTCGGTCAGATTACCGTGGGCATAAACGGCGCGGAGGTCCTTGAGAAGCGGGTTGTGGCGGCCGGTAATGGGGCGGAGCCGGTCGCGAGGGGTTGTGGGCGGCATAAGGCGGGTCCAAGAATGATACGCCCTGGTCGAGCTTTCGTACTGCTGCGAAGCGCCCGGACCGTGATATCGTAAGTGTCTTAGTTTCATCGGACTCCGAGTTGCATCCGATTTTTCCCACGAGGCTTTAGGTGCGCGCCGAAATTGTAAAGATCAACTGCGAGACTCCCGAAGCTCAGATGGTGAAATACGCCGCCGACCAGATTCGGGCGGGCGAAGTGCTGGGCATGCCGACGGATACGTTTTACGGCTTGGCGGCCGATCCGCTGAATCTGCGGGCAGTAGAGCGCGTGTATGAGATCAAGTCGCGCTTCCGTCATAAACCTCTGTCGCTATTGATCGAGAGCGTCGACCAGGCGGAAGAAATGGCGTTCCTGCCTGAGTTTTTCTACGACTTGGCTAAGAAATTCTGGCCCGGGCCGTTGACAATGATCGTGAGGGCGGCTTCGCGTTTGCCTCTAAAGGTCACGGCGAATACCGGTAACGTCGCCCTGCGCGTGCCCTCGGCCAAGATTCCGCTGGCGATTATCCGGGCCGCCGGGATTCCGATTACGGCCACTTCGGCAAATCTGAGCGGCGCGTCTGAGTGCACCACCGCCGAGCAGGTTCGCGTGCAGCTCGATGGCCGCATTGGAATCATCGTCGACGGTGGTCCCTCACCGCGTGACATTGCCTCGACGATTGTCGATTTGAGCGATCCGGACGGGTGGAGAATCATGCGCGAAGGCGCCATCCCTTCTGAGGAAATCCGGCAAGTGCTGAATAGCTAATGACGCGGCGATTTTGGTTGCGGCTGGTCGTCGGGCTGCTCGTGCTCGCGATCGGCGAGGCGGGCTGGACCTGCTGGCGCATTGTCCACCAATCCACTGTCCAGGAACTGCAGCCTGCTTCGGCCATCGTCGTTTTCGGTGCGGCTGAGTATTCGGGACGGCCTTCTCCGGTGTATCGCGCTCGACTCGATCACGCCTTTGATCTTTACTCGCAGCGTCTTGCGCCGTGGGTCATCACCACCGGTGGCTCGGGCGGCGATCCCAGCTTCAGCGAAGGCGGAGTTGGCGCGGAATACCTCGCCCATCGTGGTATCCCCGAAGCCAGCCTAATCCCCGAAACTCAGGGCACCGACACTGCCGAGTCCGCGCATCGTGTGGCGCGGATCCTGCATACAAGCGGTTTGAAAGACTGCATCGCCGTCAGCGATGCCTATCATGTCTTCCGCATCAAGCGCATGCTCGAGACCGACGGCATCACGGTCTACACCGCACCCCGGCCCAACTCATTGCCACACACGCGCGTGCAGCGCACGGAGGCAGTATTGCGCGAAGCGGGGAGTTACTTTTTGTGGCAGATGCACATTACGTAGCGAGCTAGAGTTCCCGATTGCTCGACAGGTCTTGTTTCTCGTGAATCCAGGTCGACTCACAAGACTGGCCAAGGCTCCTGCAGAGAATCCCCCCACGTGAGCCCAATATGCGATCGACGAGACATGCGAGATCGGGGTGATGACACCCAACACTCGAAGTAGGTCCAGGTCGAACTTCGAAAACAGAAAAACGACCTAGTAGAGTAATGGCTAGGCCAGAGATTGCTCCTCACGCTCCTGCAAGCGGACTCCGGGAAGATAATTTGATCGCGTTGAAGGCCTTAGCAACCCGACCACAGATCAGACACAGACCAAGGAAGACTCTTCGCCAACCTCGGCCTCAACGTGTCGCCCCAACATCCACCGAAACTAAATATCCCCCGATCAAATGCCGTTCTCTAGCGTGCACGAACATCGCGCGAAAGCTGTAGATCAGCGGACGTGCGCCGGCACAAACCCGTGTGCCGTGGCGAAGGCGTCCTTGGCATGATGGAGTGCTGACCAAAGTTGAACAGATGTATTCAAGAAGAATCAGATCGCAGAGTGCCCAGCCTGGGGAAACGGGCCGATCGTCTTTGTTGAAGGGAAGGAGGAACATTCTCTCGAGTGACTCATCGTCCAATTCGGGAACGGTCTACAAACGTGGAACGTCAGCTGGAGTCACTCGGGCGGGAAGTGGTTTCTTGGGCCAATACCTATTACGGGGCGGTGTCTTCTCGCCAGCGCCCGACCAAGTCTTTCGCCGCCGCTGGCCACTCCGGGAATTGGAACCGAAAGCCCGATTGCAGGAGATGATCTGGGATGACCCGCCGGCTCTTCAGGATCAATTCCGTCTCTGAACGGAGAAGAATCACGCCTAGCTCCAGCATCCACCCCGTTGCGGGCAAACCAACGGGCGCGCCCCATGCCCTCCGCAAAGCGCGCATGAAGTCTCGATTGGGCAATGGGTTTGGCGAAGTTAGGTTCACCGGTCCGCGCATTTCCTCGTGATGGATCAAATACTCGACACTGCGCAGGAAGTCCTCGCCGTGAATCCAGGAGACGAACTGTTTTCCGGAGCCCGCCGTGCCTCCCAAGCCGAGACGTACGAGCCGCAGCAATTCGCCGAAGATTCCTCCCCGATCCGGGCTCATCACCATCGCACTGCGCAACGCAACTTTTCGCGTGCGCGGCGTCGCGGATGAGAAAAACGCGTCCTCCCAACTCGTAGCCACGTCAATGCTAAACCGCCAAGTGCTCGGGACGTCCGGCTCCTCGCCCCCCAGGTCGCCCGTGTCTTCGTCCATGGGACGGTCGAGAGCATGCCGGTAAATCGTTGCCGTGCTCGCGTTCATCCAAAGGCGCGGAGGATGCGCCACTTTGCCAATGGCTTCGCCGAGCAGATGGGTCGTTTGTACCCTGGATTCTTTGATCGCTTTGCGGTTGGTGTCGGTGTAACGGCAATTCACGCTGCGTCCAGCCAGATTGATGAGGACGTCCACCTTTTCCAGAGTCGACACCCAGGCAGCGAGCATTGCTCCGTCCCATTGCACCGTTTGCCAGGGCGAGGGTTGGACTGTCCGGGCCAACACCACAACCTGATGCCCTTGGCCGTGGAAATTTCGCGCGAGAAGGTTCCCGATTTGTCCATTGCCGCCGGCGAGAACAATGCGAAGGGGTCTACTCACGGGATTGCCTCGGCGGTGGTGTCGTCCGCGTATATCGTATCGAGCAAGTCCGTCGCAATCTTCCGGATCGGCCGCAGCAAGGCGAATCCGGAGAGCTTAATCAAGCTGCTCACAATCGAGACGGTTTTATCAAACAACTGCGTCGTCTTGTTCTGCCGCGGCGACGAGTCGTAAACCCAAAACAGCAGCAGCCCCATCTGATACAGCCACAAGAGCCGAGGCAAGTGCTGCTTCAATTCGTCGGAAACACGAACTTTCGATCCTTCGAGCGTTCGCGCAAACAACGCAATGTCCTGATCGCGAATGGCTTGGGCTTTAGGACTAAACGGTGACAGCGGATTCTGCGGATCGATATGAGCCGAGAGCGCCGCCATCAGGCTCCGATTCGGGGCAAAGTACTCGAATTTCACTCTCAGCAGCGCGCGCAAGCGTTCCTCCAGTGTTTTGGCCTTGACCAGGGCCGCCTCGGCCAGCGGCGTTAGTTCCTGGCTCGCCCGAACATAGAACGCCGTGACCAAGGCATCCTTCGAATCAAAATAGTAGTAAGCCGCGCCCAAAGCCACGCCTGCTTCTTTGGCAATGTCGCGCATGGTGGTCGACGCGAAGCCGTGCTGGCGGAACAAGGCCAACGCGGCTTCGAGAATCCGGGTGCGGGTTTCGTCCGACTTCTTCACTGCGCTTGGGACAGTCGTGGGAGACGCCGCACTCATAACTGCGGCACCGGTGACTGCGCTACCGGCGTGGTGGCCTGCCGCAAGGGGTAGGTCGGGCTAGGGCGCGAACGCTTACGGATGCGCGAAAACACGAACAGATTGAAGAAGTGCATGCCACCGAGGACCAGCAGAACCAAGCCCACTTTGTCGCTGACCAGCTCAAAAGTCTGGCGCAGGGAAGCGACTTGTTGCGTCGTGGTTAACGCCATGGAGACGTACCCTACGTTGATGAGATAAAACCCGACCACCAATAGATGGTTCACGGAGTCGGCTAGCGACGTGTCGCCGTGAAAAGCGTCCACAAGGAAGACTCTGCCATTCTTGTGCAGCGTATGGGCGACCCAGACGGTAACCGTGAGGCAAATGATCAAGTAGGCGATGTAGCAGCTTATTACGTACATACCAGCCTCCTTTACGGGACTTGAACATGTTCAAATATAGGATGTACCCCGAAGGTAAAATTGTCAAGGATAAAATGAACGTGTTCAATGTATTGAAGCCGCAGCCATTTTAGGCCGAGGTGCGCTGCCAGGACGGGTTGAACATGGCGTCCAGTCGCCTTGTTCCAGTGATCGCGGGTTTGACACGATTTTGATGGCAGCCCTATACTTCGGCCTCGTGTAACGAGACCTCACCCGGAGATTGGGCCATGTTCAAGCGTGCGCTGGTTGTTTTGTCTGTTCTTGCTTTTGCCTCATCATCTGGTTTTGCTGACAAAATTCATCAACCGAAATTGACGCCGCAGAATAGCGGGACTACACAGGGGTTGATTGCGGTGAGCCCAGTGAACGAGCGCGTGGTGTGGGCGTCGGGGCGTGGCGGGACGTTTGTGAAGACGACGAACGGCGGCAAGACCTGGACGGCGGGCGTGGTGCCGGGAGCAGAAGCCCTGCAATTTCGCGATGTCGAGGGTGTGAGTGAGGAAGTGGCGTATCTCTCGTCCATTGGCAACACCACGACCGATTTTCGTATCTACAAGACTGTCGACGGCGGCGCGACGTGGACGATGCAGTTCGAGAATCAGAATCCGGCGGCGTTTTACGATTGCTTCGCCTTCTGGACTCCGCGACGGGGGATTGCGCATAGCGATTCGGTGAACGGCGTGTTCCCGGACCTGCGCACCACCGATGGCAAGACCTGGAAAGACATCAGTGCCAACATGCCACCAGCTTTGGCCGGCGAAGCATCGTTTGCGGCGAGCGGTACTTGCGTGGCGACGCAGGGCGAGCGGAATGCCTGGATTGCTACTGGGGGCTCGACGGCGGCTCGGATTCTGGCCACGCGCGACGGGGGGAATACCTGGAACGCTTATGATACGCCCGTCGTGAGTTCGCCGAGCGCGGGCGCGTTTTCGGTCGACTTCCGCGACGGCTGGCACGGAATTGTGGGTGGCGGAGACTTGGACCCGGCCGACCTCAATATGGCGGGCACGGCAACATCGGACGACGGCGGGCAAACTTGGACACTTACCAACGCAGCCCCGGTGACGGGGGCGATTTTTGGGTTGAGCTATGTGCGTCGAGGCGAAGATGAAGGCGAGGATGGCGGCAGGGCCGTCGTGGTCACCGCCAATGCTGGCGGGGCGGCCTGGACGCCGGATGAAGGCAAAACCTGGTTTGCGCTGCCGGGCGTCACTGGTTACTGGGCGGTGGCGTTTGCCAGTCCCAGGGCTGGGTGGCTGGTAGGCGTGAACGGAACGATCCTGAAGGTTCATTTCTAGATCCGATGCGGGCGTTGGATGTTTTCTAGGGTCAGGTTCACGGTGGTTGGTCGGGCCCTCCGGCTTTGCTTCGCACGTGCGCAGTCTTCCGCGCGTCCAGTTCTTCCGTTCCGAATCAACTGCAGAAAGGGAATCGATGTCGGGGCATGCCGCTGGGCCGTTTGAGGTGAAGTTGACTCCGCAGCCGCCGGAAGGGAAGGTCGGCGATCCTTCCGTGGGCCGCATGGCCATCGACAAACAGTTTCACGGAGACTTGGAAGCGACGAGCAAGGGGCAGATGCTCTCCGCCATGGGCGATGCGAAAGGCTCAGCGGGGTATGTGGCCATGGAGCGGGTCAGCGGAAGCCTGCATGGGCGCAACGGGACGTTTGCCTTGCAGCATAGTGGGACGATGACGCGCGGCGCTCCTTCGCTGACGATTACTGTTGTGCCGGATTCTGGAACAGGGGAACTGGTTGGGCTAGCGGGGACGATGGAGATTCACATCGTCGAGGGGAAGCATTCTTACGATTTTCCTTATACTCTGCCGGAGGGGCCTTAAAGTTCGGGGATCCCACCCTTTTCGCAAGCAAAAAGGGTGGAACACCTAGACTCTATCGACCACCGCTTTCGATGTGCTACCAGCCGTTTTGTTCCCTGAGTGAAGTAATATGCGCCGCGTGGTGTCGTCCGTGCCAAGCGTAAAGTGCCAGGGCTCGGTCCAGTCTCTGCACGCCCGTTTCCGGGTGGTTGAACGTGCGCGCCCAGTCTGTTTCTTTCATAGAACGCAGCACGGTGACCCAACGTTGGTGCACGTTGTCAACAATGGGCAAGGAAACATCGATTGACAGTTTCTGGTCGGCGAGGTCAGCCCATAAGTGCTCTGGGTAAGACTTGATCGTCGGATTGTCTTCCGTAAGGCCGAGCTTGAAGCGAATGAAAGCATTCATGTGGCTATCGGCAACGTGGTGGACGACCTGGCGCGAGCTCCAACCGCCGTCGCGGTAGGGAGTGTCAAGCTGCGTTTCGGTGAGCCCTTGGATGGCAGCGCGAAGCCGGGCCGGTGCCTCGGCGACTTGATTGAGAAATTGCGCGCGCTCTTCGGCGGACACGGCACCTTGGGGAGGGGAGAATCTACCGACGGGGTAGCGAGGGTCAATGGCAGTGGTCACGGAGAACTCCTTGGGGATTTAAGAACTGCCTTATGGATGCGTCCTAACGCGCGAAGATGAAGGATTTTTCTTGACGGTGTTTCGGTCTTACTGGGTCAGGGCCGTAAGGCGGGCGGTGTTTTCCACACTGCCTGGGACGAGCTGTGGCGAGATGACTAACAAACTGCCAGATTCAGGGACGGAATTCAGATTGGCGACGTTTGTTAGCTGGTAGACGCTATGCCGCGAGGTGTAATCATGAGCCACACGGGGAACGATCTGCTCGGGCTGGTCGGAACCGAGACCAAGTACCACCCGGCCTTCGACCAGGAAATGCGTAGCATCCTCAGAGAAACTGGGCCGAGCATTGATTCGCAGGTCCTTGCGGGGTTGCCATCCTGTGCGAGCCACAACCACCGCGCCTAACGGAATCGGTCCGTGGCTCTGCTCCCAGCGCGCGATGTCCTCCACTCCAATCTGATAATTCGGGTTGGCGGCTACGCTGCGCTCCACGTTCATGACAACCAGCGGAGCGCGTAGGCGCGCATCGGGAATCTGCGTGACTGTCCAAAGACCAGGGACCAGCTTGGCTGGGGACTCGATCCGGGTGCCTGCCACCAGCTCGCGTTCCGGCTGGCGCAGGTCGGCGTAGGTCGAGGAGTCGAGCGAGATGTCGACAACCCGGGTCAGGTCCACAAGGCGACGGAACCCTTCGTGGCGAACCGAAATCGGCTCACGCTGCGCCAATACGAAGAGCGCCAGAGCCACCGAGTACCCGATCGCAAGGGTTCGAAATCGCATGTTGAAGGGGATCCTAAGTTGTCCTTAGCAAAAGTTAGACAGCAAAAAGTTAGATGCGTGAAATCCCGGCTGTGCTCTATTTTCTGCCTTTTCTACCCAACTCCTCAAGGGCCAACTGGCCATGGCCCCAGGAACCCAATAGGCGGATAGACTCCGGCTTCCGAGCCAAGGTTCCAGGGCACCTGGCCTGTTTCGCCACCTCCGGCTCTTCTCAGGCTCTCGCTAACCACAAAGCCAAGACAGCAGCGGACAGCGTTCCCAGAAAGTTCACGCTGTTGTTGCTGAGCCTGCCAGGGCGCTCCAGAGCGGCTCCCAGGAGGCTGTCCAAGAACATCCCACAAACGGCGGCCAGAGCGACAAGCCAAAGGTCTGAGGCAGCCACTAAGCCCGCCCAGCCGGCCATCAGGCTCATTCCCAGGGCCGCCAGAGTTCCGCTGGCGGTCCCCGCCCAGGAAACGCCCCCATTGGTCCCCGGAGCGACCCGGGCGCCGTTTGACAGAAGTCTGGCGGAGGTGCCAAAAGCCTGTCCGCACTCGCTGGAGACGGTGTCGGCGGCGGCTTCAGCCAACGACGCAGCGCAGGCTGCCAGCAGGGAGGGCTTGCCAAGATGCCCGTAAGCTGCTGCAAATAAAGAGGCTACGCCGACATTCGCCAGCACTTGGGAGGCGCTCCGACCTCCAGAGCGCTCCGCCGTGCCCAGCGCGAGTTTGCGTTGTCGGCCCAATCGGGTGGCGAGGAGCGTGATGACGAATAAGACGACCAGGACGGCAAAAGCCCTCGGGCCAGCACAGGCGTACAACGCAAAGGCGAGGGCAAATCCGGCTAAGGCTCCGGAGCGGGTTACGCCGCGCAGCCCGAACCCGGCCAAAGCAAAAAGCGAGGTTACGGCGAGTGCCGGGAGCAGGGCAGAGTGAGGCGGCAACTCGATGAGCGCAAACAGGAACGGGTTATGCACATTAAGCAGAATCTTCTCCGTTAGCACTGGCTCGGAATACGATACTTTTCGTGGAACCCCTTTGACGACGGGGTGTCCGAGCGAACCTGACTGAGATATTTTTGCGTCAAAAATTTTGCAAAACTTCGACACTTCGATGACAACTCGTAACGGGGCTAGGAGCAAAATCGTTTCATTCCTAGGCTGCCCTCCTCATGGCGGTGCCTTTCGGCGAGGCGCCCCGCGTGACGCGAGACGCAGCCTAGGAGTGATTCTATCTCTCTCCAGGAAGGCTCTCCCATGCCTGTACATGGCTGCTCGAGGATTCGTCCGCGCATTTTCAGCGCGATTGTGTTGGCCGGTCTGCTCCCTGTACTGAACGGGTTGGCCAACGCGCAACGCTACCACCAATTCAACATCATTTCCGACGTGCCCGGGATTGCGAAAACCACGGATATGCTGGGGCAATTGGTCAATCCGTGGGGAATCGCATTCAGTGCCACGGGCCCCTTTTGGATTTCCGACAACGGCTCCGGCCTCTCCACGCTCTATGCCGGGCAAACACCGATCACGCAGCAGGCATTGGTGGTGACCGTGCCTCCGGCGCCGGGTAACACGGGGGGGACTCCGACGGGCATTGTTTTCAACGGCACAGGCGGATTTTCCGTCAGCGCAAATGGTATTTCCGGCTCTGCGTTCTTTATCTTCGCCACGGAAGATGGCACGCTAGCAGGATGGAATCCGAGTGCCGATTTGCACAACGCGATCATGATCGTGGACAACTCCAAGCCGGGCGGGGTCGATCACTCCGAGTTCGGGGCGGTTTACAAGGGGCTGGCGATTGTTACGACTCCGAAGGCGTCGTTCATCTATGCCACGAATTTCCGCGACCGCAAGGTTGAGGTGTATGACTCGAATTTCGCTTATGTAAAGTCGTTTCGAGACCCGAATGTACCCAGCAACTATGCGCCCTTCGGAATTCAGGCGATCGGCCAGAAGATTTACGTGACCTATGCGCAACAAGACGACAAAAAGCATGACGACGTTAAGGGTGATGGGCACGGTTTCGTGGATGTATTCGGGCCGCATGGCGCGCTATTGCAAAGGCTAGTGTCGCAAGGACCCTTGAATTCACCATGGGGAATTGCTCTGGCTCCGGCGAACTTTGGGACGTTCAGCAATGCGCTGCTGATTGGCAACTTCGGCAACGGGTGGATCAACGCTTTCGATCCGGCCACCGGGGCTGCGCTCGGGTTCCTGGAGGATTCACACCGGAAGCCCATTGCGATCGATGGCTTGTGGGGACTAGCGTTTGGCAATGGGGTTGGTGCCGGACGCACGAACGAACTGTTTTTCACCGCTGGAATTCAAGATGAAGCTCACGGTCTGTTTGGCAAGTTAACGGCATTCAAGTAAACGCCACTGTAGACCGCCTGGGTACAGGGGCCCAGGGTAGAACTCCGGGGGCTGGCTTCGGCCAGCCCTATTTTTGCTGTGCCGAACATGATCGACAGCTTGGGGTGGAAGTCGCCTGCTCAACCGAACTGAACCGCCCTATGCGGACCCGCATGTGCCGGTGGTGTGGCAAGGGAGAAGGGCGACCCTACCCCCCTATGCCGAATTTGCTGGAACAGCGGGGACGGGACGAATACGGCACGACATACCCCCCGACATACCCCCCGAGAGGAACCTTGCCAGGGATAATTATGCTCAACGGGTGCAGGTGCGAGGTATTTGAAGTAGCCTCCGTATACTCAATCTGGAACGGTTCTGTTATAGGGGCCGCCAAGGTAAAGCTTACGGTTTTTCGTCCCACCACCACAGCGGAGCGAGCGGTTTTTCCGCTGGGTAGACTTCGTTGAGGGTATCGCCCTGGAAGAGTTCTCCGTTCTTCATAACGAAGGCGATGGCATTCGTATTATGGATATCGTCGAGGGGATTCTGCTTCAGGATGACCATGTCGGCGAGTTTACCGGGTTCGATGGAGCCAAGATCCTGAGCGAGGCCGATAGCTTCGGCACCGTGGATCGTAGCGGATTTTAGAACTTCCGCGTTGCTGACGCCCCCCGAGGCCAGGGACCACATCTCCCATTGATAGCCCAGACCCTGGAACTGGCCGTGGCTGCCGATGCAGACCTTGCCTCCTGCGTCGATGAGTTTTTTGTCCTCCGCGGCCAGGCGCGGGAAGGCTAACTCGTCCCTGCGGGTCCAGATTCGGCGCCGGCGGGCGCGCTCGTCGATGATGTTGTGCGGGATGAAATGACGGACCTTCGGGTCGTCATGCACCTCAGTGTTTTCGAAGTAGTAGTTTTCTGCCCAAGGGCCGCCGTAGGCGACGATGAACGTGGGCGTGTAGAAAATCCCAGAGCGCGACCAGAACTGGACCACATCTTTGAAGAGCGGCGTGATGGGCATGCTGTGCTCGTTGCCGCTGAAGCCGTCGAGCGCGTGAGTTAGGTTGAGCTTCATGTCCAAGCCACCTTCGGTGGTGGGCATGACCCCTTCGAGCTTGCAAGCCATGACCATGAACTGGCGCTGCTTGCGGTTGCCGACGAGATACGACTTGAGGTACGGAGTGCGATAGAACTTGCGGTAGCGCTGAACGACGGCGCGGGCATCGTTGAGGGACTGGAAATCGGTGTCGGGGAAGACGCCAGGGCCGGTGGAATAAGCGCGCGGGCCGAGGATGTCGCCAGTGTCGACCAGATCCTGGTAGGCGAACATGTCATTGGTGGCGGTTTGAGGGTCGCGGCCCGCAGTGACGCCGTAGGCCAGATTGGCTAGGAAGCTCCAGTTCTGGACATCCATCACCGTGCGGCGGATTTCGCTCCAGTGAGGATGAATGTCGATGAAGCCCGGGACGATGGTCTTGCCGGTCATGTCGAGGACTTTGGCGTCAGAAGGCACCCGCACGGCGCCTTGCTTGCCGACGGCTACGATGCGATTGTCCTTGACGACGATGTCGGCGTTTTCCAGGACTTCATCGGCGTGCATCGTAATGACGCGCGCACCACGAAGAACCGCGGAGCCCGATGGCATGTGGCGGGCAAACTGCAGATTGACAGCGATTTCTTCTGGATGCAATTTTGGCAGTTTTTCTTTCTCTTCCTTCTTCTCTTCGGCGCTTGCCTCCCCGGCGGCGCCCGATTTACTGGGCGGTGCACCACTCTGGCCTTTCGTTTTCTCTTCCTCTTCTGTCTTTTTGGGTGTTTCAAACTCCACTTGGTCGATGGGCAGCCGGAAGAAGGTCGAGCCTTCGGCCCATACAACGGTTTTACCGCCGTTGGCGAAGTCCATATAGTCGCCGCCGACTTCGGTGATTTTGCGCACCGGGACCGGAGACTTGGACACGTCAACCGTTGGCGCTTCGCCACCCATGCGGGGCACGGCCATCAAGTAGACCTGATTCGTCACCTGCGCTAACGCCCATTGGCCGTCGGGACTAATGCGCACGTCATCGGCGGGCGGACCGTCGGGCTTGTCGGGGTCGGGGAACCAGGTTTTGCCAACAACCTTCAAGATGGTTTTGCGGTCGGTGCCGTCGTAGCGTAGCGAGGTTAGGCCATTCTCGGAATAAACGTAGATCCTGTCGGGCTCCGGTCCGAAGTGTGGATGAGCGGCGCCGCGAGCCGGGAGAATCAGGCTGGCGTCGCCGCCGTTGGTGGAGAGCCAGATGACCTCGAGATTCGCCGTAGTGTGATCCCATTCGTCGATCTGCTCCACGCGGGCCTGACGCGGAGCGCGCAGAGCAACCAGCCGGGTTCCGTCGCGAGAAAACAATACGTCGCGATAATAAGCGGGAGCGTGCGTGAGTTGTTGCGGAGAACCCGTGCCGTCAGCTCGAGTCTTCCAGATTTGGCCGCCCTCTTCGGACCACGTGACGTAGGCGATCCATTGGCCGTCGGGCGACCATGCTGGCCCGAATTCGCGCGCGTCGGCGCTGGTGAGGCGCTTGGGCGTGCCTCCGGGTATATCCATGATGTAGAGATGGGTTAACGCGGAGAAAGCCAGACGCTTGCCCTCAGGCGACTGCGCCGGTTGCTGAATGAGTCGCAACTGCACCGGGCCTTCTTCCACGCGCATAGCAAGATTAAGGTTGGGCCCTTGATCGCGCGAGACCTTGGCCGTGAAGGGGATTTCCTTTCCTTCGCCCGTGGCGATGGCAATGCGGTGAATCTTGCCTCCCCAGGAGGCGATGACATCTTTGCCATCCGGCGTAAACGCGTATCCCGGCATAAAGTCGCGCGTGAACAGGGATTCCTGGTCGTCGCGCTGAACGGGATATTTGAGCCAGTGTTCTTCGCCGTTCTTGAGGTCACGGATCCGAAGGCCAGTTTCCGTCTCGTACCGCGTGGCATAGACGAGATGCGTTCCATCAGGAGAAATCACGGGGCGCATGGCGCTTCCGGAAGCGTCGGTTACCGGGTCGTCGTCCCCTGTGATGCGATCATGTCGCGTGATCTGAGATAGAGGCAGGGTGACGTTGTAGAAGCCGTTAGGATCCTGGCGAGACGCGTAGTAAAGATATCGCCCGTCCTTCGAAGGCGACGCTCCAACTGCGTTCGTCCACTGGCGGGGCTTGCTGTCAGGTTTGGTATGCGATTTCGTGACCTGCACGCCCGCGCCGCCTTTGACGTGGTACATCCATAGCTCCGCGGCACCGATGGGGAACTGTGTCGTACGCGAGGCTATGACGTAGTTGCCTTCTGGAGTCCAGACGGGCGAGGAGAACTCGCTCTCGTCGTCGTGGCTGAGTTGCTTGGGATTCGAGCCATCGGCGTCGGAGATCCAAACGTTTTCAGAACCACCGCGGTCGCTAGTGAAGGCGATTTTCTTTCCGTCGGGCGAGTAAGCGGGCTGGCCGTTGAAGGCCATACCGCTGGTCAGCTTCTTGGCCTCGCCGCCTGCGATTGGAACCGTGTAAAGGTCGCCGATTAAGTCGAAGATCAAGTTCTGGCCGTCGGGCGAGACGTCCAGTGCGAGCCATGTGCCTTCGTCGGTGGTGAACTCGATCTTGCGATCCGGCTTGAGGGGAAGAGGATCTTCGTTCTTCTTGGTGTCTGGCTTCGCGGTGGGGATTGGAGTGCCTTTGTTTGTGGCGGGGAGGGCGGAAGTAGCAAGGGCGAGGGCAACGCTCAAGACGAACAAGAACCGGCCAGAGGAGAACAGCTTCATAAGATTGACTCCATATGGGAGAAACCGGGTATGGTATTGCGCCGGTTGCGCGGGTGTCAATTATGGGCCGAAGTGAGTGGAAATTCGGTGGGACGAATCGACATCCCACTGGGACAAAAAAACCGGGCCAGCCTGTGGGTTGACAGGCCGGCCCGCTATCGAACACGTGCTGGAACGTGATTTCGGGCTACTGCTTCCCGATCACGGTCCTGTTCACGAGGATGTTATCCAGGATCACCATGCCGCTGCCGGCTTCCGGACCCTCGTTGACGACCAGTTGAATGGTCTTCACCGTGGTGCCCGAGGCGATCGGAGGAGTGGCTTGCGCCGGGTTGGACGGGTCAAAGAGCAACCGTGTCCAGCCTTGTGCCGGCGAAGACTGCTTGGTGCCCTTGCTGCAGCCTCCCACCGTATGGTTGACACCATCGCTGGTGACGACCACGAAGGCCGGGGTCCTGGCGGTGCACTGCGATCCGTTCCGGATATCGAATCCGAGAGCGGTCAGAGCCATACCGTCAACATTGTTGATGACGATACCAGCGCTCGCCTTGGTGTCGGACGTGCTGGTCTTGGTGATCAGCAAGCCCTGGTTTTGAGGATCGTTCGCGTGCGCATCGGGCACGCCCGCGCCACTGACCCACTTGGCGTTGACGGAACCGGATTGGGACGGATCACTGGTGATCGGCATCGCTTGGATGGCGCTATCGTCACCCCCCCCACCACCGCCGCCTGAGGACGATCCCACGTTCAGGGATACAGGCAAATCGATGGCACGTGAACCAGGCGCGGAGATCTGCACGACCCCAGCGTAGGTTCCGGTTGGCAATCCATCCGGGTTAACGGCAATGCTGATCTTGCCGGACGTTGTGCCTCCCGATGGACTGACCGAGAGCCAACTACCGCCGAAGCCCGCCGCCGTATAGCTGAGCGGCGTGCCTGAACTGCCGACACTGACCGTCTTGGGCGATGGGGCAGAGTGGCCCGCCGCATAGTTGAACGAGAGCCATCTCGGTGATGCTGTGAGGTGTCCCGAACCTGTTCCAGAAGTGACCGTCAATGTGACCGGTACCGACTGTGGACTGTTCGAAGCGCCGCCGGACGTGACCGTGATGGTGCCGTTATAGGAGCCAGCCGCCATGCCCGTTGGGTTGACCGAGACACTGACGCTTCCCGGGGTGGAGCCACTGGTAGAGCCGAGGCTCAACCACGAACCACCGGATGCCGCTGCCGTATAACTCAGAGGCGAGCCAGTACTGCTGGCGAGACTGAGAGTCTTCGACCCAGGCGTGGTGCCGCCAACGGCGTAGGTGAAGCTGAGGCTGGACGGCGTCAGATTGATATTTGGGTTGGTGGTGGCTGTCGTCACGTTCAGGGTTACAGGGAGACTAACCGGGCTATTCGATGCCCCAGTTCCCGTTACCGAGACCGATCCGGTGTAGGTTCCAGCCGCCAAGCCCGACGGATTAACGGAGAGGTTGATGCTCCCCGGGGTCGAGCCAGTTCCAGTCGCCGTCAGCCACGCGGTTGACGTCGATGCTGAGTAGGGAATTACGGTTGAGGTACTGCTTGTCGTCGCCACTTTTTGGGCCGTGGGCGTGGATCCACCGATCTGGAAGTTGAAGGTGACGCTGGTGGGCGACAAATTCAACGCGGGTTTGGTGGCTGCGCCTGTCACGTTCAACGTGACTGGGATCGACTGCGGAGAGTTAGACGCGCCGGTACTGGCTACCGAAACGGAGCCTGTATAGGTTCCTGCGGCCAGGCCAGATGGATTGGCGCCGATGCTGAGATTGCCTGGAGTCATACCGCTTGCGGTGGTCGTCAGCCATGTTGTGGCCGTCGTTGCCGTGTAATTGATGGCTGTACTCGTGCTACTGGACACCGCGACGCTTTGCGGCGCCGGGTTTGATCCGCCTATCTGGTAATTGAAAGTGAGAGACGTGGGCGCCAGATTCATCTTCGGGTTGGCAACGGCTGCCAGGACGGTCGTGTTCGCTACCACGGTGCCCGTTCCGCCACCGTAGCTGTCCATCGCGGACCCATAAAGAGTGGCTGTGGTGTTGGCGGTGACGGTTGGCGCGGTCCAGCTAAACGTCCAACTGTGGTTGCTGCTGCCATTACTCTGGACTAATTCGCTGCTGAGAACCTTGGTTCCCGTTCCCGCAGTGAATGTTCCGGCCGTGCTGGCAACATCAAGACCGCCACTACCAGAACCGCCGGCAGCGGTAAGGGTCAGCATGTAAGTGGCTCCGGAATTCACGGAGGCGGGCAGAGCCATGGTGACTGTGGGCGGCGTGCCTGAGCTGTGGCACTGCGTGCAGGTCACCCCAGTCTTGCCGGAATATCCAGCGATGCCGCCAGGATAGGCGTGAGCAGTGGATGGAAGGAACGCAACGATTACGGCGAGGAGGCTGAAGTATAAAACCTTTAAGGAAATCTTTCTTTCCCGGACCTCGAGTGTGGGGCGTGAGACGGAGCTTGGGAGCGGCCCGAGTGCCGGAATCCAAGCGGAGGAGTGCCTTCTGTTTCGCATGAAGCTTCCTTTCTTTCCGCATCGGCTTGGCGCAAGACGATGCAGCAGGGGACGAAGGATGAGTGTTTGCCTGGGCTTTACAAACCCAAACGCTGGAAACGCAGTTCGAGGCCCTCTCCTGGCAACGTGGTTCCGGGAAGCCGCGTTCCCGAGCAGAGGAGAACTCAACGTTGTGGTGACAGTATCGGCAGAAAAAATCATCGTCAATTCTCAGAGGTGCATATCCGGGGTGTCCGTTGGTGCACTCCGACGAAACTCGGAAGGGCAGGCAGTGCTTGCCGTTTCCCTATATGCTCTGCATGCATGATTCGCGACGCGAAAATAGCGGACTTTCCTGCGATTCTTGGACTCAATCTGGAAATGGAACAGTATTTGAGTCCGTTGAATGAGGAACTTCTGAGTAATTTGCACGCCGTTGCCGTGTACCACCGAGTTATTGAGACGAAACAGGGCGAAGTGGCAGGGTTCTTGCTGGCGCTGCGCGAGGGAGCCGACTACCCTAGTGTGAACTACCGATGGTTTGCGGAACATTACCGTCAGTTTCTGTATGTGGACCGGATTGTGGTCGCCGCTGCCCAGCAGGGGAAACGACTGGGTCAGTTGCTATACGAGGACTTATTCGCCTTTGCCCGGGTGACGCGCATTGCGGCCATAGCCTGCGAATTTGACATTGAGCCATCCAACGAAGCTTCCCGGCGATTTCATTCCCGATTTTGGGTTCCGGGAAGTGGAAACCCAGTGGGTGGCGGGCGGTAACAAACGGGTCTCGTTGCAACTGGCCGAGATTTGAGGGCACAGGCGAAGGGGGTCGGCTGCCAGTCGGGCGATCCCTATCGGACGATCCCTATCGGACGACTATCGGACGATCCCTAGTCGTCAGCACTGCCGGTTGTGCCTAACCAATCTCGTGCCCATCCTGTCGGGTTTTGTCTCAGGGTTACTTCCTAAGTTCTTAGCGAAGCGAAAATTGCTGTTTTCGGCTAAACTCGGGTCGTAGCGCTGCTCTGGCGCTGTGTTCTTCCCCAACATAGGTGATTCGATGGCTGCTTCGACTTGGTCCGGTTATCTGACATTTGGCTTAATCTCCATGCCTGTGCGGCTGTTTTCGGGCGCGCGTAGTTCCGGGATTTCCTTCAACATGCTGCACCGGCCCGATAAATCGCGGCTTAAGCAGCAATATTACTGTCCTGTGGACAACCGCGTGGTCGAGCGCGACGAGATTGTGAAGGGGTACGAGTTCCGCAAGGACGAGTACGTCGTCATTGAGCCGGACGAGATCAAGAAGATTGAGCCCAAGACCGCAAAGACCATGGAGATCCTTGAGTTCGTGAAGGCGACGGACGTGGACCCGGTCTATTTCGAATCGAGCTATTACATGGTGCCGGAGGAAGCCGGACGGCGGCCGTACGCTCTGTTGTCGAAGGCCCTCGAGGAGAGCGACTACGTCGCCATCGCCAAAATCACGATGCACAACCGGGAATACACAGTTTTTCTGCGACCGACCAGTGGCGGTATGATGTTGCACACGATGTATTACCAGGACGAAGTCAAGAAGGTGGAGGGTTTTGGTGCTCCGGACGTGGAGTTGAAAGACTCGGAACTGAAGGTGGCTCACCAACTGATCGAGGCGCTGGCAGGAAGGTGGGAGCCCGAGAAGTACAAGGATTCTTTTCAAGAAAATCTGCGGCAGATGATTGAGACGAAGTTGGCTGGCGGGGAAGTGGTGGAAGTGGAGCAGCCTAAGAAGCTGGCTCCTGTGATTGATCTAATGGCGGCGCTGAAGGCGAGTCTGGAGCAGATGGAGGGGCGGAAAAAGCCGGCGGCATCGGCGGATACGCCAGTTGAGATTTCCGCGTCGGCGCAGCCCCGTAAGAAGTCTGGTAAAGGCAGAGCCTCTAGTTAGAATTCCGAAAACCTGCTCCACCGTTGCCCACGGGCGAAAACACCCATGCCTCTGTGTGCTTTGTTGGCAGCCCTTTTCGTTGGCCCCGCATCCCAATCGCTTGGGTGATCCACGTCTAACCGGTTCGAATTGTGGCAGCATAACGTTATGACCACGATTGTGCTGCTAACCATTTCCAATATTTTCATGACCTTTGCCTGGTATGGCCACCTGAAGTACCGGCAGGCGCCCCTGTTCAAGGTCATTCTGGTGAGTTGGTTAATTGCCTTTGCCGAGTACTGCTTTCAGGTGCCGGCGAACCGCATTGGCTCGTATGAGTTTTCCGCTGTGCAGCTCAAGACGATTCAGGAAGTGATCACGCTGGTGGTGTTTTCTGGTTTCTCGGTCTGGTTCTTGGGCGATGAGTTGAAATGGAACTATTTCGTCGGCTTTGGTTTGATGGTGATGGCGGTTTGGGTGATTTTCAAGAAGTGGTAGGGCGGTCTCGAACGGTCCATTCGCGGGCCATTGGTGGCGTTGGGCACGGCGTTGCAGATAGAATGGGATGCTTCGTAAATAGAAATCTGCGCCGCGCAATCTTCCGGTTGAGGTAGTAATGCAAATTCGTCGTTGGTTGTCATTTTTCGGGCTGTTGTCGTTGTGGGCGGTCTGCCTCAGTTGCGGGCAAAACTACCGTTTGCCCATCATTCAGATTCCTGGCGACCCCGGCGATCCCAAGCTCTACCACTTTGCCATGACGATCAGCACGAACGATCCGGTGGCTGATGCCAACGTTCCCGGGACGGTGATGCAGACGGACGTTGTCGGTGACATGGATGTGGGTGAAGCTCCTGTCGGCCGCGGGCCGATCTTTGCCACCTTGTTGCCAACCGGGTCAGCGAACCGGATTTATGTGGTGAATGGTTTGGAGGAGACGGTTTCAACGACTACGGCTGCGCCTCAGTCTTGCAGCCCAGGGCCTGTCTGTCCGATCGGGACGGTTTCGACCATTACGATGCCAGCCGGATCGGTGCCGTCGTATTTGAATTCGACGGAACCGTCGAACATGTATGTGATTCTGCAGAATTTGAATCGCCTTGGGCAGGGTGTTTCCGCGCCTCCGAGCGTTGGCGTGATTTCGGTGTTCCAGAATTCTTTGCAGCAGGAGATCGTTCTACCTGCGGGCGATCCGGCGGCGATGGTGGAGCTGCCCAATGGGCACAAGCTCTATGTCGTCGATCAGACCAACAGCGCTGTTTACGTCGTGAACACGGTGAGCCGCCAGATTGAGCAAACGCTGGCGGTGGGACCGGCGCCGTCGATGGTGATAGCGAGCCCGGACAATTCCGCCGTCTATGTCATGACCAATACCGGGGTATCGGTGATTGATGCTCTGACGGATGTGGTAATCGGCAGCCTGCCAACCGCTGCCCAGCCCAACTCGATCGCCTATGACACCAAGCTGAGCCGGCTCTATACGACGGATACAGCAGGCCAAGTTGGAGTCTATGACGCGGCGACGGCCGGCGGGACCTTGCCGACCATGCTCAAGGTTCTCTTGCTCCCAACTGACAATGCGGGGCGAGGACCGATTGCTGTGGCGCCGCTTCCGGATGGCAGCCGTTTCTACGTGCTGAGCATCGATCCCGACCATACGACGACACCTCTGGGCACGAGTCTGACGCTGACAGCCGTGGATTCTAAAACTCTCGTTCTCCCGAATCCGTTGATCCAATTCAGCATGGATCCGCTGAATCCCCCGCTCACCCAGGGCGCCTCTCCCGTGCCGGCGGCCGTTGTTCCTTACTGTACTTCGGTGCGATTCCGTTACATGGTGGGCGCGTCTGCGGACAGCGGACGCGTGTACGTTTCCAGTTGCGACGCAGGCGGCACGTATATCTTTCGAACGTCGGACAATACGGGAGTGTTTCTACTACCCTCGCCGAACCAGCCTCCGATACTGCAGGCAGGGCAACCCGTGTATCGGCGGCAAAATCCGGTTTTCCTCATCACTGGCCGCTAGGGAAATCGCCTTTTAAGTTACATCTAGGTTACATCCCTTTGCCTCAGAATCTCTGAGTCGACTCCCGAGACTTGTCCACGCTGCCCATTGACCCGTACACTTTGCGGTTGGTTAGGGAGAGTGGCTGAACATGAGGAAGCGGTTGGGGTCGGTTGGCTGGATGTGTCCTCGAGTTGGTGTTTTTGTGGGCCTTCTGTTTCTTACATCACCCAGCCTGGTGACTGCCACCGCACAAACAGATTCCCCCCGAGCCTACCCCGCTCTGCCCAGCGAAACTCCCGCGGAGTTCAAGCCTGCGAGGACGGGCTTTGAGTACGACCGGCGCGACGTGATGATCCCGATGCGCGACGCAGTCAAACTCCACACGGTGATTCTGCTGCCTAAGGGAACGAAGAGCGCACCCATTCTTTTGACGCGCACGCCCTACGACGCCAATGAGCTCACCGGACACGCGCACAGTTCGCATCTCGGGCCCATTCTGAATGGCTACGATAACGCGACGGATGTGATCGTGGAGGGCGGCTACATTCGTGTGGTGCAGGATGTGCGGGGCAAGTACGGCTCCGAGGGCGACTACGTGATGAACCGGCCATTACACGGGCCCCAGAATCCGACAGCTGTCGACCATTCCACGGATACCTACGACACAATTGACTGGCTGGTGAAGAACATTCCCGAGAGCAACGGTAAGGTCGGGATTCTGGGGATTTCCTATGACGGATTCTTGCCCTTGATGGCCCTGGTCGATCCGCACCCGGCACTCAAGGTGTCGGTGCCGATGAATCCGATGGTGGACGGCTGGATGGGGGACGACTGGTTTCACAATGGTGCGTTCCGTTCGCAGAATATGTCGTATATCTACGAACAAGAGGCCACGCGAAGGAATGAAGAGAAATGGTGGTCTGGATACTTGGACGATTACGACCTGTACATGAACGGCGGAGGAGCACTGGGGGATTTGGGTCGTGCTCACGGGCTTGAGCAGGTCGGGTTCTGGCGGAAGATTCTGGAGCATCCCAGTTACGACGCTTTCTGGCAAGAGCAGGCGGTGGACAAGGTTTTGGCGGTGCAGCCACTGAAGGTGCCGGTCATGCTGGTGCATAGCTTTTGGGATCAGGAGGACATTTACGGCGCGATGGCCGTGTACAAGGCGATTAAGCCGAAAGATAGCAGCAACGATAAAGTCTTTCTTGTGATGGGGCCTTGGCATCACGGGCAGGAGATTGAGGACGCCAGTGCGCTCGGCGCCTTGAAATTCAGCAGCGATACTGGACTTTATTTTCGACAGCACATCTTGCGGCCGTTTCTTGACCAATACTTGAAGGACGGCGCGCCGAAGGCGGATGTGCCACCGGTTTCGGCGTTTGAGACGGGAACGAATCAGTGGCTGCGGTTGCAGGTTTGGCCGGCTGGCTGCCCCAGCGGCTGTGTGGTGCGGCCGACGGCGCTGTATTTGTCGGCCGGTCTCAAAGCCGGCTTCGATGCGCCCAAGGCGGGAGACGCGCCCTTCGACGAATACACTTCGGATCCGGCCAAACCAGTGCCGTTCCGTGCGCGCCCGATTCAGCCGGTCGGCTATAGCGATGGGTTTACCTGGTCGCAGTGGCTGGTGGATGACCAGCGCGAGGCCTCTGGGCGGACGGATGTGGTGAGTTACGTTTCCGGGGTGCTGGAAGCGCCGATGAAGATCAGCGGGCAGCCTGTAGCGAACCTGATCGCGTCTACCAGCGGAACGGATTCGGATTGGGTGGTCAAAGTAATTGATGTCTATCCGGACGAAGTGGCGAGTCAGCCTGCGATGGGTGGCTATCAACTCATGGTGTCAGCCGACATTTTCCGGGGGCGTTACCGGAAGGGGTTCGAGACTGCGAAGCCCATCGCCGCCGATGAGCCGCTCCTCTACCACTTCCAGCTGCCGACGGCGAACCATGTGTTTCTGCCTAGTCACAAGATCATGGTGCAGATTCAGTCGAGTTGGTTCCCGCTCTATGATCGCAATCCGCAAACGTTCGTGCCCAATATTTTCTGGGCCAAGCCCGGGGACTACAAGAAAGCCGTGCAGAGGATTTATCACGAGCCTGGGCACGCCAGCTTTGTGGAACTGCCTGTGGTGGCGAATCAATAGAACGGGAAGCAAGGCAGCCAGGAGTCTGCGACGGATGGACTGCAACAAACGAACTAGGCGCCGACGGCAGCGTGCTCGTCCTGCGAAGTGTAGCGCATGGCGATGTTCATGAAGACTGTCCCGCCACAGGTATCGAAGGACATGAGAAGCGCTTCGGTGTCGCGCGATGCGCTCAGCCCTTGCGTCGAGAGATGCACCTCGGGGGGCAGTACTTTGAAGCGGAAACCCTGGTTGTTGAGGGTTGTGACCGCATTGCCGATGACCTGATTGGCGAGTTCAAGGACGGCTTCCTTGGCCATATCGTCGCCCGCACTGATTTCCGTGCCGGCGAGCGCGCTCGCCAGATAGGCGGCGGTGGCAGGGGCCAGGTCGATGATGATGCGTCCCTCGATATCGCCGGTAAATCCAATCTGTGCCGCGATGCCGCTGCGTTGATACGTATCCTCGGCCATGAGGACTTCGCCCACACTCGTGCGGCAGCGCAGGCTCTGTCCGAGCACCGCGTCGGCTGCATTGATGAAGGGCTGGATCAGCTCCATTTTCATGCGTGGGCGCCGTCCGCAATGCTGTCCGGGGCAATCGCTGCCACCGCGACATCGTCTCCCATTACGTACTTAACGACTTCGTAGAGCACATCGGCTTTGACTGGCTTTTGAACGAAATGGCGTGCTCCGCGCTGCAGAGCGGCGACGATGTTTTCCTGATAGCCCACCGACGAGACCATGACAATGCGGGCGTCGCTATGTTTTTGCAGGATTTTCTCGGCGGCTTCGATCCCTTCCATCTGTGGCATGGTGATGTCCATCAGTACCATGTCGGGAAGGACGCGGCCGTACTCGGTGATGGCAGCTAGGCCGTCGGGAGCTTCCCCGGCGACTTCACCGCCAAACGTCTCGATCATCTTGCCCAGATTCTTGCGGGCAAAGACGGAATCGTCCACTACAAGGTAGCGAACGGGTTGGCCGTCTTTCTTTCTGCGTAAGGGCGCAAACTGCTCCATGATGGTCCCCTCTCCATTGTCTAAGGTCGCGCAAAACTTGAACAAAAGAAACTTACTTCGGTAACACGTTTCCGCCGGCTGTGGCCGATCGCCCCAACTCGGGTTCGGCTAACGACTGCAGAACCTGGGGGAGTTCCTTGAGGCCCACGGTTTGGAGGGAGAAGCCGCGCTCCACGGCGGACTTGGGCATACCATAGACGACGCAGGACTCCTCCGACTGGGTGAGCGTCGTGCCGCCTGCATCTTTCACCGCGCCCATGCCTTCTGCTCCGTCATTTCCCATGCCGGTCATGAGTACAGCTACGCCCTGCCGGCCGAATTCCTTAGCCAAGGAGTGAAACAAGACGTCGACCGAGGGCCTGTGCCCGTTGACGCGATCGTCCTCAGTCAAAGTGACAACTTCCCCCATGGAGAGACGCTTTACACGGATGTGGTGGTTGCCGGGACAGACAAGGGCTCGTCCCGCGAGGATTAGATCCCCGGGTTGGGCTTCCTTCACCTGAATGGCGCAGGCATCGTTCAGACGCCGGGCGAACAAGCCTGTGAATGCCTCCGGCATGTGCTGGACAATCACGAGAGCGCCTGAAAAGGTGGCGGGGAGCTGCGAGAGCACATACTCAAGGGCATACGGTCCGCCGGTGGAAATGCCGATGGCAAAAACTCTCCGGGCAGGCCGGCTGGCGAACACGGAGGGCTTGACAAGTTGCGAAGGCGCTTCGGGGAGAGCCTGCACGGCGCGGCTCTCGGCCGCGACTTT
>Ga0137419_10000044_pt1 | contig 31233 bp, 33 predicted proteins | sample CZODoug3_1_2_16f_FD_108279 | JGI IMG/M metagenome (GOLD analysis project Ga0137419, IMG submission 108279) | Vadose zone soil fungal communities from Angelo Coast Range Reserve, California, USA - CZODoug3_1_2_16fungal (Illumina Assembly) | ecosystem: Environmental > Terrestrial > Soil > Vadose... | reverse complement strand
TTCCAACGATCGCCTGGCCGAGCTTCACCCCGCCGACATCGCCGACATCATCGAGGACTTGGCGCCAGACGACCGTGAAGCCGTGTTCGAAACGCTCGATCACGACGTCGCCGCCGAGGCCCTCGAAGAGGTTGAACCGAAACTGCAGAAGTCGATCGTCGAATCGCTCGATTCTGACCGCGTGGCCGACATCATGGAGGAGATGAACCCGGACGCCGCTGCGGATCTTCTCGGCGACCTCTCCGACGAGCACTCCGAAGCCATTCTGAAGGAAATGCAGCCCGAGGAGCGCCAGGAAATGCGCGAACTCCTGGAGTTCGACGAAGACACCGCCGCTGGGCGCATGACCACCTACTACCTCTCGGCCGAGTTTGGTGGAACGGTGGCCGACGCGATTGCCGCCCTACGGACCTTTGAAGGCGGACCTGCGGCCGTCAGCACGATTTTCCTGACCGATTCCCACGGCACTCTCGTGGGCGCTGTCCCCCTAGCCAATCTGCTCCTGGCGGCGGCTTCGCAGCCTCTACTCTCATTGGTTACCGAGCCGCTCATCTCCTGCCATCAGGAAACCCAGGAAAATGAAGTTGCAGAGTTGTTCGACAAATACAACTTACTCACCTTGCCCGTGGTGGATGACAAAAGAATGCTGGTCGGCGTCATCACCGCCGATGACATCATTAGCTTCCTCCGCAGCCGCCTTTGATTTTTTCGCCTTTCTCATAGTTCTCTCTAGCCGAATCCGCTCTCCCCCGTTTATCCTGACCGTTCGGGAACGCGATCCTAATGTTCACAGACGGCGATCATGAAATGGCTCCGGCGCTGGAAAATACAAATCCTGGTGCTTTTCTCGGTTCTCGGACCGGGATTTATTACCGCGAATGTCGACAACGATCCCGGCGGCATTTTCACCTATTCGCAAGCCGGAGCCCAGTTCGGTTATTCGCTGCTCTGGACCATGATCCCCATTACGGTGGCGCTGATCGTGGTCCAGGAAATGGTCGCGCGCATGGGTGCAGTTACAGGCAAAGGCCTCAGCGATTTGATTCGGGAAGAATACGGCCTGCGCATCACGGTCTTCGTGATGTTGGGATTGGTGATCACGAACTTCGGCAACATTGTCACTGAGTTTGCCGGCATTGCCGGCAGTATGGAACTGTTCGGTCTCTCCAAGTACATTACCGTTCCCGTCTGCGCCCTCATTGTCTGGCTGCTGGTGATCAAGGGAGCACAGAAGAACGTGGAAAAGATCTTCCTGGCCGGCTCGTTCTTCTACATCACCTACATCGCCGCGGGTGTGCTGGCGCATCCCAGTTGGAAGCATTCCCTGCTGGCCACGGTAACGCTGCCGACTCTGGCGTCGTTCCGGGAGAAGGGTGCCGTTTTCACCGTGATTGGCTTGGTGGGAACGACCATCGCGCCTTGGATGCAGTTCTATTTGCAGGCGTCGATCGTGGAGAAGGGCGTTACCAAGCGGCAGTACTCCGCCTCCAGGCTGGACGTGATCGTCGGGTGCATCTTCACCGATTTGGTGGCGTGGTTCATCATCGTGGCCTGCGCGGCTACTCTGTATGCCAGCGGCTTCCACAACATTCGCGATGCCAAAGACGCTGCCGAAGCGTTGCGCCCGCTGGCAGGCCAATTCGCTTTCATTCTGTTTGCCCTGGGCCTGTTCAACGCCGGGTTGTTTTCCGCCACCATCCTTCCCCTTTCCACGGTCTATACGGTTTGCGAGGGTCTTGGCTTCGAGTCTGGTCTCGACAACAAATTCAGCGAAGCGCCGTTTTTTTATTGGTTCTACACCCTGCTGATTGTGTTGGGCGCGGGCGTGATTCTGATTCCGGGACTTCCGCTTTTGAAGATTATTCTTGGATCGCAGGTAGTCAACGGCATGGTGCTGCCATTCGTTCTGGTCTTCATGCTCTTGCTGATCAACAAGAAGGAGCTGATGGGCGAATACGTGAACACGCGGCTGTTGAACGTGATTGCCTGGTCGACGGCCGGGATATCGATCATCCTGAGTGTGATCCTGGCGGTAGGGCAGGTCACCGGAAGCGGTTAGAGAATCTTCCCCGCCGCCAGATCGCGGACCAGTTGCAGGTCCGCATCCAGGAAGTCATAACCGGGAAGCTGAGTGCGATCCGCCCACAGAACCTCGCGGAAGATCCGATTTTCGATGGCGCCGTGGTATTCCGGAACGGAAAAGAAGCGCAGCTCCACCGCGCTACCCGTCTTGTAGACATGCTGAATGCGAGCCACCTCGTCGCCGATGCGGGCGTCGATGCCGAGTTCTTCTTCGAGTTCGCGCCGCAGGGCGTCGCGGGGTTGCTCGCCGGTCTCGATCTTGCCGCCAGGAAACTCCCATTTCAGCGGCATGGGCTGGTGCTGGGTGCGCTGGCAAATCAGGAACTTGCCTTCGCGCAAGATGAGCGCGGCCACCACTTGCCGGACCCGGCCTGTCATGACCCGCATATTTCGTACCTGGCATGGCAGGGATCCGCAACCCGCGCTGGGGACGCCTACCGTCGGCTCGGAGGCGGTCCGCCACGCAAGACCGCGTTGGATATAAGCCCGCTCCATTAAACCACACTCAAAAAACTACTGGGAATGTTCCTGCAATGATACTGGGAGCGGAGCAGCTCGAATCGCGCGAGGCACGCGGCTTTCCGGGAAAAGGGAAGGGTGCAAAGCGGCTGCCAAGGCGTGCAGGCCTTCGAGCAAAGTCGGTGCGGGCGTGTTGAGAAACTCATCGGGGATGCAATAAACACGCCCTTGACGGACGGCCCGCAGTTTGTTCCAGCCGCGCTGGGCCACGATTTTTTCCAGAGGAACCCGATCGCCCGCTCCGCACCACGCCGCCACCAGGACATCCGGGTCGGCAGAATGAATTGTTTCCGGCGTTACCTGTTTCCCGGGCTCACCGATAAACTCACCGCCGGCGGCCTCCACCAGCTCCGCCACCCATCCCTGCGAGGCAATCAGGGGTTTACCCCATTCCTCGCAAAACACTGTCAGGCGGGGCATTTGGCTGGCCTTGATCTGGTGGCGCACAAAGGCAATTTCCTGCTGCATGGCGGCGACGACTTCGTGCCCTTGTGCCGGTCGGCCCACCACTCCCGCAATCATCATGATGTCGGTATAGATGTCGTTGAGCGAATGCGGCGCGAGACCAAGAAATCGAACGCCGGCCTTCAGAATGTCGGCCACAGCCTCCCGTTGATAGGGAACGGAAGCCACCACGAAATCCGGCTGCGCCGCGAGAATCTGCTCCCGATTGGCGGTCCAGGAATCGGCCACAATCCTGCGCTGTGCATCGCGTAGCTCGGGGACAACGTCCAGGCAATACTGAGTGCAAGCCACGACGCGATCGAGGCACCCAAGTCGTGCCAAAGTGACGGTGGCGCTCGGTTGGAGGCTTACGATGCGGCGAGGGTAGAGGTCGTCAGGCATGGTTTTTGCTGCGATGTGGGCGATGGTTCCTCCCTCATCCATCTTAGTGGAGGACTGCCTTCGTGGACGACTAACTGAACGGACGACTGCAATCGTCAGTTCGTCGATCTGGCTGCACGCTTGTCGGTGCCAGGCTGCTACAATTTCCGGCGAGCTCCCGAACCATGAGTCACATTCCCCATACATCCATCCGCCGTACGCTGGCAGACGGTGTCCATGTCTTTTATCGCGAAGCTGGTCCCCAGGACGCGCCAGTTGTGCTTCTCTTGCATGGTTTCCCGACGTCTTCGTTTCAGTACCGGGAACTGATTCCCCGCCTGGCCGGCCGATACCGCGTTCTGGCGCCGGATCTTCCCGGTTTCGGCTTTACGCGAGTTCCCGAGGAGCGACGTTACTCGTACACTTTTGCTTCTCTGGCCGAAACCGTGCTCGCCTTTTCCGACGCCCTGCATCTCCAGCGCTATGCGCTTTACGTTTTTGACTATGGCGGTCCGACTGGTTTTCGCGTGGCCATGGCAAGGCCCGAACGAGTCACGGCCATCGTGTCGCAAAACGGTAATGCCTACGAAGAAGGACTCGGCGATGCCTGGGCTCCGATACGGCGTTACTGGAGTCAGCCTACTTCCGAGCACCGTGAAGCCCTGCGCAACGCCCTCGATCCCGCCGGGCTTCGTTCGCAATACACCGATGGCGTCCCCGACCCGGACCGAATTGCTCCGGAAGGGTACACCCTGGATGCTGCCCTGATCGCGCGTCCCGGCAATATGGATATTCAGTTGGACCTGTTTCTGGATTACGTCAACAACGTGAAACTCTATCCGGCGTTTCACGAATATTTTCGGAAGTGGAACCCGCGCCTTCTCGCGATCTGGGGCAAATTTGATCCGTTCTTTATCCCGGCGGGGGCGGAGGCTTACCGGCGTGACAATCCGAACACGATTGTGCAACTGCTGGATACGGGCCATTTTGCACTCGAGACCCACGTCGACGAGATCGCTTCCGCGATGCTCGAGTTTCTCGGTTAGGTGGGGACGTGCCTGTCGAATACGAATTTGTGGTTTTGGGCAGCGGCGAAGGATCCAAGTACCTCGCCTGGACGCTCGCCAAACAGGGCAAACGGGTCGCCGTAATCGAGAGGAAATACATCGGCGGCTCCTGCCCGAACATTGCCTGCCTGCCGAGCAAGAATGTCGTACACAGCGCCAAGGTCGCTTCCTATTTCCGCAGGAGCGAGGAGTTCGGACTCTTCAAGGACAACTTTACCGTTGCCATGTCGGTCGTTCGCGAACGCAAGCGGAACATGGTGAAGGGCCTGGTGGATCTTCACCTGGAGAATTTCAAGGCCAGCGGCGCGGAACTCATCCTCGGATCGGCCAAGTTCACCTCGCCCAAGACTCTCGAGATCACCCTGCCGGGCGGGGGCACCCGCGCTGTTCGCGGGGCCAAGGTGATCCTTGGCGTGGGGACACACGCTACCATTCCCGCGATTCCCGGCCTGCTGTCATCGCATCCGCTGACACACATCGAAGCGCTGGAACTTGATCGCGTTCCCGAACATCTGCTGGCCCTGGGCGGAGGTTACGTTGGCCTGGAACTGGCGCAGGCGATGCGCCGCTTCGGCAGCCGCGTGACCGTGATCGATCGCAACTCACGGCTGGCACATCAGGAAGATGAAGATGTCTCCGCAGGCCTTCACCAGCTTTTTCACGAGGAAGAAATCGAGCTGTGCCTGAACGCGACGCTGACCCGCGTTGAAGGAACGTCGGGTCAGTCGGTGAAGGTTCATGTTACACGGGGCGGCTCGGAAGAACTTTTGGAAGGCACCGATCTGCTGGTGGCGACGGGTCGCACTCCGAATACGGATGGCCTCGGACTGGATCTGGCGGGCGTTCGATTGAACGCCAGGGGATACATTCAGGTGAATGAACGTCTGGAGACAACGGCGCCCGATGTCTGGGCAATTGGAGAATGTGCGGGTAGCCCTCAATTCACGCACATCGCTTTCGATGACTTTCGAGTTATTCGGGATAACCTCGCGGGCGGAAACCGGACGACAGCCGGCCGCATGGTTCCGTACTGCCTGTTTACGGATCCTGAGCTGGCGCGCGTGGGTCTCAACGAAATGGAGGCCAAGGCCAGCGGGATGCCTTACCGGCTTGCCAAAATTCCCATGGCTGCCGTCTTGCGCACGCGTACTCTTTCCGAAACACGAGGGTTCATGAAGGCGCTGGTCGACGCCAAGAGCGATCGCATCCTGGGCTTCACGGTCTTCGGGACGGAAGGAGGAGAAATCATGGGCGCTGTCCAAATTGCGATGCTCGCCGGCCTACCCTATACCGCTCTGCGCGACGCGGTTCTAACCCATCCGACTTTGCTCGAGGGGCTCGTAGGCTTGTTTGCCTCCGTGCCGGCAAAATCGTAGCCTGCCATAGCGAATCAACCCCGCAGACTAGTGGCCGTCGGTCGACCAATGGGGCGCGTCCGAGGCCAGTTTGCGCACGCCGAAGCCGGCGCCGACTCCCTGAAGCGCAGCATTGCCCGCGCCGCTGCGCGGAGTCGTTGTGATCGTGATTGGGTTGCCGCCCGCGTTCGAAATTGTGAGATCGCCTTGCCAGGTGATGTCGACGTCGATGGCATTGCCTTCCGTGTGTCGGGATCCCAAGGCGGGCCGGAAAACAATTCCATAGGCCTGGACCATTTGTTCGGCCGCATGGCGGGAGGCAGAGGAACTGGGACTGCCGTCCGGGGCGGAGTGCACCCACTGGATATCTACGCCCGCCATCGCAGGGACGGTGGCCGGGTCGAATCCTTCACGAGCAATGCGGAACGAATAGTGCATGAGGTAGGCGCGCTCCGGCGGCCTCAGTGTGGCGCTGATGCTGACCGTGGCGCCAGCGCCGCGCAGAGCAGAGAGAAAGCGATTCACAGCGCTGCGGAAAGGCTCGGTCAGGTCGTCGGTGCTGGAACTTGTGGGGAAATGAGTTGCCCATTGGGGTCCACTGAGTGCCATGGCAGCGCCTCCTTTTCAGTTGATGTCCTCAGCTAGTGTCCTGACGTCCTGGTTTCCGCGGGTGTGCAGTTGGGCTCGACGTCGTAGCCGAGGTAATAGTACTGGTGCCACCTTCGTTGACCACGCAAAGGCTTTCTTGACCAAACGGTCAGGTGCAGGCCGTCGGAGCTGGCGCAGAATCGGAAGAATTCCGGCTGTCCGTCCTGGTTGATATCGGCGGTTACGTACTTGCCGCGGGCTTGGAATCGGCCCGAAAATCCGGAGACTGCGATGGAAGGGGTGGCGGGAAGCGGAGCCCCTCCGCTCGAGCGGATTTCGTAGGATTTCAGGTCAGCGTCACTTGTGTCAATACTGGAACAGCTGGGCGGGGCCGGGCGCACGACCTCGGCCTTCGTGGTCGATTGCGGGGGAGACAGGAGAACCAGAATCAAGGGACTGCCGTTGGCAAGATCCGGGTTGTGGATGTAGAGACAGGCGGTACCAGACTTCTGGACGGCGACGCCCAAACGCGAGGCGATGGTGCCGGCTGTCTTACCGGCTGCAGTGCACGGGTCATGCAACGACACGAAAAGGAACGGAAGCAGAAGCTTGATTCTCCGTGATGCCACAGAGTGGGAGGAACTCATGCGAAGCGCACAGCGTCCTCGGTCGAGTTTCGTTCCAGGCATACGTTGCGTTTCGCAGTTGGATAATCCACACGATTGTACATGCGACTCGCGCCGGCCGTGATGGAAGGGCGTTCCACCTTGGACGAGCTGATGGACTGCCGTTGCGTCCGAGCTTGATCGAGACGGCCAAGCTAGGCAAGCCGGCTGATGTAGGATGGCGGAATGACTCGCGCTACGATTGTTCTCGCGTGCTTGCTGACGGTCGACAACCAGGAGGGCGAAACACCGATTTTCACAACCGTGGATGATGCGGCGCTGTCCCTGTTCATCGAGCATGGTGCCGACCTTACCATTCGCAACAAGAAAGGCGAGACCGTCATCGAGGCTGCAAAAGACCACGGACCCGATCGGGTAGAGGCGGTCCGCATAGCAATTCTGAAGTTGAGCCAGTAATTTTCCGTTCGCAAAGAACCCGATGTATTCCGCCCAGCTTCTCGACCACTTCCAAAATCCGCGCAACGCCGGCGAAGTTCGAAACCCGGATGCTTCGGCGGAACTGGAGAATCCGGCTTGTGGCGATGTTCTGCGTTTGACGCTGCGGATGGAAGGCGACCGGATCGCGGAGATACGTTTTTTGGCCCAGGGCTGCGTCGCGGCGGTGGGGTGTGCGTCGGCGATCACGGAGTTGGTGTTGGGAAAGAGCTTGGCTGAGGCTGGCCGTCTCGGACGGGAGGAGATTGTTGGGGCGGTGGGCGGGTTGCCGACTGAATCGTCCCACGCCAGTCATCTCGCGATTGATGTGTTCCGGGCTTTAATGCGGCAGTTGCCGGGGTGACAGATCGTGGAACGAAGAACTCGGCGGGGGCGCCTGCACCCACGTGGTTCGGGTTAAGGAAAATACACAATCCAGCTGTTTGCGCGGGCCGATTGTTCTAACTCTGGAGTTGGATTGACGGCGAAGCCGGCCTTGGCCATGGCTAACATGTCGACGTCCCACTTGGAGTTGCCGAAGGCTGCGTCCGGGGTTCTGCCGACCACATCGCGCAGGGCTTGCGGTTTCCCGGGGCCGCTGGGGATGCGAACTAGGCGATCTGTAATGCGTCCGCTCTCGATGGACACTTCTGCGGACAGGACTCGCTCAGCAGGGATGCCAAAATAACGCACGCCTTCGCGGACGACCCACTGATTGCTCGATGACACGGCCCAGATTTCGCAGCCGCGCGCGTGGAGCTGCTGGACCAGTTCCAGCATCGCCGGGAAAAAGTTTGGCACGATGTGGGCGGAGATGAATTCCTCGGCGGCGGCGGCCAAATCCGCGTCGGCCAGGCCTTGGTGCAGGGTGACCATCTCACCGCACATGGTGTCTTCGTCGACCAGGCCCTTGCGGTAGTCGGCATGACGCGCCTGCAGGCGCGTTGCGATGTCCTCGGAAATCAGGCCGCGCCCGATTTCCCAGCGAAAGAATTCCTCACCGGCGTCGCCGCTCCACAGGGTGCCGTCGCAGTCGAAGGCGGCCAGCTTGGGATCGAGCCGCAGGACCGCTTCGAGAAAGTCATGGTCCTTCTCCCGCTGACCTTTCCGGAGGACGACTGTGTCGGTATTCGAGGCAGGGATATCTTGCATGGGGTGCGAAGTCCTTTCGGGAATTTCTGAATTCAGACCTATCCGGAAATTGGCGCGGACCCGGTGAGTGCTGCGTAGTCTTCCGGTGTGTCCACGTTCAGTGTTACAAACGGGTCGTCCACAGGGACGTATTCGATGAACTCCTGGTTTGCGCGCCGGACCTCCCGGGCGTTCGAGCTGGCAGGCGCACGCAGGAACGCTTCTATCATCTCACGGCCCACGACGATGGGGTGACCGTGCTTGCGGTTGAACTCGGGGACCACGGCCCACTTTTCACGATGGATCGCGCTCTCGAACCCCGCCAGTAAAGCGTGCAACGTGCCGGGTTGCACGGGGGGACGATCAACCAGCGTGACCACGGCGGCATCGCGCCCTCGGCTCAAGACATCCTGCAAGCCCACGCGCAGCGAACTGAACTGTCCCAGTTCGGGGTGCAAGTTCTCGACTAGAAAAGCGCCTTCGGCGTAAACGACAAGTTCAAGCTGGGGAGCATTCGAGCCCGCGACTACGATGACAAAGTCGGTCTGTGCGTTGAGCAGGCGAATCGCTGCGGAAAGAAGGGTTCCACCGGGGCGATGGTTGGGAGGCCATGGAAGAAGAGCCTTATCCCGGCCCATGCGTGTCGAAGCACCCGCCGACAAAATTACTCCGCACAGGCTGGGGGCGCGGCTCATTAGGAGATTTCTTCGTCCGCAATCGCGAGCGCGGAGTCGTTTGCGTTTTCCGTCCGACGCAGGAACCAGCTCATGTGTGGAAGTTTGCTTTCGCAGCGGCGCCGGACGGCGATCATTTCGGCGCAGACGGCTACGCCGATCTCTTCCGGCGTCAGCGCGCCAATGTCCAGGCCGACCGGTGCATAGACGCGATCGAAAAGGCTCTCGGCTAGGCCCTCGTCGCAAAGGCCGCGGTGGATGGCGATCACTTTGCGTTTTGAGCCGATCATGCCGACGTAGCGGGCGTCGGTCTGGACGGCCCAGCGCAGCAGGCGCATGTCATCTTTATGGCCGCGGGTGACGATTACGATGTAGGACGATGCGCTGGGGGCCAGGCGGGCGGTGACGGTATCGAAGTCTTCCGCTACGACTTCGTGGGCCTCGGGGAAGCGCTCGCGGCTGGCGTAGGAGGCGCGGTCGTCGAGGACGCAGACTTGAAAACCGGCGATATTCGCGACCTTGTAAATGTTTTGGGCAACGTGGCCTGCGCCAAAAAGATAAAGCAACGCTAGAGGTAGTACGGGTTCGACGAAAATTTCGAGGGTTCCGCCGCAAACCAGGCCCGTGTCCAGCTTGGGATCGTGATTCAAGTTGAACTTCAAGGTACGCGGCTTTTCCTGCTCCATCACTTCCTTGGCCGCCTGCCAGACCTCGGCCTCGACGCAGCCACCGCCGATGGTTCCGGCGATCGATCCGTCGTCGCGAACCAGCATCTTGGCGGTGCGGAACGAAGGGACAGATCCCTGCACGCTGACGATGGTGGCAACAGCTCCCCGCCGACCCTCGCGCCGCAGCCTTACGATTTCTTCATACACGTCCATTCTCGTTGATTATGCGGGGGGCAAAAATCGAAGTCAAACGTCGGAGGCCCCTCGGTGCCGCGTGGATTCCCGGTGGAGACGGGTGGGGCATCGCGCAGGAGCGCAAAATCAGTGACGCGATGAGGGCAGCGGTAATAGCGCTGACGGACTCATTGGGGCAGAATCCACCTCCTGCAGCAATCCGCAGCAATCCAATGTGGAGCCATCGAGTGGAACGCGCCACCCCTGGCATGAAGCCCATTGTGCTAGCCTGATTGGCTTGATAGTTCGCCGTGGGCGGCAGGGAGCGACCATGAAGGCAGTGCGCATTCACCAGTTCGGCGGGCCGGAAGTCTTGCAATACGAAGACGTGCCTGATCCAAAGCCGCGCAAGGATCAGGTCTTGGTCCGCGTGCGGGCTTGCGCTATGAATCATCTGGATCTGTGGGTGCGGAAGGGCCTGCCCGGTATTCGTCTGCCCCATATTCCCGGGAGCGACGTGGCGGGAGAGATCGCCGAGGTGGGGGAGTATGTGAAGAGCCTCCAGGTGGGGCAGCGCGTCCTGGTGGCGCCCATGCACTTCTGCGGGCAGTGTGTCGCCTGCGCCGATGGCCGGCAGAACGAATGCGCCCAGTTCACCGTCCTCGGCAACGCCGTTGACGGCGGCGACTGCGAGTTGCTGGCTGTGCCGCCGATCAATGTTCTACCCATTCCGAACCATCTGCGATTCAACGAGGCGGCCAGCGTGCCCCTGGTGTTTACGACGGCATGGCACATGTTGGTGACACGGGCGCATCTCGGTCCGGGACAGACGGTGGTTGTTCTAGGGGCGAGCTCCGGGGTGGGATCGGCGGCAATTCAGATTGCGAAGCTGCTGAACGCGCGCGTTATCGCGACGGCCGGGGACGAGAACAAGATGGCCAAAGGTCTCGACCTGGGCGCGGACTACGTGATCAACCACTACAAGCAGAAGATTTCCGAGGAAGTGCGCAAGCTCACGAACAAAGTCGGCGCCGACGTTGTCTTCGAGCACGTAGGCGCGGCCACCTGGGATGAGAGTATGCGCTCCCTGAGGCCGGGCGGAACGCTGGTGACCTGCGGCGCTACCACGGGTCCGGAGGCGAAGATCGACTTGCGCTTCCTCTTTGCGCGGCAGCTTTCCCTGCTCGGTTCCTATATGGGAACGCTCGGCGACTTTCACGAAGTCATGGGGCAGGTGTTTGCCGGACGGCTGAAAGCGGTGGTCGATCGGGTTTTTCCGCTGTCGGATATTCGGGCTGCGCACGAGTACCTGGCGACCGGGCAGATGTTTGGGAAAGTGGTGCTCAACCCTTAGCGGCTGCGGAGAAGGATCGCATTGGGGTCCCTACGGGATGCGCGTTCCCGGAACTACGGGAGCGGAACTGCGGGACTGGAACTACGGGACTGGAACTACGGGATTTGCATCAATCCGCTGGCCGCGACGGACCACCTGGTGGACTTTAGAAAAGGCGCTGATCTCTTTCCCGGAGCGTCATCCAGTTTCACCAAATCGGCGTCCATTCCTTTTGCTATACCTCCACTGTGGCTCGAATATCCGAGCCCAAGTGTTCCTCAAGGTCCTCAAGGGATTCCTTGCAGATGACACGGGTCGATCCTCCCGATAGAATAGAGGCATCATGAGCAGCCAGGAACTTCTCAGCTTCGGCAACTACGTGGTCACCGAGGACGGCAAGAAGAAGGTCAAGGAATTGACCTTTGGCAATGCCGAGCCCGATGGCATCCTGCTGACATCCGTCGATGCGGTGATGAACTGGATGCGCAAGAGTTCCGTCTGGCCCATGACATTTGGCTTGGCCTGTTGCGCGATTGAGATGATGGCGATGGGCGCCTCGCGTTTCGACATTGCGCGCTTTGGCGCGGAGGTGTTTCGCCCTTCGCCGCGGCAGTCGGATTTGATGATTATTGCCGGACGAGTTTCCAACAAGATGGCGCCGGTAATCCGGCAGCTTTGGGAGCAGATGCCGGAACCGAAGTGGGTGATTTCGATGGGCGCCTGCGCGACCTCCGGCGGCGTGTTTAATAACTACGCGTTGCTGCAAGGTGTGAACCAGTGCATCCCGGTGGATATTTACGTGCCGGGTTGCCCGCCGCGTCCTGAGCAGCTGATTTACGCGATTACGCTGCTGCAGGAAAAGATCCAGAACGAGCGCAACACAATGAAGAAGGTGCTGAACCTGATCTAGCCCGGTCACCGCGGTCTAGCGCCGTAGCCGTGCCCAGGCGGTCCTTAACGCCACTGTAGAACCCTTGCGCTGGTCGGGATGAAAAGCAGCATGGTCGACCTGGCGAAGAACTCGTGATGGTGTTAAAGGATCGCCTCCACGTTCTTGAATGACGTTGCTATATTCTCCAGCGGTACCCCTCCGGAATCCTGTTCCACGAACATGTGGCGGATGTCGTTCTTTTCAGCCACCGCGACAATTTTCTTCCAGTCAATCGTTCCCGTGCCCACGGGGGTGAAATGCTTCGCGTCGTCGTTGAGTTCTTGGGATGCAGGGAAGCCGGCCTGGCGATCTTTGAGGTGCAGCATCCGGATGCGACGCCCCAACCGACTCAACATCTTGAGCGGGTCTTGTCCGGCCTGCGTCATCCAGTAACAATCCATTTCCGCGCAAACCAGGTTTTCGTCCGTGCGCGACATGAGGACATCGTATCCGGTGACGGGCTCTCCACTCTTGTCGGTGAAGCGGTGAAACTCGTAGTTGTGATTGTGGAAGCCGAAGTGCATTCCCCGCTTGCGGGCTTGCTCTCCCCAGCGGTTGAACTGCTCGGCGGCCCTTTTGTAGGTGTCGAGTTCGAGCCAGCCTTTCTCGGGCAACATGGGACAGATCATGTACTCCAGGCCGAGCTCGGCCGCGTAGTCGAACTTGGCTTCGAGCCCGTCGTAGTTGAAGTGCCCGCTGGGAACGTGGAGGCCGTGATCGTTGATCATGCGCTTCAGTTCCGGGGCGGGGTGAGTGTACACGTTCCAGTAGGTCTCGACTTCCTCGTAGCCAATGTTGCGGATGGCCGCCAGAACGGAGGGCAGGTCTTTTTCCGCCTGATCGCGGACGGTGTAGAGTTGCACGCCGAGGGCGCGTTTGGCGGTGTTGGCCCAACTGACGGCAGACGAGCCGGCAACGGCGGCGGCCCCAGTGAATGTCATCGAGGACATCAGGAACTCACGTCGGTTCATTCTTTACTACCTCCGCAACTGAGAATCTTGACCCGCTTATGGCAACAACCGGTAACTCACGAAGGCAAACTTCTTCGAATCCGGCGACCACGAGTTTACGTTGATTGTGCCCTGGCCGCCAAAGAATTCTGTCAGAATTTGAATGGAATCGCTCCAGTCTTCGATCGCAGAGCCGGCGGGAGAGGCCGCGGGTACCGGCGGCTGCGACGCTGGCATCATGCGCAGGTGCACGCTGGTCTTGGTGTCGTGTCCGGGAGTGCCCGGCGGGAACGAAAGAAACGCGATCCACTTGCCATCGGGCGAGGGATGAGGGAACCAGTCTTGCTGGGCGTCATGGGTGATCCGCTCGGCCTTGCTGTCGCCGGGCCCGGCACCGTCAGCAGGGAAGCGCCAGATGTCCCAGCCACCGGCGCGATTGGAGTTGATGTAAATCCACTTTCCGTCTTTGGAATCGTTGGGGGAATCGTTGGGGGACTCGCCCCGGGAATAGTCGGGGCCATCATCGAAGCCGGGATCGGTGGTGAGGCGTTCTTCCTGGCCTCCGGTGACAGAAATGCGGTAGATATCGAAATTGTTGTTGCGCTCGCCGACAAAGGCCAGCCACTTCCCGTCCGGCGACCAGCCGTGGAAGTAGCTGGGCATGTGGGGAGTGATCAGGCGCGGCTTCCCGCCATTGGCATCGGCAACGTAGACCTGGGACGCCTTTGCGCCACCGTGCTCGGCTGAGATCGCCAGCCACTTTCCGTCGGGGGACAGGCCGTGATCGTTGTTGGCCTCGTAGCCGGCGTCGAGGCCGACCCTCTCGGGCTGGGCTTTCCCGGTAACATCAACGCGATAGAGTTTGCCTCCCGAGTTCGACATCAGGTACTTGCCATCTGGCGTCCAGTTTGGGGCTTCCCATAGCGTGTCCGCCGAGTAGACCACGCTGACCGTCTTCGTCGTCAGATCGTAGACCGAGAGATCGCTGTGCACCTTGGTGGGGTTGAGATTGTTGGCGGTCGCGGGGAGTTCGCGCAGCACGACTTTGGAGAATACGGCGGTCTCGAGCACGTTGGCATTGTGCGAACACACGCCCAGGCCTACGTAGACGGCACCCGTGAATTCGATGGTGACTGGACCCGAGGGGACGAACGGGTCAGTCCTGCCCGCGGACCCCGCGGACATCGTCAGTTGGGCACCTCGACGCGACAGCAGGACGCTGCCGGGAGCGCTCACCGGAGAACGCACCTCGGCAGTCTCCGCACCTGCCACAGGGCGGAATTGCAGCGCGGTCAGGCCGTCCCCGTGGACGGCAACATCGGCATAGGCTGAGTTGGGGTCGAGACTCTGCCGGACGACTAATGCTGCTTTGCGATGGTCCTCGGCTCCAGAGCCCACAAGATTCACCAGCGCGCTAAGGTCAAAGTCCCCGTTCACTTTTTTCCAGACAAAGTGAAACGCATCCACGCCCGCCCACATGTTGGCGCCGCCTCCGATGACGCGGTATTCCGCGGTGGCGGGGTCGTAGCTGGCCGCGCCTGGTTTGGGTGTTGTGCCTACATCCGAATGCGCCTCGAAGATTCCGAGGGGCGTTGCTGGTGGTTGCGCAGGAGCCGCCGAAACCAATCCGAACGAGAGAACGAAGAGAGCAGATGTCGGAATGATCCGGCGCAGCAGAACTCTGGATTTCATATGCGGGAACCTGGGTGGTGAAAACACGCCGACCAGTGTAACCCGAATCGGACAGGGGTGATCGGGTTGTGGTGAATCACGCGGCCAGATATCATCCCTACGACTCAAGAACGCACCTTTGAGGAGTTTCCCGCATGGATCCTTCGCAAGCCGTTTTCTGGTTCTTCTTCGTAATTTTCGCACTCTTCGTGCTGGGCACGATCCTGAGCGGATTCTTCCAGGTGCGAACGGCTGAGGCTTGCGTGGTGCAGCGCCTGGGGAAGTTTCTGAGAGTGGCCACGGCCGGGATGAACTTCAAGCTTCCCTGGCTCGATCAGGTGGCGGGGCGGATGGATCTGCGGGTGCAACAGTTGGCATTGGATGTGGAAACCAAGACGCAAGACAACGTTTTTGTGCATATTCCCGTGTCCGTCCAGTGCCATGTCATTCCCACCAAGGTCTACGAAGCGTTCTACAAACTTGCCAACCCTGCGCAGCAGATTTCTTCGTATGTGTTCAACGTCATTCTAGGGCACGTACCCAAGATGAACCTGGACGACGCTTTCCTCCATCAAGCTGACATCGCAGTCGCCATCAAGGAGGGCCTTGACGACGTCATGAACACCTACGGCTACTCGATTGATCAGGGGCTGGTAACCGATATCAGGCCTGATGAAAAAGTGAAAGCCGCCATGAACGAAATCAATGCGGCGCAGCGCGAACAAGTGGCTGCTACAGCTCGCGGCGAGGCGGAGAAGATTCTCAAAGTAAAACAAGCGGAAGCTGAGGCGGAGAGCAAGGCGCTGCAGGGGCAGGGAATCGCCAACCAGCGCAAAGCGATCATCGAGGGCCTGAAGAGCTCGGTGGAGGCCTTTTCTCACGCCGTCGAAGGAACGACTCCGAAAGACATCATGATGCTGGTGCTGCTGACGCAATATCTGGATACGCTGAAGGAGATTGGCGCGCAGGGTAAGAGCAATACTCTGTTTATGTCGCACTCGCCGGCTGCGATTGGTGATCTGTTTCAGCAAATGCAGGACGCAGTGTTGATGGGACAGAAGGCGGCGAACGCGTCACAGTGAGAGGACGATTTTCGAGACCGAGTCGTAAAGGCCTTTGCCGAACTGCGGACTGCTCCGGTTGGCCGGGATGGCAAATCGCCGGAATTAGAAATCATCGCGATGACAAATCGGGGATGGCAAATCGGGGATGACAAATCTTTGCGTGTTTTGTTGGCTGCGGACGTGATCGGCGGAAGCCCGGTGCGCTTGCTGTGGTCTTCTTATGCATCTTAGGACGTTCTTGGGTCATCCTATGAGGCGGTAAAATGACTCTTGTGAATGGCTACCAGCGCTGTGCCGATTGCTGTCCGGAGTTGCGTCTGTGAAAGCGCAGTGTATTCCGTTCACCCAGATTCCTAACACGACGCGGCTTTTTGCCGATTTCCTCTACGACTTTCCCAAGGTTTCCAGCTTTTATCCTTGCTTTCCACAGCACAGCGGCTGGTTAACGGAACACGCGAAGACTGTGCAGTACGACGGTGAACGCCGGCGACAAGTCGCGGCCGTGCTATCTCGTCAAAATCGAGGGTGGGGGGCGTCGGAGAAGACGCTCGCGAATGTTGCCAAGTTTGAAGCTGGCGCTTTGGCCGCGGTTACGGGCCAGCAGGTGGGGCTGTTTGGCGGACCTCTATTTACGGTTTTCAAGGTTCTGAGCTCGGTGCGACTGGCGGAGGAAGCGACCGCGCACGGCATCCCGACGGTTCCGGTTTTGTGGCTTGCCACAGCCGACCACGACCTTGCTGAGGTGAACCATACGTTTCTGGCTGGTTCGGGCGGAGCGCCTGAGCGCTTGTCCACGCCGACGGAGGGAAGGCCGAGTGCTCCGGTGGGGGGAATCCGTTTCGGCCAAGAGATCATTCCGATCGCAGAACGCGCTGCGGCGTTGTTGGGCGAGAGCGAAGCTGCGGAATGGCTGCGCGCCGCGTACCGCCCTGGAGAGACGTTCGGCGGCGCGTTTGCTCGGTTCTATACCCGAGTCTTTGCTGCTCTCGGAGTCCTGATCCTTGATCCTGATGACTCGGGGCTTCATGGTCTGGCTGGCCCAATTTATGCAGCGGCGATCGAAAATGCAGCCCGTCTGGACGAGGAGCTGGGGGAGCGTGGCCGGCAATTGACCCGTGCTGGATACCATGAGCAGGTCAAGGTCACTCCGTCTTCGACCGCGGTGTTCGCGATTCACAACGGAGCGCGGACGGCGATTCATCGGAACCGCTCGAACGGCGACTCCTTTGAAGTCGGCGGTGAAAAAGTTTCCCGCGAGGCGTTGCTCGGCGAGATCGCCAGCAATCCGGAAGTCTTTAGCCCCAACGCATTGCTGCGGCCTGTGGTGCAGGATTCGCTGCTGCCCACCCTCGCTTATGTGGGCGGTCCAGCGGAGGTGGCGTATTTCGCCCAATCCGCCGTGCTTTATGAGAGGTTGCTGGGCCGCGTGACACCCATTCTGCCGCGGTTCTCCGCCACCATGGTCGACGCCAAGCAGGCGCTCCTGCTCGAGCGCTACGGACTGTCACTCCCCGATGTGTACGCCGGCCCGGAAGCTGTATTGCGGCGCATCGCAGCGGTTACTCTGCCGCCCGCAGTTCAGAACGAGTTCGATCGGGTGGAGCTGGACCTTAAAACTTCGCTGACCAGTCTGCGCGCAACCGTGACTCGCCTCGACCCGACGCTGACCGACGCTGCCGATCGTGCGTCACGGAAAATTCAATACCAGCTCACGCGGCTTCGGCAGCGTGCCGCCAACGCTGAACTGCGCCGCAATGAAGTGCTGTCGCGCCATGCTGCCATCCTCAGCAACGCGCTCTATCCCGACAAGGTTCCGCAGGAGCGGCAGTTCGCCGCCGCGCAGTTTCTGGCCCGTTACGGCGTTGATTTGCTAGCCAATGTGTTCGAGAACGTTCGTCCCGACTGCATGGATCACCAACTCTTGTACGTGTGAGGTATGGATGAGTTCCACAATCGACTTTACCGCTCTGAAGCAGCGTCTGCGCGAGACCTGGATGGCCGGCGACTTTGGCGTTATCGCGTCCTACAACATTAAACTGGGCGAGCAGTTTGTCTCGCGCATCAACATCGGGCCTGGAATGAAGGTTCTGGATGTGGCTTGCGGCACCGGCAATACGACGATGCCGGCGGCTCGCGCGGGCGCCGCCGTGACCGGCGTGGACATTGCTCCCAATCTTCTCGAACAGGCCCGCAGCCGCGCATCGCAGGAAGGCCTCAGCGTCCAGTTCGACGAAGGCGATGCGGAAACCCTGCCCTACCCTGATGCCTCGTTCGATCTCGTGCTTTCCATGTTTGGCGCCATGTTTGCCCCGCGGCCGGAGGTGGTTGCTGCTGAACTGCTGCGCGTATGTCGTCCCGGCGGCGCGATCGCCATGGGGAATTGGACGCCTGCCGGGTTTACCGGAAAGTTGTTCAAGACCACGGCCAGGCACGTACCGCCGCCTCCGGGAGTGCCTCCGCCCGTGCTTTGGGGGGACGAGGCGACGGTCCGGCAGCGTTTTGGCAGCAGGGTCAGCAAGTTGACGTGTACACCGCAGATCGCTGAATTTCGCTATGACGCGCCGCCGGCTGGGGTGGTTCAGCTCTTTCGGCGCTATTTTGGGCCTACGCAGACGGCATTCGCCAAGCTCGATCCGGCTGGACAGGCTGCCCTGGCGGCCGACCTTGAAAGCGTCTGGGCCCAGGCGAATGAAGCCAAAGACGGTACAACCCTTATCCAGAACGAGTATCTGGAAGTCCACGCCGTCCGGAGTTAGGGAAGCATCGGTTTTTTCGATGCCGCGGATCGCCAATTGTGGTTTGACTCATCGCGGGGCTGCCGTTAACTTACGAGTATGGACTCGCTGACTCACGGCCATCGGCACCACCCTACGCATCATGCACCTGTCAGCGGAGGTACCTGCCGAGAGTAGTCCAGCACTCATACGTTAGGTTCAGCCCGCTGACGCGCCAAGCGCAGCGGGCTTTTTGTTGGCCAGAAACCAGCCAAGAAGGTAGCGAGATGATCGAACTCGATTTCGACAAGATGCAGGGACTGATTCCTGCCGTGTTGCAGGACGCGGATAATGGCGACGTGCTGATGGTGGGCTTCATGAACCGCGAGGCCTACGAGCAAACGCAGAAAAGTGGGTATGCCACGTTTTTTAGCCGGACGCGCAACCAACTTTGGATGAAGGGGGAAACCTCCGGCAACCGCGCCCGCGTTTTTACCATGACCACCGATTGCGACCGCGACACGGTTCTGCTGGGCGTGCGATTGGAAGGGCAGGGAGTGATTTGCCACGAGGGCACGCGGTCTTGCTTCAATCGGCCGATTCCGGTGACGCCAGAGGTCCAATCGTGAAGCTTCGACTCGGAATTCCTAAAGGCAGCTTGCAAGACTCGACCCTCCAGCTTTTGGGACGAGCGGGTTTGAACGTTTATACGACGGCGCGGTCGTACTTTGCTGGAACCAACGATCCCGAAATTGAGTGCATGTTGATCCGCGCGCAAGAAATGGCGCGGTATGTCGAGCACGGTGCGCTCGACGTTGGACTGACCGGACACGATTGGGTGCTGGAAAGCAAGTTGGAGGTCGTGGCGATCGCCGACCTGGTGTATGCCAAGCAGAGCCGCGGGAAGGTGCGCTGGGTCCTGGCGGTGCCTGAGGATTCCAACTGGCAGCGTCCCGAAGACTTGGCGAACTGTACCATTGCTACCGAACTCGTGGGAGTGACGCGGCGTTATTTTGAAGAACGGAACATTCCTGTAAATGTGGAATTTTCCTGGGGTGCGACGGAGATCAAGCCGCCAACACTGGCCGATGCCATTGTGGAAGTGACGGAAACGGGGAGTTCTTTGCGAGCGAACCGCCTGCGCGTCATCGATACTGTGCTGGAATCGAATACCCAATTGGTGGCCAACAAAGCGTCGGCCGCCGATCCCGAAAAACGCCAGAAGATCGACAACCTGGCTTTGATGCTGCGCGGGGCGCTCGACGCCGAGGGCCGCGTTGGACTCATGTTGAACGTGCGGCGGAGCGATCTTGACCGCGTGTTAAGCGTGCTGCCCGCTCTGCAAAAGCCCACGATTGCCACCCTGAGCGATTCCGAATGGGTGGCCGTCAACACCATTATTGAGGAAGCCACGGCGTGGAAAGTGATTCCTCAGCTCAAGCTCGCGAAGGCCGAAGGCATTGTTGAGTACCCCCTAAACAAGGTGGTGATGTAAATGCGCCAGCTTGCGGGAAACAAAGCGGTTGCTCACGTGGAGGCGCTTGCCCATCGCGTGGGGCGGCTGGAGAGGGTGGAGCCTGCGGTGCGCGGCATTGTGACCGCTGTTCGCCAGGAAGGCGATGCCGCCCTGCGGCGTCTGGCGGAGCAATGGGACGGCCTGAAGAAAGAAGAGTCTCTGCGCGTGTCGGACAGAGAGCTGAAGGCCGCGCTCAAGTCCTTGCCGCCAGACCTGATTCAGGCCATGCGAGAGGCGGCAGAGAATATCCGCCGCTTCGCTGCGTGGCAAATGCCGAAAGGCTGGATGCGCGGGCAGGGCGGCGTTCGTGCCGGGCAGATCATCCGTCCGCTTGAATCCGTGGGCTGCTATGTTCCCGGAGGCCGCTATCCGCTTCCATCGACGCTGCTGATGACGGTGATTCCGGCGCAGGTCGCGGGCGTGGAGCGGATCGTCTGCGTCTCTCCGCAGCCGCGTCCGGAGACGCTGGCTGCGGCCGCGCTGCTGGGGGTGAAGGAGTTTTACCGGATCGGCGGCGCGCAGGCAGTCGCAGCTTTCGCCTATGGTACCAAGTCCATCCCCGCTGTGAATAAGATTGTCGGCCCGGGCAATCTCTACGTTACGGCCGCGAAGAAGCTGGTAGCCTTCGACTGCGCCATCGATTTTCTGGCTGGTCCTACGGAAGCGTTGGTCGTCCAGCACAGCGGTCGCGCCGACTTCATTGCCAGCGATCTGGTTGCTCAAGCGGAACACGATCCCGAAGCAGTGTGCATCTTCATCACATCGTCGGCGGCTTTGGCCAAGAAGGTGGAGAGGGAAGTGGCCCTGCAAGCGGAGAACAACCCCATCGCTCGGGCGTCTCTCGAAGAGAATGGGGTCATTCTGATCGCCCCGTCCCGTACTCAGGCCATGCAGTGGGCCAACCAGATCGCGGCCGAACACCTAACCGTCGAAGAACGCGATTTGCCTGGGGTGCGCAACGCCGGGTCGGTTTTCGCCAGCGCTTACTCCGCACAAGCCGCGGGCGACTACATCGTTGGTCCCAATCACGTGCTGCCGACGGCAGGAGCCGCACGGTCCCGAGGCGGCCTTACGGTGCTGGATTTCGTGAAGGTCATCACGGTGCAGCAGGTGACCCGGCAAGGTCTCCGCCGTGTCGGACCGGCAGCCATACGACTTGCAGCTGCGGAAGGGCTTGCTGCGCACGCTGACTCGCTGCGGGGGAGGGTGCGCCATGCTTAAGCCTCGTGACGCCATCCAAGCCCTCGTGGAGTACTACCCTCCCCGCGGGGGCCGCGAGGGGCTGCGACTCGACGTCAACGAGAACACCGTGGGTGCATCGCCGCGCGTGCTGCGCCGGCTGCAGCAACTCACGCTGGAGGATCTGGCGCGTTATCCGGAACGCGGACCGGTGGAGGCGCTGGTGGCGGCGTTTCTTGGCCTCGAAACCGAAGCAGTCCTTCTCACCAATGGTGTTGACGAAGCCATTCATCTTCTCTGCGAGACTTACCTTGAATCCGGCCATGAAGCCGTCATCGTCGTCCCGACCTTTGCGATGTATGAGATTAGCGCCGCCGCCACGGGTGCGCGCGTGGTCCGCATTCCCGCACGAGAGGACTTCAGTTTTCCGCTGGAAGCGGTGCGGGCTGCCATTACCCCGCAAACCCGCTTGATCGCCATCGCCAATCCCAACAACCCCACCGGAACCTTGGTCGCGGCCGAAGGCTTGCTCCAAATTGTCAACGCCGCGCCGCAGGCGGCCGTCCTGCTCGACGAAGCCTATTACGAATTCTGCGGTCAAACCCTCCTGCCCTCGATCCGCCATCATGCCAACGTTTTCGTGGCGCGGACATTTTCGAAGGCCTATGGCATGGCTGGCCTGAGGGCGGGAGTGCTGGCAGGCCCACCGGCCCAAATGCGGATGGTGCGCCGCGTAGCCTCGCCTTATAACGTCAACATCGCCGCCCTGATCGCGCTGCCGGAGGCATTGCAAGACAACGAGTATGTCTGCCAGTATGTGGGCCAGGTGCAGCGCGGACGATCGCTGCTCGAGGAGGAGTTCCAATCCCGAGGGATGGCGTATTGCCCCAGCCAAGCGAATTTCGTGTTGGCTCAGATTGGCTCAGCCCATGCTGCTTTCGTGGCGGCCATGAAGCAGCGCGGAATCTTGGTGCGGGATCGCTCTTCCGATCCCGGTTGCGACGGTTGGGTGCGCATTACTCTCGGTTCTGAAAGGCACACGGAAACGCTGCTGACTGCCCTGCGCCAAGTTCTGGCTGAACTCAGGATCAATCCCGAGGTGGTGGCGTGAGGAAGGCTCGGATCGAGCGCCATACCAACGAGACCCGCATCGACCTCACGCTGAATATCGACGGCCGGGGCGAGTACCAAGTCGCGACTGGCATCCGCTTCTTCGATCACATGCTGGAACTGTTTGCCCGGCACGGCGGCTTCGATCTACGTCTCCAAGCCGAGGGCGATCTGGATGTGGACCAGCACCACACCGTGGAAGACGTGGGCATCGCTCTGGGCGAGGCTTTTGACAAGGCGCTTGGGAACAAGCTTGGAATTCTCCGCGCGGGATATTTCATCATGCCGATGGACGAGACTCTGGGACTGGCGGCAGTCGATTTCGGGGGCAGGGCGGTGGCAGTCGTCGACACCAAAGTTCGGCATCGCATCGTCGGCGATCTGCAAACCGAACTGGTCCACGACTTCTTCGAGGGTTTTGCCCGCGGCGCCCGAGCCAATGTTCACGCCCGCGTTTTGCAGGGCCGTTCGAATCACCACAAAATCGAGGTGCTTTTTAAAACCTTCGCGCGTGCCCTTCGCGCCGCCTGCTGGCGCGATCGCCGGATGGCCAAAATGCTGCCCAGCACCAAAGGACTCCTGTGATCGCCATCGTCGACTATCGCGCCGGCAACCTGACTTCGGTCAAAAAGGCTCTGGATCGCGTCGGCGCGGAGTCGTTTGTCACTTCCGACCCAGAGGGCATCGCCGGCGCGGAGAAGATTGTTCTGCCCGGCGTCGGCCACTTCGCGGCCACCGAAGTTCTTGCCACCAGCGGCATGAGCCGTGCCATCGCCGATGCCGTTCGCCGGGAGGTCCCATTTCTTGGTATCTGCGTCGGCATGCAATGGCTCTTCCAGAGCAGCCAGGAATCGCCCGAGACCCGCGGCCTGGGGCTGTTTCCCGGGCAATGCGAGCACTTTCCCCCGACCGTAAAGTCCCCGCACGTTGGCTGGAACGACCTCACGCGGGAAAGACCTTCTCTGTTGCTGGCCGGTGTCCCGCAAAGCAGCTTCGTCTACTTCACCCATACCTATCGCGCTCCGGTTGGCCCCGGTTCCGTGGCGCAGTGTGAATACGGAGGTACATTCTCCGCCGCCGTCGAACGCGGCCGCGTCTTCGGAGTTCAGTTCCATCCGGAGAAGTCCGGGGAAATCGGTCTGGCGATTCTCCGCAATTTCCACGAGCTGCCATGCTGACTCGCCGTATCATTGTCTGCCTTGACGTGGACGCTGGGCGTGTCGTAAAAGGCGTTCAGTTCACCAGGCTGCGCGACGCAGGCGATCCCGCGGAGCTCGCCGCTGCCCACGCCGCTGCGGGGGCCGATGAGATCGTCCTGCTCGACATCACGGCCACGCACGAAAAACGGGCGACCCTGCTCGAAACCGTTCGCCGCACTGCTCGTGAGCTGATGGTCCCCTTCACGGTAGGCGGCGGCATCCGCTCGGTCGACGATGCCAGCGCTGTGTTCGACGCGGGAGCCGACAAAGTCGCTGTCAACTCTGCAGCCCTCGCCGATCCCACGCTGATCACCCAAATCGCAGCCAAGTTCGGCTCGCAGGCCGCGGTTGTGGCGATTGATGCCCGCGCTTCAGCCGACAGATCGCACTTCGAGGTAACAAAGACGGGTGGTCGGGATGCCACCGGGCGCGACGCCGTTACTTGGGCTCGGGAAGCGCAGGAAGCTGGCGCCGGGGAATTCCTGCTCACTTCCATGGACCGCGACGGCACGCAGGATGGTTTCGATATGGAACTCACCCGCGCGATTGCTGCCGTCGCACACATTCCCGTCATCGCCTCCGGAGGCGCTGGTGCTATCGAACACTTCGTCGAAGTGTTCCAGCCGCGTGCCGCCGACGCTGCCCTCGCCGCTTCTATCTTCCACTTCGGATTGATTCGCATGTCCGATCTCAAACAGCATCTGCAACAGAACGGCGTACCCGTGAGGTGGCCATGCTAGTCCCCGCCATGGACCTGATGGGCGGCAGGGTTGTCCAGTTGGAACAAGGGAAGAAGAAGGTGCTCGAATACGCGGATCCGCAACCATGGATTGAGCGCTTTCAGTCCTTCCCCCTGGTTCACCTGATCGATCTCGATGCCGCCATGCAGAATGGCGACAACCGCCCTCTGGTTCAGAAGATGGTTCAGCATCTTCCCTGCCAGGTAGGCGGCGGCGTGCGCACCGTCCAGGACGCGCGCGAACTTTTGGCCGACGGTGCCCGAGCCGTGATCCTAGGCTCGGCCTTGGTGTGTGACGGCGTACCCAACACACAACTCGCGCAAGAACTTGCCCAACAAGTAGGCCCCGCGCACTTGATTTTCGCCGTCGATTCCAAACAAGGCCGAGTCGCCACGGACGCCTGGCGCAGCACCACCGCCCTTACCCCGGCTAGTCTGATGCGGGCTCTCGAGCCCTGGTGCGGCGCATTCCTCTACACGCGCGTCGACGGAGAAGGCCTCATGGGTGGCATGCCGCTCGAGCCGGTAAAAGAACTCCGTGCCGCTACCAAGCGGCGCCTTTTTGTCGCCGGCGGAATCCGCAGCGACGAGGAGGTGGCCACGCTCGACGCCCTCGGCGTCGATTCCATCGTGGGCATGGCGCTCTACCGCGGCCACTTGCGGTCGATTCCGGCTCCAGAACCTCCGCGCTAGTTACCAATTGGACATCACCCCCCGAATTTGCCATAGCGGGACGTCATCGGGATAATGTATGACAAGTTCAGTCGGGTTACGGCGCAGACCAGCGGCGCAGACTGGCAGAGGCAGACTGGCAGACATGGTCGAGCAACGTGGTAAAACGCGTGGCTAAGAGAAAGGAAAAGAAGCACCCTCACTCCCGTATGCACCAACCTCACGGAACCGCGGAAAGCAAGATCTCCCAATCGAAGAGCCAGTCAGAAGCCGACGAACGCCGCGCCCGCCAGCGCGAGCAAGGCGTTCTTTCGCGCATTGAAGACATTACCTACAAAGTCCTGCGCCAGCACGAACCGAAGAAGCCCTGAGGTTGGTTCCATTGTCAGTCCGTGCAAACGGGAAGGACCCCGTTTGCGGGTCGAGCAGTCGAGCAAAAGAGCAGATTTCTCGCCCGTTTTCGGCTCCTCGGAATGACAACAGAAACAGCGAAACTGAGACGCGTCCTCGGTTACGGAACCGACTCCCCAATCCACTCCAAGTAAGCGGTGTCGCCGTCTTCCACCGCCAGCATCAAGCATTCCGGCACTTCGTAGGAATGTAACTCGAGCAGCGTTTGGCGCAAAGCAGGGAAGGCACCTGCCGTGGTTTTCATCACCAGCAACCATTCCCCGGAGGTCTCCACTTTGTCCTGCCATCGGTACACCGACTCCACTCCGGGCACAATGTTGACGCAGGCTGCCAACCGTCGCTCCACCAGCGCTTGGGCGATCTTGCGGGCCTGTTCTTGCGATCCCGCCGTGCTCAGTACAATGCGTTTGTCGGTCATAATAGAATCGGCAAGCTGGGTTGGGCTCCTCGTTTGCGTCTAACGCCTGAGTCTAACGCCGAGTCCAACGCTCGCATCCATACTCCAAGGCTGAGGTCCAGGGCACAGTCATGACAACCATCAAGTTTGGCACATCGGGATGGCGCGCAGTGATCGGCGAGGACTTTACCTTTGCCAATGTGCGCCGAGCCGTCGGCGGAATTGCCCGCTACGTAGTTTCGCAGAAGCCCAGCGGCGCGCGCGTGATTGTTGGGCGCGACCCGCGATTCTTGGGCGAGACATTCTGTGCCATGGCTTCCGACATTCTCAGCAGCCACGGCATCACGCCGTTGATGATCGCCGATGCCGCGCCGACCCCCGCCATCTCGCACGCGGTCACGAATAACAAGGCTGATGGGGCCATCAACTTCACGGCTTCGCACAATCCGCCGGAGTATAACGGGATCAAGTTCTCCACGCCCGACGGCGCTCCCGCGCTTCCGGAAGCCACCAAGAAGATTGAAGCTGAGATTGCCGCGATCGACGCCGGAGCCGCTACACCCACCGCCCCAAGAGCAGCTCCACAGCCGCTCGACGCCAAGCCGTCTTACGTTGCTCGCCTCCGAGAGGCAATTGATCTCGACGCCATCCGTAAAGCCGGCCTTCGCGTTGCCTTCGATCCCATGTGGGGAGCCGCCCGGGGCTACTCGGACACGATTCTTCGCGAGGCCGGTGTCGAAACGGCCACCGTCCACGACTATCGCGACGTCCTTTTCGGCAACCACGCGCCCGAGCCTGACGACGAACTGTTAGAGGATTTGCGCGTGGAAATGCGTCGCATCCGGGCTCACATCGGCATCGCCACAGACGGCGACGCCGACCGCTTCGGCATTGTCGACCAAGACGGTACTTTCCTGCAGCCCAATTACATCATTGCGCTGCTCTTCGATTACCTGGTGGAAGCTCGCGGATGGCGCAATGGCGTCTGCAAGTCGGTTGCTACGACGAACTTGATCAATGCTGTGGCCGCCCACCACAAGGTGGAGCTGTTTGAGACGCCCGTGGGCTTCAAGTACATCGGTGAGCTCATCAAACAAGACAAGATCGCCATTGGAGGCGAAGAAAGCGCCGGTTTATCGATTCGCCACCACACGCCGGAGAAAGATGGCGTCCTCGCCGGGCTGCTGTGCTGCGAAATGGTGGCGCGGCGTGGCAAATCTCTTGGCACCCAACTCGAGGAGCTGTTTGTCAAAGTAGGTTCCTTCTACCCGCGCCGCGAGAACTTCCGCTTGACGGAAGATGTCAAAGCCCGCTTCACTAAGAAGTTGGGGTCCGATCCGAAGGAATTCTTCGGCCGGACCATCCGCGAAGTCGTGCGCCAGGACGGTCTCAAACTGGTTTTCGGCGACGGAGGCTGGGTGTGTTACCGTCTTTCCGGCACCGAGCCGGTTGTTCGTGCCTACACCGAAGCCCGCACCGAGGCGGACTTGGACAAGCTGAGTGCATCGGCGAAGCAGTGGATTTTTGAGTAGTCAGACGGTAATTGATTGAAGGAAGACCGATTGCAAAAAGAAAAGACCGGCCGGACCTATCAGAGCATTCGTCTTCCCGAAGCGCGCGAGCACGTTCGTCGCGCCGGCCAGTTTGTTCTTCAGACTGCTGAGGAATACGAGCCTGTCGTTCACCGGGCGTTTAGCTTGCGCCGGAAGATAGGAACGATCCTCGCCGCTGCCCTCGCCGTCTGGCTCTTCTTCCACGTGGTTCTGGGAGCCAACGGTGCCCTGGCTTACGGCAACAAGCGCAACGAATACAAGATCCTGCAACAAAATGTGGATCAGTTGCAGGAACAGAACGAACAGCTACGTAGGCACATCGAAGCCCTTAGGGGCGATCCGGCAGCCATTGAGCGTGAAGCCCGCGAACAACTACACTATGCCAAGCCCGGAGAGATCGTGTACGTGGCCCCCGCCCCGCCTCCGCCGCCCATGCCGAAGAATCATTCGGCGCAGCGCTAAGCGCTCTACCTGACAACCCCTTCCAGTGGGGAACTGGCAGTTGCGTAAAGCTTCCTCGGCATGCGACCCGCCCGATATGCCATCCGTCCTGCCAGCACAGCATGCTTCATGGCTTCCGCCATCAGCACCGGTTCCTGCGCGGCGGCAATTCCCGTATTCATCAATACCGCGTCATACCCCAGTTCCATGGCAATGGCCGCATCGGAAGCCGTTCCCACGCCTGCATCGAGAATCAGCGGCACACCGGTAATCATCTCTCGCAAAATCCGCAGATTCGCCTCATTCTGAATTCCCAACCCGCTGCCGATCGGCGCGCCCAAGGGCATCACCGCCGTCGCCCCTGCGTCCACCAATCGTTTAGCAAAGACCACGTCGTCAGAGGTATACGCCAAAACGGTAAAGCCGTCCTTCACCAAAACCCGTGTCGCTTCGAGCGTGGCTTGGATGTCAGGATATAGCGTCGCTTGGTCTCCGATGACTTCGAGCTTCACCCAGCTGGAAAGTCCGACTTCGCGTCCTAAATGCGCGGTGCGAATCGCCTCATCCGCGGTATAGCAGCCCGCCGTGTTCGGCAGCAGGACGTATTTCTTGGGATCGATGAAATCGAGCAGCGATTCCTTGCTCCGGTCCAAGTTCACCCGCCGTACCGCCACGGTCACCATCTCGGCGCCGCTCGCTTCGAGCGCCCGCGCGTTTTCCTGAAATGACTTGTACTTCCCTGTGCCTACAATCAGCCGCGACTGCAGCTCGCGCCCAGCAATCTGTAAACTGTCCCTCATGCCTATATTGTAATCCGGCAGCGCCAATCTCGAAGCAGGCCCCCGGTTTGGCTGAGACTCATTCCGCCCGTGCCCGATCCGCAGCTGCGTAGAGCTCATCAATTTCCGCCCGGTGCTTCTCCTCCACTGCACGCCGCTTCATCTTCAAAGTAGGAGTCAGCGTTCCACTCGCCACCGAAAACTCCTCGGCCAGCACGATCGTCTTCTTCAGCTTCTCAAATCGCGCCAAGTTCTCGTTCACGCTCTCGACAACGCCTTCATACAGCGCCTGCACCCGGGGCTGTCGAACTAGTTCCTCGCGGGACAAGAACGCGACCTGATTGTCGTGCGCCCAATCTTCGAGCAAAGGGAAGCAGGGAAGAATCATCGCAGCCGGAAACTTCCGCTTGTCACCAATCACCACAGCCTCTGCCACCAGGGCATTGTCTCTGAGGGAAGCCTCGATGGGCTGCGGCGCAATAAACTTGCCGCCGGAGGTCTTAATCAAATCTTTCTTGCGATCGGTGACCGAAAGGTAGCCATCAGCATCCAGATTTCCGATATCTCCAGTCTTAAAGAATCCGTCGGTAAAAGCCTCGGCGGATTCCTTGGGCAGATTCCAATAGCCCTTAAAGATCGAGGGGCCCCGCACCAGAATCTCGCCGTCCTCGGCAATCCGTACCTCCACGTTCGACAGCGACTTGCCCACCGTTCCCAGTCGATGCGCCTTCGGACTATTCACAGCGATCACCGGCGAGGTCTCGGTCAAGCCGTAGCCCTCGTGAATGCGAACCCCTGCGTCCGCGTACCACTCTGCCAGCTCACGCCCTAAGGGAGCGCCGCCGGAGATATAAATCTGTACCTGTCCGCCCATGCCTTGCCGAATCTGCGAAAACACAATGCGGTCCGCCATGCGCCACGACCAGGCCGTTGGCGTTTCTCCCACCAGAATTTCCGCGCGGTGTTCGCGTCCAACCATCAAGGCCCAGTCCAAAATATGCCGCTTCGCGAAGCTGCGAGCCGTGTGCTCGGCCTGCAGACGGATTTTTTCGTATACGCGAGGGACCGCGACAAAAATCGCCGGTCGGACCTCTTGCAACGCGCGTGGCAGCTCCTCGAGGAAAGGGCAGTAAGCCAGCGAAACGCCGCCGTGCATCAGCGCATAGTCCACATGCCGTGCCGTGATGTGGGAGAGCGGCAGAAACGACACGCTCGACGACCCGGGAGCCAATCCAAACTCGCCCAGCGAACAGGAGAAATTGCATGCCAGGTTCCCGTGCGTGAGCATGACACCCTTCGGGATTCCAGTTGTTCCAGAAGTGTAGAGCAGCGTGGCCAAATCCTCGGGCGTTATGGCGTTCGCCGTTGCATCCAGAGCGGGATCCCGGCCATCCGGGCCGGCTGACATCAGGTGATCCATCCGCACCGTTCGCGGATTCTCAATCGGGTCCATCACCACCACTCGCTCCAGCCCCGTGTGAGCCTGAATCCCCAACACCTTATTCAGCTGCGTCTGCGTCGAAACAAACGCCACCCGCGATCCAGAATCCCGCAGCAAATGCTCAACCTGATCCTGGGTCAAGGTGGGATAAATCGGAACTACCACCGCCCCCAACAGCATGGCCGCAAAATCCGCGGTCGCCCACTCCGGACGGTTCTCGCTCAGAATCGCGACTCGGTCGCTCCTGGCGATCTTCCACTCCCTCAGAGCTCGCGCTACGCCTGCGGTATTGCGATAGAGGTCGTGCGAAGAAATTCCGATCCAGTCAGCTGCACCGCGGTGCAGCATTACCCGCTCTGCCTGTCGATCCACCACGCGGTAGAACAGCTCATTGACCGTCCGAGTCATTCCTAGCAATGTACTGAGAACGATGGCCGTACGCAATGTAACGCTCGACACCGCCTTTGTCGTGCGATTGACCTTCTACGAGAGCCCAGCGTAGCTTAAGTAGCGGGCCCGCCGAGCCCCAACCTTCAGGGAAAGGTGAAATCATGCGCAAACCAGCCTTAGCGGCAACCCTCCTGTTCCTGCTGGCAAGCTCAGCAGTCTTTGGGGACACTCCAGTCAAGCCCGCCATGCCCGGGCTGAAAGTCGGCAGCGTCGCTCCAGACTTTACACTGCAATACTTTGACGGCAACGACCTCAAGAAGGTGGCCCTGCATGATTTCCGCGGCAAGAAGAACGTCATGGTTGGCTTCTATATTTTCGCTTTCACCGGTGGTTGAACGCAGCAGATGAAAAACTTCCAGCAGAACCTGAAAACGCTGGAAGCGGCCGACACCCAGGTCCTGGGTGTGAGCATGGATAGCCCCTTCGCGAACAACGCTTTTGCCCAACAAATCGGTGTAACTTTTCCTCTACTCAGCGATTGGGGCGGGGAAGTCACGCGC
>Ga0137419_10000043_pt1 | contig 31453 bp, 25 predicted proteins | sample CZODoug3_1_2_16f_FD_108279 | JGI IMG/M metagenome (GOLD analysis project Ga0137419, IMG submission 108279) | Vadose zone soil fungal communities from Angelo Coast Range Reserve, California, USA - CZODoug3_1_2_16fungal (Illumina Assembly) | ecosystem: Environmental > Terrestrial > Soil > Vadose... | reverse complement strand
CAGGGCCTCCCAGTCACCAAAATCTTACACTTTCGTAATCCATCGTCCCCGTGTAACCCCAAACCAACCCGGTTAGAATCGATCTCGAGAGCACAGTCTTCGAGAGCACCGTCCGCGCCTCTCCTCCCTCGGCGGACCCAGGGACCCTTTTGAGCGCAACTCCGCCAATCCCAGCCCGGCTGCCCATTCTCTACGTCATCCTGGGCGTGCTGCTCGCCATCAGCGTCGTGCCCATGTACTTCTATTCGACGCACCTCGAGGCCATCAACCGCGACCGCCTCAAGACCAACGAAATGCTGTTGCAAAATATGGTGACGCGCTCGTTGGCGGAAGACATTGCGCAGCGCCGTAACTCGCTGCAAATGATGCTCTCCAACCTCTCCTATGCGGTTCAGGTAACGAGCGGTGGCGACATTGGAGCGCAAAGCGTTGAACGTCCCGAATTGCGTGCGCTGCTAGAAAACTTTGTCTCGTCCTCGGACGAGTTGGCCTACGCCACGCTGCTCAACTCCGAGGCGAAGGGCATCTCCGCCGGACGCATTCTGCCGGATGCCTTCTTGCAGCGCGAGTTGGAGCGAGCCTTCGCGGCGGCGCGTGAGAGCCGAGCGTACAGCGGCCAGGCCTTGACCCTGGGCAGCGGTCGCGAAGCCCGGACGGTAGCTTTGGTAGCCACTCCCGTCGTATCCGGCGGACGTTTCCTCGGAGTGATCGCCTGCGTCGAGGATCTTAACTTTCTTGTGCGCCGTCTGCGCGATTCGAGCAATGGCGGCATGATGACCTACGTGGTCGACGGCCAGGGCCGTCTGGTCGCGGCCTCCAGCCCGGAGTTCGCTACCGGACAAGATATGACGAGCATGGAAATCGTGCGCAACTTCGTCAACAACGGCGGGAAGGCGCAGCTCGTCGAGACCAAGGAATTCACCGTGCTGGCGGGAAAGACTCGGGTGGAAACGCTGGGCACCTATAGTCCGGTCAACTCGCTGGATTGGGCGGTCGTGGGACAGAAGCCGCAGCGCGAGGCCTATCGCGGCGTCTATGACATGCAGCGCGCCGCTCGTCTGCTGGCCATCTTCGCCGTTCTGCTGAGCATTGGTGTAAGCTTCTACGCGGCCAGCAAAATCTCCCGACCACTGCGGATTTTGGCGGAGACCAGCCGGGCCATCGCTCGTGGTGACTTCTCGAAACGTATCTATTTGAACAGCCATACTGAAATCGGGGAGCTGGCGCAGACCTTCAACACCATGTCCGACGAGCTCGAGCATTTTGTGCAAGATCTCCGGCACGCAGCCGAAGAAAATCGCGACCTATTCCTGAACTCGATTCAAATGCTCGCTGGCGCGGTCGACGAAAAGGATCCTTACACGCGTGGTCACTCCGATCGCGTTACGCGCTACTCCGTCATGATCGCGCGCGAACTCGGGTTGCCAGAGACGACGGTGGAAACTGTGCGTATCTCCGCACAGTTGCATGACGTGGGCAAGATCGGCATCGAGGACCGCATCCTGAAAAAGCCTGGTGCGCTCACGCCAGAAGAATTCGAAATCATGAAGACACACACGACCAAGGGTGCCAACATCCTGCGGGGCGTGCCCCAGCTCGCGGAAATGCTCCCAGGCATTGAACTCCACCACGAATCGCTCGACGGTCGCGGCTATCCGCGCGGCTTGCAGGGTGATGAAATACCCCTGCTTGCGCGGATTATCGCCGTTGCCGATACGTTCGACGCGGTCACCACCAATCGCCCGTATCAACAAGCGCACGAACCGGTCGATGCCCTGCAAATTCTGCACAAGCTCGCGGGCAAGCGCCTGGACGAGGAGGCTGTGGCTGCTTTCACAGCCGTGTTCGAACGCGGCGAGATCCGCGTGCCGCGCAAGATGGCTGCCATGGCACCCCCGATGGTTCCCGACCCCAAGGGCGACGTCACGGCAGCTCTCGAAACCACGCGCATCTAGTCGTCTCCGCCCCCGGGTCTCCCGGCACGGCCGTGCGATTCCTCCCGCTATAATCAAAATGGGACTCCTAAATTTCATGTTTCGAAGCCTTTTTGGGGGCAGCGACAAGCCCGACGAACAAGAGAAAAAGCCGGGATTTTTCGACCGGATGAAAGAAGCGGTAACCCGTACGCGGGAGAACCTCTCCGAGCATCTTGAGGCCGCCGTCGGGTTCACCAAGGAAATCGATCGCGACACATTGGATAGCCTGGAAGCGTCGCTTTTGGCAGCCGATCTTGGTTCGACCACGACACGGGAAGTGCTGAAGATTCTCCGTGAGAAAGCCGATCGCAAGCAGATCGGCGATGTCCAAGAGCTGAAGCGTCTCCTGCAAGACGAAATGTTTGCCATACTCACCCGCAACGGAGACCCTCCAGCTGCCCGCGTCGAAGACGTGCCGGAAGTGATTCTCATCGTGGGAGTCAACGGCACCGGAAAGACAACCACCATAGGCAAGCTGGCGCATTTGCTGCGCGGCGAGGGCAAGTCCGTCCTGCTCTGCGCGGCGGATACGTTTCGTGCCGCCGCCATTGAGCAACTCGAGGTCTGGGGCACGCGCAGCGGTACCGAGGTGATCAAAACTAAGCAGGGAGGCGATCCCTCGGCGGTCTTGTTTGACGCGCTGCAAACCGCGCAGGCCCGGAAAATGGACTACGTAATCGTCGATACCGCTGGCCGACTGCATACCAAGACGCATCTGATGGCCGAACTCGATAAAATGCGCCGGACGGCCCAGCGAATTATCCCAAGTGCTCCGCACGAAGTGCTGCTGGTCATGGATGCGACCACGGGCCAAAATGGATTGCAGCAAGCTCGCCAGTTCACAGAATCCTCCGGCGTTACGGGGATCGTGCTCACAAAACTCGATGGCACCGCGAAAGGCGGAGTAGTTGTGGCCATCGCGCGGGAAATGGGGCTTCCAGTGCGGTATGTGGGAGTTGGAGAAAAGCCTGGAGACCTGTTGCCCTTCGACGCGCGGGCGTTTGTGGATTCTCTGTTCGAGTAGTTTGCCTCCACCTTTTCACTCAGAGGAAACAAAGAAACCGAGAACACTTGGTTGTCATGCCGACCGGCAGGAGCCATCTGTAATACGTTTGAGAAGCGAATCTGGATGCGAGCCCACAGCCGCCACGATCACGACGAACCGTTCCTGCGCCGCGCCCTCGGCCTAGCCAGGCAGGGTGTCGCTTTGGTTTCGCCCAATCCCTGCGTTGGCTGCGTCATCGCCACGGAAGAGGGAACTGTTGTGGGCGAGGGCTTTCACACCTACGAAGGCAGGAAGCACGCTGAGATTCTTGCTCTCGAACGCAGTGGAACAGGTTCACGCGGCGCTACTTTGTATGTCAATCTCGAGCCCTGCTCGCATCAGGGCCGCACCGGCCCTTGTGCCGAAGCCGTGATCGCTGCCGGTATCGTCCGTGTCGTCTGCTGCATGGAGGATCCCAATCCTGCGGTTGCGGGAGAGGGCTTTGCCAAGTTGCGCGCCGCTGGAATCGAAGTCGAGATCGGCCAGTTTGAAGCCGAAGCACGGCAGGTCAACGAAGCTTTCGCCAAATACATTCGTCACAAGATTCCCTTCGTGACCCTGAAATGCGCCATGACGCTCGATGGAAAGATCGCTCCAGGCTCGGGCTTCGGCGAAGCCAGTAAAGGCGAGACACGAACGGACTGGATCACCGGCAAGGCGGCGCGCGCGCATGTGCAACAACTTCGGCATCAAACCGACGCCATTCTCACCGGCATTGGCACGGTGCTGTCCGATGATCCCTTGCTGACGGATCGTTCCGGCATTGCCCGTCGTCGGCCGTTGCTGCGAGTCGTCCTGGACTCGCGCCTGCGCTTGCCCTTGGACTCGAGGTTGGCGCAAAGCGCGCGCGAAGATGTTCTGGTGTTTACGCAGGCCGCTGACGCGTCACGAAGGCAAGAGCTCGAGAAACTCGGCGTGCGCGTCGAGAACATTGCAGGTTCCGGCGAAAATGCGCTGGATCTTTCCGCCGCTCTCGACCGCCTGGGCGAGCTGGAAATCACCAGCCTGCTGGTGGAAGGTGGGTCTCATATGAATGCCTCGGTTCTTGACAGCGGACTAGTAGACAAAGCTTTTCTTTTCCTGGCGCCCAAGATTTTCGGTGACAACGGTGTTCCATTCGCCGCAGGCTTGCATCGGTCCATCGAGTTTACGAACTCCCGATTCCACCAGTTCGGCGAGGACTGCGCGATCGAAGGATACTTCAAGAGCTCCTACTCTGACTGAAGCACACCGGGAGCGTTGATGATGCGCGTTCTGGTCATCGGAGGCACCGGCTTCATCGGCCCCTATGTCGCCAGAGAGCTCTGCCAACCGAACCACGAGGTAACTCTCTACCACCGGGGCGATCACGAAACAGTCCTCGCCCCAGGGGCGCGGCACTTCAAAAGTGAGAAGGCGGCTATGCCGGTCGTGGACTTTCCGCAAGAACTGCTCGGCGCAGGGTTCGAGACCGTAATTCACAGGATTGCCATGGGAGAACGCGATGCGCGAGCCGTCGTGCGAGCCTTTACCGGCCGCGCCCAGCGCCTGGTTGTGCTCAGCAGTGGCGACGTCTATCGAGCCTATGGACGATTCACCCGGATCGAGCCTGGCCCGATCGAAGAGGGCTTGCTGACAGAGGAGTCGCCGCTGCGCAGGGCTCTTTTTCCCTATCGCTCCCAAGCCAACTCGGCCAGCGATCTCAACTACCTCTACGAAAAGATTCTCGTCGAACGCGAGGCTCTCGGACAAGCCGATCTGCCGGCGACGATTCTTCGCTTGCCCAAAGTCTTCGGCCCGGGAGGCAACGCGGCCCTCGCGACCGTCTACCGAAATCGTAACTATCCGTCCTGGCGCTGGACACATGGCTACGTGGAGAACGTTGCGGCGGCGATTGCGCTCGCGGCGCTTCACCCGGCAGCTTCGGGCCGCATCTACAACGTGGGAGAAGCGTACACGCCCACGATTGCCGAACGTCTCAAATCTCTGCCCGCTTCGTCTGTCCCCGGCGTTGACGACAGCGACCACGATTTCCGGCAAAACATCGCATACGACACCACGCACATTCGTGCGGAACTCGGCTATACGTGGAGTTGGTCAGCGACGACGAGGCCATGCGGAGGACGCTGGGCCCTTGGATGACTTCTCCATGACATATCATGTCCATGACATATCAAGTCCATGACATATCGTCCATGACATATCTAAGGAGGTGAGAGGCAGCATGTTCACCGGCATCATCGAAGAACTAGGACGCATCTCCCGTATTGATGTACGCGGCGAGAACCGCCGCATTCAAGTCTCTGCCCGCGGGGTTCCGGCGGAGTTGAAAGCCGGGGACAGCGTCTCCGTGAGCGGCGTATGCCTGACCGCCCTCGACATACAACCGGATTCATTTCACGCCGATCTCGCGCCGGAAACATGGCGGCGCACATCCTTCTCACGCTTAAAACCCGGGGCATTGGTGAATCTTGAGTTGCCCATGCGAGCCAGTGGTCGCTTCGATGGACACATCGTCCAGGGGCATGTCGACGGGGTCGGCCGACTGCAGCGATTCGAGCAAATTGCCGGCACTGACAACCGGTGGCTAACCATCCAACTTCCCGCCGAGCTGGAAAAGTACGTAGTGCACAAAGGTTCCATCGCCATCGAGGGCATCAGCCTCACGGTCGCGGACCTGAAGGGGCGCGACTGCACGGTTGCCATCATTCCGCACACAGTCGAAAGCACCAACCTGCAGTCATTGCGACCCGGAGATCCGATCAACTTGGAAGTAGACGTCGTTGCAAAGTACGTCGAGAGGATGATGCGCAGCAGAACTGCAGAGAGCGCTCTAACCGTAGAACAACTGGTACGTGAGGGGTTTTGATGGTCAAGCTCAGGCGCCCTGGCCTGGCGGCAAAGTTCGCCCCAACCTCAATCGGCGCTAATCTTTAACTCGTCCAGCTCGAGAAATTCACGGATGATAGGCTCTTGCGACCGTTCCATGTCCGCCACGCCCCCGAAGAAGACCGCTCGACCCTCGTGCAGAAACAGGACCCGGTTGGCCAGTTTCTTGGCCAGCCGCATATCGTGGGTCACCACCACGCTGGTCAACTTAAGCTGAATGTTCAGGCGCTTGATCAGGTCGCCGAGCAGTTGCGCCATCAGAGGATCAACCATGGTCGTGGGTTCGTCATAGAGCACGCAATCAGGCTCCGCTGCCAGCGCGCGGGCAATCGCCACGGACCGCTTCATGCCGGTGGAAAGATCCGATGGCAGCAAGTCTCGCATCGGCTGCACACCGACCATATTCAGCAGGCCGTCCACGATCTGATAGATCTGATCCTCAGTCATGGTACGGCGCTCGCGCAGGGGAAACGCCACGTTCTCGCCCACGCTCATGGAATCGAACAGCGCGCCGTTCTGGAAAACCATTGTCAGTTTCTTGCGCACCGGCTCGGTCTGGTCTTCGGTGAAATCGGTAATGTCCTGACCGGCGACGATGACGCGCCCGGAATCCGGCTTGATGAAGCCCATGATGTGCCGGAGCGCAACGCTCTTACCCACGCCGCTGCGCCCAAGAATGCAGACTGTCTCGCCGGCTTGTACGTCAAAGCTCACGCGGTCGAGCACTTGGTTGGCACCAAACGACTTCGAAACCTCTCGGAATTCGATATACGAGTTGGAGGAGCCTTCGTTCATGGACAGATTATTCTGAGTTGAGTCCCTTCGAGCTGAGCATGGTCGAACCCGCGGGCTCCCGACTTCGCTTTGCGCAGGCCTCGAAGTCTCGAATTGTATTGATGTTGCGAAACATCCACGCCCCAAAACCGGCTGCCACCAGTTCCGTCTCACCGATCTCTTGCACGCCGATCTCTCGCACGCCGACCTCTTGCACGCCGACCTCTTGCACGCCAATCTCTTGCGCGCCAGCTCGAGCGCAAGCCTGATCGTCCCCGTCTTCGAGCCGAGGCCCGTCTTTGAGCAGAGGCCCGTCGAGCAGAGGGTAGATGGCATTCTGCCCCCGCTTCAGCGCAGGTTCCGCGACCTTGGCAAACTCCCTGCGGTAAACCGCGCAGAGCGGCTCCCATCCCCCGCCCAGCCGGGGTACGGTGGCCAGGCACGGCGTTTCGTGGGCACGTCCGATGAGATAGGCAAGCAGCGCCGCGGTGGCGAAAGGCAAATCGACAGCGAGTACCAAATTGAATTCCCGGTCGGTAGCGCTCAGAGCGGCATGGATGGCTCCGAGTGGACCTCGATCAACGAAAACGTCCTCCACGACGCTCCCGTATGCTTCAAACTTTGCCTTGGCTCCAACAATGCGTGTGCGCGAGGCAACAGCCTGTGTCGCCTCCAAAGCCCGTTCGAGCAATGTCTGGCCCTCCCAAGGCAAGAATGCCTTGTCCTGCCCAATCCTGAGACTCTTACCGCCCGCTAGAACGAACGCCTCGACACCCTGTTGTGTTTGCTCCGGCATTCGCCCGCTCCGCACCATTTTTGCCCCGTTTTCACCGGACATGCCAGCCCGACGGCATAGTCCCGTAGGGCCTTCCCGGCAATGAGACGATAGTAACCTACCCAGTTCGGCTTCGAGGGTCCAACATAGAACCGTAGGCGCATTCCCAGGATCTATCTATGCCGCAAAAGCTGATGGAAGTTTTGTCGTTGGGTCGTTGCTCGCACGAGTTTTCGTGGCCTCGGCGGGCACAGGATGGCCATTATTACCAGGTGTGCCTGGTGTGCGCCGCGCAGTATTGCTACGACTGGAAGACCATGCGCCGCACGGAGCGCGTAGAAGTGGTCGCCGAACCTGGTTCGGCACGCCGCAGTCACACCCACTCGGAGAAGCGTCCCACTTGGACGCCGCGAGCGCGTCGTCTGAAAGTCGATTCGCCCGTGCGCTATCGCGCCAAGAGCACGCATACCTGGTTCACCGGGACCATCGACAACATCAGCCAGTCTGGCGTGCTGTTCAACGGGGAGCATGTTTTTCCGGCGAACGCGTTGTTGGAGCTGATCTTCGAGATGCCGGAAGAGATTTCCGGACAGAAAGACGCCACTGTGCTTTGCCAGGGTCGGGTCATCCGGGGCAAGGACGTGCGCAACAATACCGGCGAGCCTGCCCAAGCAGCTTCGATCACGGATTATAAGTTCTTACACAACAGCTAGTTAACACCTGTAATCCCAAGTCACACATTACATTCGAATGAAGACGCAATCGACCGGGGGCCGGGCTCGACCGGTCCTTCACGTACATTTCTCCTATTGCGCCGGACCCTTCCCGCATCTAAAACTGAGTAGAAGCTATCCATAGGAGCAAGAATCATGAACCACAAACTTCCGCGTTACCTCGCGGCCGCAGTTTTGAGCGTTGCCTTGGGCTGGATGCTCGGTTGTTCGAAGGTGCAGCCGACCGCTGCAACTGCAACAATTAGCGATGCTGCCAGCGGCGATTCACAGATCATTAGCACCATCCAAGGGAAGCTCTACGCCGACCCATCGATCCAGAGCAAACAGATATCAGTAGACGCCGCACAAGGCGTGGTCACCTTGTCGGGTACCGTGGCGACGGGCGTCGAACGGACGCAAGCCTCGGCCGCGGCAGCAACCGTCCCTGGCGTTAAGACGGTGGTGAATAACATTGTGGTGAATAACACCGCCGCACTCCCCGTTCAGAGCGAGCCGGCACCTGAGCCGGTCCGCGCATCAGCGCCAGCGCCCAAGCCCCACGCCAGCCGCCCTCCCGCTCGACACCGTGCTCCGCAGCCGGACGACGACTATCAGGCCCCGTCCACGATGACTACCGTCGCCCAGGCCGCCACGCCAACTCCTGTGTCCCCTGCTCCGGCGGCACCCGTGGTTCCGGCGCCTCCTCCGCCCCCAGCGAAGGTGACGGTGGAGTCGGGAACGTCGTTGGCTGTCCGGCTCGTAGACAGCGTCGATAGCGAAACGGCCCAGCCCGGGCAGACCTTCCACGCAACTCTCGATTCCCCGCTGGCCGTGGACGGAGAAGTGGTCGTTCCTGCGGGCTACGACGTTCAAGGGCACGTGGTGCAAGTACAGAGCGCGGGCAAGTTCCAAGGGCGTTCCGTGCTGGCTCTACAACTGGACCGGATTCAAGTCGGAAGCAAACACTATACGATCTCCACCTCCGAGTACCGGCGTGAGGGCTCCTCGAGAACCAAGAACACTGCGGAAAAAGTGGGCGCAGGAGCGGTAATCGGCGCCATCATCGGCGGAATTGCTGGCGGGGGCAAGGGCGCTGGAATTGGCGCAGCCGCGGGCGGAGGCCTCGGTGGCGGCGTGCAGGCGGCGACTAAGGGGCAGCAGATCAAACTGCCTCCGGAGACCGTGCTGACGTTTTCGTTGCAAGCGCCGCTGACCGTGACACCGACTACGCAGGGGCCCAACTCGTCGCGCCCGAAGCTGGATCCGACGCCGCAAGGAAACTCAAGCAGCAATCCCAACCCGCAAAGGTAGCGAGTGAATCGAGAACCGAAGGGCGCTGCGGGTTTCGCCGCGCCCTTTTCTATCTGTTCTGCGCAGAGTTGCTAGAGAGAGTTCAAGAACGCCAGCAAGCTGCGGACGTCATCGCGTTCCAGCCGCCTAAATCTGGCACGCGCAAGTCCTGCTTCGCCGTCATGGCGCCGGATGGCGGTGGTGAGGTCCGAAGCACTCCCATCGTGTAACAAGCGGCCCCGGGTCCGCAGTCCCCACAAGGGCGCGGTGCGCAACTTGTTTCTGGTCTCCTGGCCACCGCTTTGGACGATCCCGTCGCCGGTTCCAACATCATGCAAGAGGAAGTCGCTGAAGGGATGAATCGTCTTGCCACCCAGTGCCGGAGGGACGACAAAGGTACCGCCATTCAAGCTGGTACCCGCCGGCGCGGTTTGTAACGTGCTGGTATGACACACGTCGCACCCGATCCTGTGGAACAGAGCCGCTCCGGCCTGCACTTCCGGCGTGATCGCGCCGCGCGCGGGAGCTTTGGTCGCGCGCATAAAGCTGGTATAGAAATCGATATCACCTTCGGTATCGTTAGGCTCGGTAGCATCCTGGTTGAAGGCATCCACCTCCCGGCCAAAGTACTTGTTCTCGTCGGGCAAGAATCGGTTGGTGACGCCTTTCTCGTTGAGATCCGCGTCGGCAGAAAAACTCAAGAGACTGCCGTGCTGATCCTTCCACCCAAAGCGGCCAACGCGCGAGACGCCCGGGGCCTCCAGAACGGGCACCATGATCGCCTGACCGTGGACTCGACCGTCCGTCATGTTTGCTTCTCGCTTGGCAAGATCGAGCAAGGTCTGGTCATCGACCGCCTCGACATAACCCAAGCCCAACAGACTCGTCGACATGCGGAAGGCCTGAGCGTCCTCCGAAGCTGGAATGCGCTGTTGAATCTGGCGATCCGTGGCACGATCGTGGATCAGCGAGCTACCACCTTGCGGGTTCACGAACACACCATGTTCCAAATGTCCTGCCCGCATTTCGCTGATCTGGCTGCTGCCTCCGGTCACCGGATTCTGGTGACAATCGACGCAGGCGGTTGCATTGTAGAGCGGTCCTAGACCATCTGCTGCCGAAACGGGCTCTTCAAACTGGTCCCGGTCAGAATCGTGCGTGGCCTGGTCGACCGCGCCATTGGTGACCGTGTCAAAGCCCGCCGTGGCCTCAGGCCCAACGTCGGACGACGCGGACAAGGCTGCCAGCAGCAGGAATAGGCATAGCATCTTCCACTTGGATATTGCGCGAATCGACATAGGCACCTCCCCGCACGGAGCCAGGCACACTCCGGCAACAGCGTGGAATTCGGCGGGAACCGCGTGAGTTCGCGCCTTTGCTTCAAAACCAACGATGACTCTTAGTTGAGCACAGTCTCAAGAAGCGGCGAGGCTCTCCGTACCAGGACTCGTTCCATCCCGGAAACGAATTACTAGCGAGGACTGTAGGACGAAACACGGCCACTCGCAAGGTGCCTGAAGTGCAAGGGTCTGTCGGGCAAAGGGACATGGCGCTAAGCGTAAATCCTTAGGTCTACGCTGTGGCGTCGCGTCTCGGACTTTTTCCTTTAGGATAGGGAATTCAAAATCTCATGCCCGGTATTACCGCCATACTCCACACTCACAATGACGCACGCCGCATCGCGCGAGCGATTGAGTCCCTGCGGTCGTGTGATGAGGTGCTGGTTGTCGATCACGGATCGTCGGACGAAACCTGCACCGTCGCGCGCCGATTCGGGGCGCACGTCATCGAAGCGCAGGAAGGAGGCAGCAAAACCCACGCCTATCTTCTTGCAGCGCAGAACGACTGGATCTATTGCCTGCATCCGACGGAAGCTTTGTCGGAATCGCTGGAAGCATCGGTATTGGAATGGAAGCTGGAGGAACACCCGGAGCAGAGTGCATTCGGGGTAACGACGATTGAGGAGACACACGAAGGATGGATCCTACGCTCGGCCGAAACGCGCCTGGCACACCGCAAGCGAGCGCAATGGCAGGGTTGGAAGCCACAGGCCAAAGGCGTCCCCAAACTGCTGCAAGGTCACTTGATGCGGCTGCGGCTTCCCTAAAAGCCTGAGCACGAATCCCGCAACCGACCGACGGAACATCTCGCGTGGCTTCTCGCGGGCGCGGCCTTGAGTTGTCTGTTCCAATGATTGTGGTTTGGATCCCGGCGCTTTCATCAGCGGACCAGAATCTGTTGCGTCATATCGTTCCCGGATCGCGAGAGGAATCGGTGGCCATCCTCGCAGATTCGTTGGCGGGCAGTCAGAACCGGGTGTTCTTCCATCAGGGTTGAGCGATCGATCGCTGCCGGTCTGGCGCTCCCGGTCTGGCACTCTGGGTCTGGCGCTCTGGTCTGGCGCTCTGGTCTTGCGCTCTGGTCTGGCGCTCTGGTCTGGCGCTCTGGTCTGGCGCTCTAGGTCTGGCGTAAATTCCCGTTGAGAATCGTGAACGCGCAATGATTGACCGCGAACCAGTAAGCAATTTCGCGGTAGTCGGTGACGCGGAAAGCCGCGAGATCGGCATCTTTTCCGGGCTCAATGCTTCCTTTCCTGTCCGCGAGCCGGAGTGCGCACGTACCGTTTACAGTGGCCGCAGAAATGGCTTCCGCCGGCGACATCTTCATCTGCGTGCAAGCGAGCGAAAGGATGAAGGGCAGGCTGGGGGTAGGCGAGCTTCCCGGGTTGTAGTCGGTGGCGAGGGCAACGGCGACTCCGGCAGAAATAAGCTGGCGCGCATCGGGATAAGGGTGGCCGAGAAAGTAGTTGGCACCAGGAACGAGGCTTGCGATGGTGTCGCTCTGCGCCAGAGGCGCCAAATCTGCGGGGTGGAGGTGGTCCATGTGGTCGAACGATGCGGGCCGGAATCTCAGAAACGGCTGGAGATCGGTTGCGCTGAGCTGGCACATGTGGGCCCGGACCGGAAGTCCGTGTTGTTCGGCCGCCGCGAAGACGCGCGCGGATTGCTGCGCGGTAAAAGCACCCTGGTCGCAAAAAACATCGACGAACTCGGCCAGCTTCGTTTGGGCAGCCGTCGGGATCATCTTTTCGCAGACTTCGCGCACATAGTCATCTGGGTCGTCCTTGAATTCGTCAGGAACCACATGTGCGCCCAACAAGGTGGGCACAATCCGTCCAGGCCATTGCTCGGCAGCGGCGCGGATGGCTTCCAGCGATTTGATTTCGGAGACGGTGCTGAGTCCGTAGCCGGACTTGGCTTCGATGGTGGTAGTACCGTGGTCGGCCATTTCGTTGAACGCTGCCAGAACCTTTTCGGTGAGAGTGCGCTTGCTGGCCCTGCGCAGGGCGGCGACACTCGAGCGAATGCCACCACCGGCTCCGGCGATTTCCTGGTAGCTGGCGCCAGCTGCGCGCTTTTCAAAATCGACAAGACGGGGAGCAGCGAAGACAGGATGCGTGTGGGAATCGACGAAGCCCGGAAGAACAACCATCCCGCGGCAGTCGATCTCGCGAACGGTCTTTTGGTTCTTTCGATACCAGGGATCGCGCAAGGCTTGGCGGGTCTTGCCGACTGCGACGATTTTGCCGGCCTGGCAGAGGACGGCGGCGTCTTCGATGATGCCAAGTTCGCCAAGATCGGCTCCCCGCCGCGGTCCCGGTTTGGAGGAACGCAGGGTGAGAAGCTGCGCGATGTTGACGAGGAGCAGGGACGATCGTTCCGGCTTGGCCAAGCGGCGGCCCTTCACGCCCACTAGCTTGGTTCCTGCATCGGAATCTTAACTCCAGCTCTGGTGGCAAACTCCCTGGCTTCCTGGTATCCGGAGTCAACGTGGCGGATGACACCCATCCCGGGATCGCTCGTCAGAACTCGCTCGATGCGTTTGGCCATCATCTCGGTACCGTCAGCAACGGTGACTTGTCCGGAGTGTAGGGAATAGCCAATGCCGACGCCGCCTCCGTTGTGAATCGAGACCCAGGAAGCTCCCGAAGCCGTGTTGACCAGAGCATTCAGTAAGGGCCAGTCGGCGACCGCATCGGAGCCGTCTTTCATGGCTTCGGTTTCACGGAAAGGCGAGGCAACGGAGCCGCAGTCGAGGTGATCACGACCGATCACAATGGGGCCTTTGAGTCTTCCTTTTCTTACTAGATCGTTCATCGCCAGGCCGAACTGGGCTCGCTCGCCGTAACCGAGCCAGCAGATTCTTGCCGGCAGACCCTGGAACTTGATGCGCCTGCGCGCAAGGTCGATCCAGCGACGCAAAATGTGGTTGTCAGGGAACATTTCCAGAATCAGATCGTCGGTGACGGCGATGTCCGAGGGCTCGCCGGAAAGAGCGACCCAGCGGAAGGGGCCGCGGCCTTCGCAGAACAGCGGACGGATGTAGGCAGGAACGAAGCCGGGGAAATCGTAGGCATTCTTGACGCCACGCTGGAAGGCGAACGTGCGTATGTTGTTGCCGTAGTCGAAAGTCACTGCACCCATCTTCTGCAGCCGCAGCATGCCTTCAACGTGGCGAGCCACGGCATCGAGTGAACACTCCTGATAAGCCTTGGGGTCGCGTACGCGAAGATCCAGTGCGTCGGCAAGGCTCATGCCGTTCGGGACGTAGCCGTTGAGCGGATCGTGGGCGGACGTCTGGTCCGTGAGGATGTCGGGGACAACGCCGCGATCGGCAAGCTCGGGAATTACGTCGGCGCAGTTGCCGACCAAACCAACCGAAATATTCTCCTTCTTGCGAACGGCGTTCTTCAGAATGCGGAGCGCCTCATCGAGCGTGTTCACCATGAAGTCGCAGTAGCCGCTTTTGATGCGTTTCTTGATGCGCTCGGGATCGACGTCGATGCCGAGGAATGCCGCGCCGGTCATGGTGCCAGCGAGTGGCTGCGCGCCACCCATTCCACCCATGCCGCCGCTGACGATCAGTTTGCCGGAGAGGTCACCACCGAAATGCTTTTCTCCTGCTGCGGAGAACGTCTCGAAAGTTCCCTGCACGATTCCCTGCGAGCCTATGTAAATCCACGAGCCAGCAGTCATCTGGCCATACATCATCAATCCAGCGCGCTCGAGTTCGTTGAACTTCTCCCAATTGGACCAGTGGCCGACCAAATTTGAGTTTGCGATCAGAACACGAGGCGCGTACTCGTGCGTTTTGAACATTCCGACGGGTTTGCCGGATTGGACCAGGAGTGTCTCGTCATTCTCCAGTGCTTGCAGTGAGCGAACCAGCGCATGATAGCAGTCCCAGTTCCGCGCGGCGCGTCCGGTTCCGCCGTAAACGACCAGGTCCTGCGGCCGCTCAGCCACTTCTTCGTCGAGATTGTTCATCAACATGCGAAGGGCCGCTTCCTGTTGCCAGCCCTTGCAGGAAAGCTGGGACCCTCGCGGGGCGCGGAGCGGGGAATAAGCGCGTTGAACGTCGGTTAAAACGGACATAGCGCTATGGTAGTGCCTGGGAAACGTTGGGTGCAATGTTGCGCCGAACAGATGTTGCCCCGAAGACAAGCTTGCAGGCGAGGGCGGCGGAGGGCGCTGCCCGGGCTCAGCCGTGCTGATAGACGGAGTATTGGTGGGTGCCGCACGTTTTCTTCAGGAGGGTGCTCGCCTCAAGAACGTTAGCAACGAGTGGGTTGTGATACAGCAGGATCACCGGGCGGGGCGAAAGTTGCAACGACTGCTCTAAATTGCGAACGACCTGGGCCAGGCCAGACTCCAGAAAGGGATTGAACAGGTAAATCAGCAGGGGCTCGTCTGGAAACTCGAAGATTCGGGCATCCTGGCAGACCGACTCCACCGTCTGACACTTCCGCTGATCGCTCTGGAACGCGCGAATATTCTCCTCGGCGATTTGATTCAGCTCCGGCAGCAGCTCCACTCCCAGAACGCGACGGAAGGGATACTCCGAGGCCATGAGGAGGGTTCTACCTTTGCCGGAGCCGAGATCAAGAAACGTATATTGCGATTTGTCGATCGCTAGCGGATCGACCATCTGCCGAAACAGGGCCGGCTCGGTTGGCTGGTACGGAGAATGCAACACACCCAGCAACCGATTGCGCCAGCCTACGGCGGCGCTGGTCGTGTTGACACTCTGATCCCAGTCGTAATCCACGTCGCCGTAACGCTGACGTTCACGCTCGGGCGTCGAATCCCGGAGAAATCCCCAGAGTTCGACGCTGAGCCTGCCGAGGGACGGGAGAAACCTCTCGCGAGCACGGTGGTCGCGCCACCACTCCTGCAGGGCCGCACGTAGGGTCGGGGGGCTATTTTGCACGGACTGCCGGATCTGGCGGCCACTCCTCGGAGGCTCCCTCGAACATGCTGACCGTCTTTTCATTGCGCTTGGTCGTGCCGTCATGCACCACGATTCGGTGCGGCTTACCCGGTTCGTATCCTGTCCAGAGTGAGACCCCGGCGTAGGCGCCGTCTTTGCGCAAGATGTAGTAGGTCATATCGACGAAGCGCAGACGATCCATGTCGTGATTGTAGTTGCGTACGATGCGCTGCAGCGCCTCCATACCCGCATCGAAAGGCGACATGCCGTGGCGCATGTTCTCGACGATTGTGTGCGCGCCGGCAACTTTGAGGTTTTCCTCTCCGCTGCCGGTGGCCCCGGCGGAGCCCACGTCTTGGTCGGTGTAGCAGCCCGCGCCGATCACCGGCGAGTCGCCGCAGCGGCCGGGCAGCTTCCACGCCAGGCCGCTGGTCGTGGTGCAGCCGGAAAGTTCGCCTTTCTCGTTCAGCGCGGAGCAATGGATCGTTCCTGTCGGGGGAAATAAGACTTTGTGGACAGCAGTACGGCGCAAGTCTGGCTCAATCCCAAGTTCGTCGGCAACCTCGTAGAGGCGCTGGACGCGTTCGTGAAAATTGTCGGAGCGCGGCGACGGCAGCGCTCTCTTCTTCCATTCCGGAGTGGATAAGCCCGGTCCCCACCAGTCGGAGTGCGTTTCCTTCCACAGTAGCCACTGCTTTCGGGAACGCTCGGTCAGCAGGTTCTCGCGGAGAAATCCCTGAGCTACGGCGAACCGCTCCGCCCCTTCGCCTACCAGCATGACGTGGCCCGTGTGCTCCATCACGGCTTTCGCCACCAAAGAAACGTTCTTGATATTGCGCACGCCTCCGACAGAACCAGCACGCCGCGTGGGGCCGTGCATGCAACTGGCGTCCAACTCGACCACGCCTTCTTCGTTGGGCAGGCCTCCCAGGCCGACGCTGTCATCATTGGGGTCGTCTTCCGGGCCGCGCGCGACGCGCAGTGCGGCATCGAGCGTATCGCCACCTTGGCGAAGAATTTCGTAACCTTCGTCGATGTGGTTGAAGCCGTTCCCGGACGAAATGATGATGGAGTGCGCCGGCGAGCCCGGAGTCGGCTTCGATTCCGTCGGTTTTTCTTGGCCTTCGAGACTGAGGCCCACGGCACCAAGGGCAGTTGTGCCCAGAAAGTCGCGACGAGTGAATGGCATGAGCCTCCGCGAATCGGCTTCAACAAGCCTGGGGAAGGATAGCAGACGCCGTTGTCAGCCCCACAGGGTCGGGTACTTGGCACAGCGGCGCTACGCCGCGGAGCAAATGTTCAGGAAGCGCTTCTTGCCGACTGCGGCCCGCGATGGCGGTACAGAATGGTGCTGGGAACCAGTTTCTTAAGCCGGCCTCGCGCCTCGGCGGCCGACTCGCGGATGTCATCCTGATTGCGTCCCGTGATCGACGCCGCTTCGTCCACCGTAAATCCCTCGACGGACACCAACAGGAATGCCTCCCGTTCCGACCGAGGCAAATTCCGCATGGCGGCTTCCGTGAGGGCAAGCCACTCCCGGGACGAGCACGATTCTTCCGGAGTTGCCGCTCGACGGTCAGCCACTACATCTTCCTCCTGCAGCAACTCATCCGGCTGGTGAAACTGCATTTGCGATTCGGCAGAAAGGACGTTGGGAATGCGCGCGGATTTTTCCAGGTGTACGAGATTGTCGTCACCGACTTCACCCGCTCCGTCCGGTGCCGTCAAAGTATCAATAGCGCGAAGAGTCAACCCGTAGAGCCACGGCTCGATGGCCAGTTTCTCGGGACGCTGATGTCCGTCGCTCAACGCGGCGAGTACAGCTTCATCCAGCACCTCTTCTACGGCGATTGGGTCGCCAGCGAGCCTACCTTCGGTCTCTCGAAATGCCAGTTCCCTTTCGACAAACTGGCGCAGCCGCGGCAAGCTGGTGTTGATGTAGAGAGAAATGTCTTCCGCTGAAACTTCGGGCAGATGCCGTACCGCGAGCGTGTGCTCGAAGGGGATCTGGCGGCCGTTGCTTCCCTTCTCGCGCCGATTGCGGCGAAAGTCTCGCAGGATTTCCTTGTGGCGGTTGAACTGGTGGCAGAGTTCGTCAAAAGCGGCCTTCACCGCCCCGATCGCCTTTACGTTCGTTCCGCGCGCCGCCATCTGGCCAGTGGGCAGGCGCAAGTTGAGGGAGACAACGATGCCCTCGATCCCGGCCCCGTGGTCGACGACGCACTTGAGGTGGACCAGGTCCGGCCGAAACACTTGCACGCGGCGTTGCAGTTTTTCTAGTTGGGAATCGATTTCGTTTTCAACGGTGGGATGTTTCGCTGCCTTGAAGCTGATGTGAACATTCATTGGGCCGCCTCGACGAAGGACGTGGAACCCGAGAACCCCGCAACTAACTTGCAGTCTACACCCGCTGTAAAGCGGCGGCGGCGAGGGAAATCGTCGCCGCACGCGGCAAGTCCTTAACACTTTGCAAATGAGATTGTTACAGCGAGAATCTAAACCGCTACCGTGACCGTGGTTTCGGTGCGAATGACGGGACGGTAGAGCGTATCGCGCTCGATGGCCTCGCGGCCGGCCTCTTCGATGAGACGCACCAGATCCTGGCGGCGCATACCCTGCGGTGTGGTTGCGCCGGCGTCGTGATAGATCTTTTCCTCGATCACGGTACCGTCGAGATCGTCGGCGCCGAAACGCAGCGCGATCTGCGCAATTTTTGGGCTCAGCATCTGCCAGTAGGCTTTGATGTGTGGAAAATTGTCGAGGATGAGACGGCTCACCGCAATCTGGCGAATGTCGAGCATGCCTGTTGTCTTCGGAAGATGCGCCAGCGCCGTGTTCTCCGGATGGAATGCCAGCGGAATGAAAGTCTGAAAGCCGTTGGTCTCGTCCTGCACGGCGCGCAGCCGGAGCAGGTGATCAATGCGGTCTTCGTCGTTCTCGACATGACCGTAGAGCATGGTCGCGTTCGACCGCAAGCCAATCAGGTGGGCCGTGCGAGCGGTGTCGAGCCACTCCTGACCGTCAATCTTGTGATCGCAGATGATGTGGCGAATGCGGTCGCTGAAAATCTCCGCCCCGCCGCCAGGCAGCGAATCAACACCTGCTTCCTTCAGCTTTTCGAGTGTCTCGCGAATCGAGAGCTTGGCGCGCTTGGCCAGGTAGGATACCTCGACCATGGTGAAGGCCTTCAGGTGGACCTGCGGAAAGCGCTCCTTCAAACCGGAAACGAGATCGAGAAAATACTGAAACGGCAAGTCGGGATGCAGTCCGCCGACGATGTGGAACTCCGTCACCGCTTCGCTGTATCCGGAAGCGGCGGTCTCGTAGGCCTCCTCCAGCGCCATCGTGTACGCGCCCGGCGAATCCTTCTTTCTCCCAAATGCGCAGAGACGGCAGGCCGCCACGCAGACATTCGTTGGATTGATATGCCGATTGACGTTAAAGTACGTCTTGTCCCCATGCAGGCGCTGGCGGACGTGATTCGCGAGCCATCCCACGGCGAGAATGTCGCCAGTACCGTAAAGAACAAACGCGTCGTCACCGGTCAGGCGTTCGCCGGCCAGAACTTTCTGGGCGATGGGCTCTAGGCGAGAGTCGTCGGCTTGAAACGGGTGTTGATTCGGCACAACTCGCTGATTCGGCACAACTCTATGATATCGCAGGCGGGGATATCGCAGACGGGGGTGAGGTCACAGAACGCGTTTTTGCCGCTGTAGCTTGCAGATTCGCGCCGCTCGGACCTTCGCAAGGGCACGGAAGCCTCCCGCACGGTGTCTGTTCCTCCCAGTGATTCCGCAGCCGCGGAGGAGCGAGGTCTCATCTCTGCGGCAACCAGACCAGTTACGCGCTTGAGCCGGACGCAGCACTGCTCGCCAGGACCTGCAGCGTTCCAGCCATGGTGTGGCGCACGAACAGCGAATTGCTGGTCAAATGCAACAGCTGCTCCGCCGAGAATCTGCAGGGAATGCAGCTCGATTTCTTTGCTCACGAAATCACGGTACTTGGCGGGGACGGCCAGCGCATCGATCCCCCGGCTCCTGCCCCCCGGCTCCTGCGTTCGCGCGCGCCATGCCTCGATTAGCCCGGCCGTTTTCTCGTCTGGTTGGCAGGCGACACCGCAGAATCCAGCGGAACTGCGCTCGGGATCATTCGTCCCTGCTCCCGTCCCTGCTCCGTCCCCGGAACTGGATGATCCTTCGGCGGTCGCGCTTGGAGGGTCTGCGGGCAGGCAGGTCTTCGAAGTCGCGCAGAGCTTTACGTTCGGCTGCTGCCTTGACACGCAGCTCCTTGCTGGTGTCTGTCTCGCCATAGAGCCCTTGCGCAACCGAAGCTGGGCCGCGCACCTCGCTGAGCAGCAGGACTTCCACCTGAAATTCGCCGCCTTCGTTTGTGATGCGCAACCTGTCGCCGATGCGAACATCGCGCGCGGGCTTGGCGGGCTGGCCGTTGGATTGAATCCTGCCGAGGTCACAGGCCCGGGCAGCCAACGCTCGCGTCTTGAAGAACCTTGCCGCCCAAAGCCACTTGTCCACTCGCACTGAGGTCATGACTGCTTCCGAACGCCGTATGGCAGCGATTACCGGCGCCACAGAATATCTCCCGCCACAAAGAAGAAGAAAACCGCCGCGATGACGCCGTTCATGGTGAAGAAGGCTGCATTCAACCGGCTGAGATCGTCCGGAGCAACCAGGGAGTGCTCGTAGGCGAGCAAGATTGCTACGACAATGACACCTACCATCGCAAGTTTGCCCAATCCGAACAACAACAGCAAACCGACCAGCATGGCAATCATCACGAGATGAAAGGCCCGCGCCACCCAAAACGCCGCAGCGATTCCGAAGTGCCGCGGCACGGAATGCAGCCCTGACCGCGAGTCGTGTTCGAAGTCTTGGCAGCTATACAGCACATCGAAACCTGCAACCCAGAAAGTCACGGCCGCAGTCAACAGGAGAATGCGCGCATCGAACGCACCCCGCACAGCAATCCACGCGGCGGCGGGAGCAATGCCCAGCGCAAAACCCAGCACCAGATGCGACCAGCGCGTAAAACGCTTGGTATAGGAATAGAACAAAACAATCCCAAGCGCGACCGGCGAGAGCAGAAACGCCAAGTGATTCAGCGCAAACGACGCCACAACGAACAACCCGGCCGACACGGCAACGAACGATGCAACGAATGCCGACGAAAGCTGCCCCGCCGGAAGCGCTCGCGTCTGCGTGCGCGGGTTGGCGGCATCAATGGAGACATCCGCCAGCCGATTGAAGGCCATCGCAGCGGACCGGGCTGCCACCATCGCAACCACGATCCAAAGCAACTGTCTGGCACTCGGCCAGCCGCCCGCCGCCAGCATCGCTCCGCACAGCGCAAACGGGAGCGCGAAAATCGAGTGCTCCCACTTGATCATTTCCAGCGTGACCTGGAGATTGTGAAAAACGCTCATCTACCGATTGTAAAGCAGCACTTTCCGTTATCGCTTGCGATGGCGAATGCGGATATCGAGCGCAAAAACGCCGTTCTGGTCGCGCACCGCCACGATCGACACATTGCGCGTGACGTTGTATTCGCCCTGAATCGTCTGCTGCGTGGTCTGCGAGACGGGTTGCACATAGGTCAAAGTCAGCTTGTTGGAGACTTGCTGTTCAATCGTCACCTGCGGCCCCTGATAGGTGCTGGTTTCGGTTCCCGGCGCCTGCGGATCAATCTTGATGCGGCTGACGCCAAACAACTTTTGCACGCGATTGCTGACCGTGGCGTTGATCGCCTGCCCGAGAATCGCGCTGGAAGCCTCCTGCGTGAACGCCGATTGCGATGCGCCCATTTGCGCCGACTCTTCCTGCGTCCGCCCCAGGGCCAGCAAGGCGATAATGTCGGCCTGCGGCAGCGGAGGCTCCGAACGGTAGGTAACGTTGAGCTTGTCGGAGGTGCCATGGAAACCGATTTCGATGTCGTAATCGCGAACGCGGATGCTGGCCGCCAGATCCAGGACCGGATCAATTTTAACTGGATTCGTGAACGAAATATCTCCGCGTTCCAGCTCATACTTCGCGCCGTTAAAGAAAATCTGGCCTTCCTGAATATTGGTCCGGCCGAGCAGTACAGGCTTGGCCATGGTTCCCCGCAAACGCAGGTCGGCATCGCCGGAAACACGCGCCAGCGAACTGTCGAAACGTAGATCCGGCGCGGTGTAGATGTGCAAATCGAACTTGATCTTGTTCAACAACGAATCCGAACCCGTTAGCACCGAGGACTGGCGATTGCCGGCCAGATAGGCACCGAAATCAAAACCGGGGCTCAGACTAAACCGCGTAATCTGCAATTCCCCCGAAACAACGGCGCCATTGGACGTTCCCGAGAACCTTAGATCGGCATTCGCAGTCGAACTCATCCCCGGCGGATAGCGCAGGCGCACATCCTCGCCTTGCGCGGTGACGTTGAACTCCAGAAACCGCCCATACTGCATGTACCCGCCCAGGCGGATCAGGCCGCCTCCGCTGCGTGCCGTGAGTTGCTCGATCTGCAGACGGTCTTGCGTAAAGACCAGCGTGCCGTTGATGTCGCCCAAAGACGCCGGCTGCCCCGGAACCGCAACGCTGCCTTGCGCGACCGTAACCTTCCCCTGCAAGACAGGTTCGCTCAGCGTCCCCGTGGCGCGACCCTGAATGTCGACGGTGCCAGTCGTCAGGAAATCGGGATACATGGTCTGCAGCAGACCGAGGTTGACCTGGCCCGAAGCATGCATATCCAACTCCCGGCGCCCCGTCATTTCGACGGTTCCCCCCGCCGTAAGTTTGGTGTTCTCGCCCACCAGGCGGGCCTCCTCCAAATGGAAAACGTGATTTGCAATCCGGAAGCGCACCGGCCCGTCGTTGGCGACCCTCACGTTCTGTAGTACCGCCGTGATCTCGGCCAACTCGGCCGTGACTTCGAGTTCAGAGGGACGGCGCGCTGGACCGCGCACGGCCAACGTCCCCGTAAAAGTGGAGTGCCCGGTTACAGTGCTTCGCAGGTACCGTTCGAGGAGAGGGTCCAGATCCATGTGCTCAAACCGAGCCGTCGCCTGCAGGGGCCAATCACCGCTCAGTTGGACATCGCCATCGAGCAAGAGACTTTCGCCCTGGAAGGCGGACCTGCCCGTCAGGTGCAGATTGGTCCCGCGAGTTTTGGCTTCCAAATGAAAGCCGCCCTGGTCTTCGTCGCCGTAAGCAAGGTTTTCGAGGTCCACCGTAGCGTCAAGCGAAGGCTCCGCCGTTGTACCCGAGCCCGTCGCTGTAAACTTTAGGCGGCCCGCCACTGGCGTTTGACTGTCGCGGAGTTTAGGCAGGCCGGCCAGTTCGAATCCCTCGCCGGCGAGTTGCGAACGGAACGTACCCGCGTCGGGGTTGTATGCCACCAGCCCGCGCACATGTCCTGAAGCGTATTCCGTATCGATATCCTCCAGCGTCAGATCCGGCCCCGCCCAGGTGAATTTCGCCTGGGCCGCCGGAATCGCCTCGCCATAAACCGTGGCCTTCTTTAAATGGAGCATGCCTTCCCCATGCGGCGCGCTTTTGTTGCCGCCAACTTCCCCGGCGAACGAGACACGCCCGGAAATCGGATAGGAATACCCGAGGATCGACTGCAATTCCTCCACGCTTGCATCCTGCAGCGAAACCTTGGCGCGGATGAGACTCTCCGCCGTGATCGCCCCTCGGTCCAGACCGACCTGCGCGTCGAAATTCACTTGCGCAGTCCCTTGCTGCAGCAACCCATGCTGCGCTGTGAGCTGATGCAACGATGCCTCGATGTCAGCCGTCAGCCGATCCCAGCGCATGTGGTCGAGTGCGGAATGGCGGACGCCTCGCGAGGTTATCTGAAAATCCGCGAGTTCAACTTTCCCTGCCAGCGACGGCTGTCGCAGGCTTCCGCTCAGCCACCCGGTGAAGCGCCCGTGCCCAGCCAGGTTGAGCGGAACCTGCTCTGTACTGTGGAAACCGCTGAGGAAGCCCTCCCATTCCGCAAGATTGGCCGCGTTCACATCCAAATGCAGATTGGACGAATTCGTTCCTAGCGTGCCCGAGGACGAGAGGTGGGTGCCGCGCGTGCTCAGCTCAATCTGGGCAATATCGACCGAATCGTTCGTACCATTGACGGTTCCGTGGTAGGTCCCGTGCGCGGTACCGGCCAGCGGCAGCGTCCCCGGGACCACCTGCGACGGAACTGCGACTTGGAGATCGACTTCCGTATCCGCTGTCTCAATGCGCTTGGTCCAGGTACTCGCCAGCGTGCCAGAAGCTGTTCCCACGGCACGCAACCGATCCACAGGAAAATCGCGCGTGTTGAGGAGCGATAGCATATCTCCGGCAGCCAGGTCGCGCAGCTTCAAGTGCACCTCGCCCACCGAATCCTCGCGCTTTCTCCCGCGCTCCGCTTTCTCAGGCGCCCCCATCCAATGATTGACGCGAGCATCGCCCGTAATCACACCGCCCAGCGCGTGTGCCTGCACATCGCGGAACTCCAGCCGATCCGTGAGGGTGTACTGCGTCGAAGCCGTCGGGACGCGAATGCCGCCGTTGTCCATCTTCCACAGACCCTCGCGTACGCTCAGCTTCCCGGTTGCGGAAAACCCAACATCGGTCCATCTGCCCTCGCCCTTGATGTCCGCGGTGCCGCCCGCAAGCTCCTTCGTGCGTGTGACGGAACCGGTGTCGGCAATATCCAGTTGCGCCTCGTAACTCCCGCTCACCTGCGGATGCACAAAGTCCTGCACGTCCCCCGCGAAATTGAGACGTGAACGCCCGGACGTAAGGCTCAGGCTCTTGATGTCCAAACGGCGGCGCGTGAGCCCGAACTCCAGATCGCCGCTCCATGAAAAAGGGCGATAGTCCTGGAGCCTTGTGTCCACTTTATCCAGGTGGACTTTCCCTTCGTATCGGCGACGGAACAGAGAATGCGACATGCCTCCGGAGACGCCACTGGCGACGAAATCGACCGGAATGCTCTGGTCATTCCAGATCAGTTCTCCGCTGTGCACCTCCAGTCGGCCGATGGACATGTCAAAAAGCTGTTCCGGGGCTGGACGAGGATCGGCTGGACCCTTTGGCGCAGGGATGTTCGATGTTCCGTCGGCGGCAAACTCCACCCGGACCACGGGATGCTCCAAGGTCAGGCGATTGAGGGCAACCTGGCCTCCGAGTAGGGGGAGCAGTTGCACCTCTACCACGACTGCGTCGGCGTGGCCGAACGGAATGGACCCAGCCTTCTCTGTACCATGAACGGTGAGATCGCGGCCCTCCATCTGCAGGCGGAACGGAATCATGTGAAACCCACCGAGTTCCACCCGGCCTCCGGTGGCATCCTGCAGTGCGGTTACAACGCGGCTGTGCAACCAGCGATGAAAACGATCCGTCGTCATGTACCACCCGCCTGCCACCGAGAGCGCGAGCAATACTCCGCCGGCGACGAGGAGGAAGAACCTTCCCCATCGGCGCCGCGCTCTTTTCGGCGTCCCGGTACCGGCGGGCTCCGTTTTGGCAGATTCTCGAACGGTCGGCTCGGTCATGGTTTCGCGGCAGCCTCCGGCAGGGTAATGGTGAGCTGAATGTTGGCCTGAGCGCGTAGAGTCTGCAACCAAGTGGCGGTCAAATCGGTCAATTTCTGCTGCGTCAGGATTTCCCGGATTTGTGGTGTCACTTCCGCCAACGGCGCTGGCCGCGCGCGCTTGGCGTGCATGGCGGGCTCATAAACGGTCTGGTAGTAGCGGGCGATTTGGGACGCTTCGGGCTGGGCACTCGAGCGCAGACGAAAGTCTAGGAGGCGCAGACCGTCGAGCTCGGCCGCCACAGCGGCCTCTACCTCCATTTCGGTCACCCCATAGCGGACAAGAATTGTGGCCCACTGCGTGTCCGTTGAGACCTCGGGAAACTGCTGCCGGATTTCGTGGACCCTCGCGGAGATGGCCTCGGGCGAGCTGCGATTCAAGCTGGAATTCTCCATCTCCGCTCCGAGGAGTTCCTGGTCAATCATGCGCTCAAACGCGGCCCGGCGAGAAGTATCGGTAACCGACTCCAATGGGTTGTGATTCAGCAGGGCTTCGAGGCGAACTGCCGTGTCCCACTCGCTCAGCAGGATGGTGTGGGCATTGACCACAGCCACCACGCGATCGATGGTCTCCGCGGCCAAGACTGGCGGAGCCATCAAGGCTGGAGGAACAATAAGGACCAAGCCGAGAATCAGGAGGCCTGTTCGCATCAGAAGGTCTGTCCAATGCTGAAGAAGATGTTCAACCGGCGGATCGTCTCGATATGCGGCGCAATCGTGCTATTCGCGCCAGTGGAGTTTCGTATCGGAAATATGGCTGGATTCAAGTTATAGCCAAGATCAATGCGCACAGGGCCAATGGGGGTTCTATAGTGAACGCCGGTGCCGACCGCAGCGGCCAGATAATTGAAATCGCAGGGACTCTTGGTGGGCATGCCAGGAGGGGGGATCGTGGTTGAGCGGCAATCGGTCGCGCCGGTCTCATGCAGACGCCCCATGCCCTGCAGCAGATGGCGGGGTGTATCAAAGACGTTGCCCAGGTCATTGAAGATAACGAAGCTGAGATTATCCCCGACGTAGGGCCAGTTCACTGGGGGCAGCCGAAGTTCGAGACTGTTCAGAAACAGCGCCGAGCCTCCCGAGGGTTGACCAGAGCCAAAGTCGCGTGGACCCGCCTGGTTGATCGCGAATCCCCGGTGCGAGTTAGCCCCGCCAGCAAAGAGGCGCTCCGGAAGGGGAATCGGGACGAAGCCCGCCAAGATATCGAAGTTGGCCTTCGGCAAGACGGTATTGTGGAAGGTCTCCTCGAAGCCGATCCTGGTGGAACGGGCAAACACCATGCCTTTCCTGCCAATCGCGTGATAGGTGGCGTTCTGAATCAGCAAGCGGGCAAAGTCAGCCTCCGAAGCGAAGTACCGCGACGCCCAGCTCACATCGAAAGAGGTGTTGTTTCCCTTGGTGGGCGCGATGGGGCTGTCGCGCTTGTCACGAATGTAGACCAAACCGGGTCCTCCGACGCGTGCCGCCTGCGACAAGAGCGGAATATTGTTCTGGTCGAAGCTTTTGGCAATATCCACCGCCTGGACCTGCCGGTAACTGAAACGATAGAGGTAGGTGCTCACCCGGTTCAGCTTCTGCTCCAGCTGTGCTGACTCCTCGATGCGTCGCGACGTGAAGGTGCTGACGTCCAGCGTCTTGTCATAGAAAGCTGTGAATGTCAGCCGCAATTTTTCGTTGTCCATGAAGCGAGGGGCCTCATAGCTCATGAGTGCGCGCTGCTGCAGGTTGCCCAGATTCGACTTGAACACGATGCTGTGATTCAGGCCAAGAAAGTTCAGGCGGGTGACGTCGAAAGACACGCGAGGGCCAATTCCGGTTTGGCCTTGGGAACTGCCAGTACCGGGCTGTCCCGTCTGTACTTCAAATCCGAAACCGTAGTTAAAGACATAGCGTGGGGCTTCTCGAAGATCCACGAGCACATTCTTGTTTTGCTCGTGACCCTCGGGATCCTGCAAGGCCACATCCACAAGGCTGAAGATTCCGAGGTCATAGAGCTGCTGTTGGGTTACAAATAGATCGCGTTGGCTGAGCGCATCCCCGGGATGGATCATCACTTGACGATCGACGACTTTGTCTCGCGTCGTGTCCAAGCCGGAGACCAGCACGCGATCGACGATCACCTTCTCGCCCTCGTGCAACCCGAAAACAACGTCCATATGGTTCGCTTCGGTCGAAGGTTTGGTGGAAACTTCAAGCCGCGCATCCGGATAGCCCCGGTTTTGGTACTCCGTCAGCACCTGGTCCCGGTCATTCGACAGGTTGTATTCCGAATAAGGCTGGCCCTCGGTACTGGTGATCTGGTTGCGAAGGTCGCCATCTGGGATGGAGTGGTTTCCGGTAAACCGAGATGTCCCCACCAGCGTCTGCGGTCCCTCAACCACCGTGACAAAAACAGCCACCTGATTGAGAGAACCCTGGTAGTCGTCCGCGGCTTTGCCGGTGATTTTAATGCTTTGGAACCCGTTGGCGCGGTACAGTTCCTGCAAGCCTTTGATGTCAGAGTCCAGTAAAGAAGGACTGAAGCGTCCATGCGACGACAATCGGCTGGCCGCCTGTACCTGCATGCGGGTCACCAGCGTCTCCGTGGGGAAGTACTTGTTGCCCTGCACCTCCAGCTTGACCAACTTGTGGCGGTCACCCGGATTGACGTCGTAAACGATGTGTAATTTCTTCCCATTGGGATCCTGTTTCCTGGTGAATTGAACCTTCGCGTCGAAAAAGCCGCGACTCTGGAGATAGTCAATCAGATTGAGGCGACCTTCGTTGAGCAGATCGTCCTCCACCGCATTCTCCTCGTAGACGGGTATGCGCTCCTTGAGCACGCGGCGGTTGATTTTTGCGCCTTCGACCGCGATCTCAACAATGGGCCCAGGCTCGATGTGCAGCGTGTAGTCCACCGTATTTCGGTGTGCATTGTAGGCGCGGTCCACCATGGATACCTGTGCCGTATAGCGAGACTGCTTGCGGTATTTGTTGCGCAGGCGGTCGACGGCACTGCGAACATGCTCGGCTGTAACGCGATCTCCGCTGTGGAAATGCCCACCCTCTTCCACTTCCGCAACAGACAGCTTGGTATCACCCGTAAGCTTGATCTGCCCCACATGCGCGGAAGGTCCGGGCGTCACCTGCAAATGAAGATTGACTTGTTGCATTTCCGGCTGCGGCTCTTCCTGATAAGCCGTGGTGGACTTGTAGAAGCCGTTGTCTTCCATGAGCACGCGAATGCGATCGAGGGCACGCGTAATCTTGTCCAAAGTGAGTTGCTCGCCCAGTTGGAACTTGGTGACATTGATGATCTGGTTCGCGGTGGGCCGATCGGGTGCACCGTCGACGCGCACCGCTCCGATGAAGTAGTTCAGCTGCACAACAAAAGTCAGGTTCACGCCACCGTCAGCGGTGCGCTGAGCGTCGGCGGCTACGTCGGTGTAGCGCCCGGTGCCGTAGAGGTTCCGAATCGTTTCCCGGATCTTGTCGCGGTCCAGCGGCTCCGCCTGGTGCTGCGTGATGAGCGCTTCGACCTTGCTTTCGGATCCAGCCCGCAATCCCGAAATCCGGATTTCCCGAACCGGCAACCCCACGTAGCTCAGCACATTGCTCGAAGTCTGCCGATTCACAACCGAATCCGGCGGCGACGAAGCTGTGACAACGGGAGGCGCGGTCGCCGCGCCGGTCTGCGCCTCGCCCCGCGCCGCGACCAGCAGGGCTGCCAGCGGCAACAGCCATGGCGCCACGCTGCAAAATGCCCGAGCTCGCAAATAGGCCCCTTGCCTTCTTCCGTCGAATTTCGATGTTGCTGGCCGCTTCGTGCTTACGATGTTCGCGGTTGCATGCAACGTTGTCCCCGAACGTCCGCCTTACCCAGAATCTTTGCGGAAGGCACCCCTATAATAAAGGCGTGCGCCGCCTCAAACCTATGTTTAACCGGTTCCGTGCCGGCCGAACCCATGCCTGACAACCCTCGTCCGAACCTCGACGACCGTTATTCGCGCCAGATTCTTTTCCACGGAATTGGTGCGGACGGCCAGAAAAGACTGGCCGGCGCTCGTATCGCCATCGTCGGCTGCGGTGCGACCGGGTCGGCCGTGGCGGCACTGCTCGCCCGCTCAGGAGTGGGGACTCTGCGGATTGTCGACCGCGACTACGTGGAGGCCAGCAACCTTCAGCGGCAGACTTTGTTCGAGGAATCCGATGCAGCCGAGTCTTTGCCCAAGGCGATCGCGGCCGCGAGGAGAATCGCTGCCTTCAATTCCCAGATCGTTGTCGAACCCGAGGTGGCGGATCTCACACCCGCGAATGTGGACGGACTTCTTGCTCAGACCGATCTGATCTTGGACGGCACGGACAATTTCGAAACCCGCTACCTGGTGAACGATTACGCGGTGCGGCACGCTCGGCCCTGGATCTATGCCGCTGCGGTTGGAAGCTACGGCGTAACCCTGAACGTCATCCCTGGCGAGACCGCCTGCCTGACCTGTCTTTTCCCGGAACCCCCATCCGGCACCGTCGAAACCTGCGAAACCGCTGGAATCCTAAATTCCGCCGTCAATCTGGTCGCGTCCATGGAGGCAACGGAGGCACTCAAGATCCTGGTCGGCGCCCGCCACCGCGTGCGCAGAACCTTGCTGTCCTTCGACGTTTGGCACAACGACCGCGCTGAGATCTCGGCCGGGGTTCCGCGAGAAGCCTGCCAAACCTGCGGGGCACGCAATTTCGTCCACCTCGCCGGTCTCGGACGACCACACATCACTCTCTGCGGTCGCAATTCGGTGCAGATTCACGAACAGCATCGTCCCATCCAGTTCTCTCAGCTCAGCGCCGCGCTCGCGCCACATGGCCGAGTACGGTTCAATGACTATGTCTTGAAGTTTTGGCGCGAACCCCATGAAATCACGCTCTTTCCCGATGGACGGGCCATTATCAAAGGCACCACCGACACAGCCGTGGCTCGCAGCCTGTACGCCCGCTTTGTAGGCAGTTGAGATTTCGAGAGCCCAGGCCCATCTGTCCTCATTTCTCCTCTGGTTGACGGGTGGACGGGTGGTGGACGGGTGGTGGACGGGCCGCGTGGTTGACGGCCCGCGCCGAGTTCTTTACCCTTGCAGTCTGGCGGAATCACCGGGCCGGAGGCGGCATGAGAGCGCCGAAACGGGCGTTTTCGGGCGGAACCGGGACCGGCAACACGGAATTGCGAAAAAAGTTGCATCGTCCCATCGGTAACTTGCAACACATACAACGAAAAGACACTTAGGCTGCATCTACTCATTAGCAGCCGAAGTCCAGGGCGCATTGACCGACGCAACACCAAAACAGAGCGGCGGGATGTCCGAGGCTGAGGCGATCGAGCGTGCCCAGAAGGGCGACGGCGAAGCGTTTGAAGCTCTTTACAGTCTGCACAAGCGGCGGGTGTACTCGCTCTGCTTGCGGATGACCGGGAATCCTACCGACGCCGAAGATCTGGCGCAGGAAGCCTTCCTCCAGTTGTTCCGCAAGATTGCGACGTTCCGCGGCGAGTCCGCATTTTCGACCTGGCTGCACCGCATGACCGTCAACGTGGTGTTGATGCAGTTGCGGAAGAAGAGCTTGCCGGTTGTTTCGCTCGAAGAAACGGCGGATGGCGAGGAGGACTCGCCGAAGCGCGATGTGGGAGCAGAAGATCTGCGATTGGCCGGCGCGATTGACCGCGTCGAGCTGAATCGGGCGGTGGAGGATTTGCCGCCGGGCTATCGATCGGTTTTTGTTCTGCACGATGTAGAAGGCTTTGAGCACAACGAGATTGCGAACATGGTGGGTTGTTCGATCGGCAACAGCAAGTCTCAGTTGCACAAGGCCAGAATGAAGTTGCGAGACATCCTCAAGCACCAAAGAGCCGGAAAGGCCGAAAAGAGGAATGCCTGATCGCAGCATTTGAGAACGAAACTGAACCCGCACGACAGGGCGACGCGATATCAGGGTGGGCGTTATGTTGAACTGCGAACAATTCGAAGAACTGCTTCCAGACGTGGTGGACGGCGGCGCTTGGAGCGCCGACCAGAAGACACACACGCAGGGCTGCGCGAAGTGCTCAAGCCTGGTGGAAGACCTGCGCCGGATAGCGCAAGGGGCTCCCGAGCTGGCAGAAATGCACGAGCCCAGCCCGAGAGTGTGGGAAGAACTCCGCAAGTCCCTG